>OGGB01002064.1_pt1 | contig 12224 bp, 8 predicted proteins | sample 1571111 | NCBI WGS metagenome assembly OGGB01 (sample SAMEA2582067, study PRJEB24529) | metagenome | biome: Human gut stool | place: China | collected 2011
TGATCGACAACGCGAAAGCTGCCATGGAAGAGCTGGGAATCGAGCCCAAGGTATCGCCCATCCGCGGCGGTACCGACGGCGCCAGACTGTCCTTCATGGGACTGCCCTGCCCGAACCTGTGCACCGGCGGAGAAAATTATCACGGCAGATATGAGTATGCCTGTGTACAGTCCATGGAAAAAACGACCGGACTATTGATCGCCATTGCAGCAAAATACGCAGACAGATAATAGATACAGATATTTAGAAAGGCAATATTTTTTATATGACAAATGTAACACAAATGAACGAAACCGACAGACAGTATTATTTTATGGAGAAAGCCTCCGGTCATGTGGCAAAGCTTGGAGAAGAACTGGGCAGAAGGCCTACCTGCTGTGTGACTACTTTCGGGTGTCAGATGAATGCCAGGGATTCGGAAAAACTGGTGGGAATCCTGGAAAAAGTCGGCTATGAGATCATTGAAGATGAGAATGCGGACTTTGTGATCTATAATACCTGTACGGTGAGAGATAACGCCAATCAGCGTGTCTATGGAAGACTGGGAGTATTAAACGGCTATAAAAGGAAAAATCCTCATATGAAGATCGCACTGTGCGGCTGTATGATGCAGGAACCCACCGTGATCGAGAAGATTAAAAACAGTTACCGCTTCGTGGATCTGATCTTCGGAACTCATAATATTTTCAAATTCGCAGAGCTGTTATGCTCCCTGTTTGAAAATGAGGGAATGGTCATTGATATCTGGAAGGATACGGACAAGATCGTGGAAGATCTGCCGGTGGAGAGAAAGTATTCTTTCAAATCAGGTATCAATATTATGTTCGGCTGCAATAATTTCTGCAGCTATTGTATTGTCCCCTATGTCCGCGGCAGAGAGCGAAGCCGTAATCCGAAGGATATCATCCGGGAGATCGAGGGTCTGGTGGCAGACGGCGTTGTAGAGATCATGCTGCTGGGACAGAATGTAAATTCTTACGGTAAAAATCTGGAAGAGCCCATTACCTTTGCACAGCTTTTGCAGGATGTAGAAAGAATCGAGGGATTGGAGCGGATTCGTTTCATGACCTCCCACCCCAAAGATCTGTCGGATGAGCTGATCGAGGTGATGAAGCATTCCAAGAAGATCTGCAGACATCTCCATCTTCCTTTGCAATCCGGTTCCACGAAGATATTAACAGCAATGAACCGCCGTTATACCAAGGAACAGTATCTGGAGCTGGCGGAGAAGATCCGTAAGGAGATTCCGGATATGGCGATCACTACGGATATTATTGTAGGATTCCCAGGAGAGACGAAGGAAGACGTAGACGAGACCATCGATGTGATCCGTCGCGTAAAATATGACAATGCTTTTACCTTTATTTATTCCAAACGAACCGGAACACCGGCGGCAGCCATGGAACAGGTGCCGGAGGAACTGGTAAAGGAGCAGTTTGACCGGGTGCTTAAGACCGTGCAGGAGACAGCCAGAGAACAGGTATCCAGGTATCAGGGACAGACCTGCGATGTGCTGGTAGAAGAGATCAATGAAAATGACAGTTCCTTAGTGACCGGGAGAATGTCAAATAATACGCTGGTACATTTTCCGGGTGATATATCACTGGTGGGAAAGCTTGTGAATGTTTCACTGGATGAATGTCATGGATTTTATTATATGGGACATATGGTTCAGTCATGAATATGACAGGCGAATAAATAGTAAAAGGGAATAGAAATGGAAGAACAAGAGAAGAAAAAGAGAATAGAACTGGAACAGGAACAGAACATGTCCTGGAAAATGTATCAGATACTGACGATAACGGCGTGCATTGCAAATCTGATCGGAACAATCTGCAATTTCTGCATTCACGGTATGAAACTGCCGACCATACTCTGCGGGATATGCCTGCTGATGATCGTGACCATCAGTATTGTCGGATGGACTACGAAAAATGTGCAAATACCGGCTGTCCTGATCATATTAATACTTGTATGGTTTGAATTTCCTTATTTGTATTATTGCTACGGGGATGCCTCTATCGTATATCTGGTCCTGGGGGTCGTTGGACTGGCGATATTTTTCCCGAGAAATGTGGTGATCGTTTCTTTTACGGTCACACTGCTGGAATATCTGGTGATCATGATGAGCAGCTTTGAACGGCCTTCCGTATGGAGAAATATGGATGAAGCGGGTAAAATAGGAACTACGCTTGGGTCCTTTGTTATTGTGGGAGTGTCTGTATTTGCCATGATATTTGAATTGCTCAGAAGTTACGAGGAACAACGAAAGCAATTGCTGAGTCTGAGTGAGGATCTGAACTTTGCAGCGAACCATGATCCTCTGACCAGGCTGTATAATCGGCGCTATCTTGTAAATCAGGTGAATGAATGGATATGCAAGCCGGAGAAGAGCTTCTGGATCGTATTGATGGATGTAGATGATTTCAAGGCAGTCAATGATACCTATGGGCATGTATATGGGGATGATGTACTGCGGGAAGCCGGCAGACTGATGCTGGAAGAAATGATGGGAAAAGGAATCGCAGCCCGGTTCGGCGGCGAGGAGTTTATGCTGGTGTTTGAACAGGATGATCGGGAACAAGTGTTACATTCATTCCGGAATATCCAGGAAGGCTTAAGGAGATATTCCCAGAATACCAGACAGATGGATATTACCATCAGCGGTGGAATGGAACGTTATGAGGCTGATAAACAGCTGGATCTATTGTTTACTTCTGTGGACCGGAAATTATATACTGCCAAAAATAACGGTAAAAACCGTATTGTAGAATAGGTTTAAAATAATAAAAAGTCTTGCAAAGCTTAAAAAATAGAGCTATGATAAGACCCGTGTGATTTTATAAAAATTTTATAATTTCACACGGGTCTTTTTACTGAGGAGATTATATTGAGGAGAATGTTATGGAAAAATTGAAACCGAAGCTTTTCTCAGTGATGAAAAGCTACACGAAAGAACAGTTTGTAAAAGATGTGATCGCAGGTATCATTGTGGCGATCATTGCTCTGCCCTTATCCATTGCACTGGCACTGGCTTCCGGAGTAACACCGGAAAAGGGTATCTATACAGCAATCACCGCAGGCTTTGTGATCTCTTTCTTAGGGGGCAGCCGCGTACAGATCGCAGGTCCTACTGCGGCATTTGCCACCATTGTTGCAGGAATTGTAGCGAAGAACGGCATGGACGGTCTGATCATCGCGACATTGTTAGCGGGTGTGATCCTGATCCTGATGGGATTTTTACGACTTGGCAATCTGATCAAGTTTATCCCCTATACGATCACCACCGGTTTTACTTCCGGTATTGCTGTGACGATCTTTATCGGACAGATCAAGGACTTCCTGGGACTGACCATTGTCAGCGAAGAGCCGCTGATCGAGACCATGGATAAACTGAAAGCAGTATTTCAGTTCATCTCCACCACAAATGTGCAGGCACTGCTTGTAGGTGTGATCAGTCTCCTGATCCTGATCCTGTGGCAGTATCTGCCGGGCTTTTGCAAGAAGATTCCCCCTTCTCTGATCGCAGTACTGGTGGGAAGTGCCATGGTTGCACTACTTAACATGAATGTAAATACGATCGGAGATCTGTATGAGATTTCCAATAAGCTTCCGTCAATTTCTCTGCCCGCCTTCAGCCTGAAGACGGTACAGAACGTCCTGCCGGATGCTTTTACCATCGCGATTCTGGCTGCCATTGAGTCATTGCTTTCCTGCGTGGTAGCGGACAGTATGGTGAACAGCAGACATCGCTCCAATATGGAACTGATCGCCCAGGGCGCCGGCAACATTACTTCCGCATTGTTCGGTGGGATCCCCGCCACCGGAGCCATTGCGAGAACTGCTGCCAATGTGAAAAACGGCGGACGTACCCCCATTGCCGGTATGGTGCATTCCGTGACACTTTTGTTGATCCTGGTAGTACTGATGCCTTATGCGGCACTGATCCCCATGCCCACCATTGCAGCCATTCTGTTCATGGTGGCTTACAATATGTGCGACTGGCGTAAATTCATAGGTCTGTGCAAGACCTCACCCAAGAGTGACATTATCGTTCTGGTGACCACATTTGTACTGACTGTCGTATTTGATCTGGTAGTAGCGATAGAGGTAGGTATTTTACTGGCAGCCATTCTTTTCATGAAGCGTATGAGTGATGTGACGGAAGTGGAAGGCTGGAAATATGTGGATGATGAGGATGATGCGGACAGCGTGTCCTTAAGAGTCGTACCTCACAATACCATGGTATATGAAGTGAGCGGTCCCTTATTCTTCGGTGCAGCGGACAAGATCCTGAAGATCACATTAGATGAGAAGATGAACTGCCTGGTACTGCGTATGCGCAGCGTGAGCGCCATCGACGCCACGGCCATGCATAATCTGGAGCAGTTATATGCAGACTGTAAGAAGAAAAACATCCAGATCATTCTGTCCCATGTAGGGGAACAGCCCATGCATGTCATGGAGAAGAGCGGCTTCTTAGATAAGGTGGGCAGAGAAAATGTCTGTGCCCATATTGATGATGCACTGGAACGCGCAGCAAAGCTGCAGTAAGTGTGAAAATCTATCATTTTTCATAAGGGTTCTTTAATTTACAACCTCAATATTTTGTGCTAAGATAGATGCGGATACGCAAGCTTTTGCGTGTCCGCTTTGTCGTGTATTCTTTTACAGAACAGGAGAAAATCATGGCTGAATTGACACCAATGATGCAAAAATATATGGAGACCAAGGAGCAGTATAAGGACTGTATCCTTTTTTATCGTCTGGGAGATTTCTATGAAATGTTTTTCGACGATGCTTTGGTGGCTTCCAAGGAACTGGAGATCACACTGACGGGAAAAAGCTGTGGCCTGGAGGAACGTGCGCCCATGTGCGGCATTCCTTATCATGCCGTGGAAGGCTATCTGTCCAAGCTGGTAAGCCGCGGCTATAAAGTGGCTATCTGCGAACAGGTGGAGGATCCGAAGCTTGCCAAGGGATTGGTGAAGAGGGAAGTGATCCGTGTGGTGACTCCCGGTACCAACTTAAACGTACAATCTCTGGAAGCCGGCAAAAATAATTATCTGCTGAGCATTGCCTATACTCCGGATGGCATCGGTATCTCGGCGGCAGATGTAACTACCGGTGATTATTATGTGACTGAAGTCGAAGATCTGAAAAAATTAAATGATGAACTGATGAAGTACGAACCTTCAGAAATCATCTGCAACGAGGCTTTTTTAGTCAGTGGCTTTGATGTGAATGATTTAAAGTCCCGCTTACATATCTCCGTCAATGCGTTGGAATCCCATATGTTCGATGATGACGGCTGCAGACGGATCCTGATGAAACATTTTAAGGTAAATACGCTGATCGGACTTGGTGTCGAAGAATTCCCTACGGGACTTTTAGCGGCGGGAGCACTGTTACAGTATCTGTATGATACCCAGAAGACAGATCTGGAGCATTTTACCCATATTTATCCCTATCTTACCAGCAAATATATGCTGCTGGATAGTTCCACCAGAAGAAATCTCGAACTGACGGAGACTCTCAGAGAGAAGCAGAAGAGAGGCTCTCTTCTGTGGGTGTTAGATAAGACGAAGACCGCCATGGGCGCCAGACTTCTGCGCAATTACATCGAACAGCCGTTGATCGAAAAGGATGAGATGGAGAAGCGTCTGGATGCCATTCAGGAGCTGAATCAGGATTCCATCTCCAGGGATGAGATCCGGGAATACTTAAATCCCATCTACGATCTGGAACGACTGCTCAGTAAGGTGACTTATAAGACGGCAAATCCCAGAGATCTGATCGCATTTCGGAATTCCCTGCAGATGCTGCCGCCGATTAAGACAGTGCTGTCTGCCTTTGAAAAAGAAGAACTGACGGAAATCAGGGAGCAGATTGACGGTCTGGAGGACATTTATCAGCTGATCGATGAAGCGATCATTGACGAACCGCCCCTGTCCATTCGGGAAGGCGGGATGATCAAGGATCAGTTCGATGAGACCATAGACAGACTGCGCAGCGCCAAGCATGACGGAAAACAATGGCTTGCCCAACTGGAGGAAGAGGACAGAGAGCGTACCGGAATCAAGAATCTGAAGATCAAATATAACAAAGTATTCGGCTATTATTTTGAAGTGACCAATTCCTATAAGAATCTGGTGCCGGAGGACTATATCCGCAAGCAGACCCTGGCAAATGCGGAACGATATACCACACCGCGGTTAAAGGAACTGGAAGACACTATTTTAAATGCGGAGGACAAGTTACAGACACTGGAATACGATGTCTTCTGCAAAATCCGGGATACCATTGCACAGGAACTGGTCCGCATCCAGAACACCGCGAAAGCGATCGCAAAGCTGGATGTGTATGCGTCTTTGTCGCTGGTTTCGGAACGAAATCATTATGTACGTCCGAAGTTAAATGAAAAGGGTGTTATTGACATCAAGGACGGAAGACACCCTGTGGTGGAACAGATGATCACCAATGATATGTTTATTGCCAATGACACTTATCTGGATAATGGAAGCCACTGTATCAGTGTCATTACCGGCCCTAATATGGCGGGTAAATCCACTTACATGCGTCAGACGGCACTGATCGTACTGATGGCGCAGATCGGGTGCTTCGTGCCGGCCAGAACCGCTAATATCGGTATTGTAGACCGGATCTTTACCCGCGTGGGAGCTTCGGATGATCTGGCCAGCGGTCAGTCCACTTTTATGGTGGAGATGAATGAAGTGGCGAATATCTTACGAAATGCCACATCCAAGAGCCTTCTGATCTTAGACGAGATCGGAAGAGGTACTTCCACTTTTGACGGATTGAGCATTGCCTGGGCAGTGATCGAACATATCAGCAACCGCAAGCTTTTAGGAGCCAAAACACTGTTCGCTACCCATTACCATGAGCTGACCGAGCTGGAAGGCAAAATGAACAATGTGAACAACTATTGCATTGCTGTGAAAGAATGTGGCGACGATATCGTGTTCTTGCGTAAGATCGTAAAAGGAGGTGCGGACAAGAGCTACGGCATCCAGGTAGCGAAGCTGGCAGGTGTGCCGGACATGGTCATCGACCGTGCCAAGGAGATCGTGGAACAACTGTCGGACAATGATATTACGGAAAAGGTGCAGAGCATTGCTATCGATAATAAAAACGATGGTAAGGCAAAAAAACAGCCCAAATACGATGAGGTGGATCTGGCACAGATGTCTCTGTTCGACACTGTGACGGATGAGGATATTCTGAAGGAACTGATGGAGATCGAGGTGACGACGCTGACCCCATTAGATGCACTGAACACTCTGTACCGGTTACAGAATAAGCTGAAGAACCGCTGGAACGGTTAGATATAAGGGAAAGGCATAGGTAGATATATGGGAATACATGTACTGGACTCCCGGACGATCGACAGGATCGCTGCCGGTGAGGTGGTAGAACGACCTGCCAGCGTGGTGAAGGAGCTGGTGGAAAATGCCATAGATGCCGGTTCCACGGCGATTACGGTAGAGGCAAAAGAAGGCGGTATTGAGTTCATCCGTGTGACGGATAACGGCTGCGGCATTGAACGGGAACAGCTTCCCACGGCGTTTCTGCGTCATGCCACGAGCAAAATCGAAGATGCGGATGACTTGAACCATATTGCAAGCCTTGGCTTCCGCGGTGAGGCTCTGTCCAGTATCGCTGCGGTATCCCGTGTGGAGATCATCACCAAGAGAAAAGAGAATCTCACCGGAACCCGCATGGTATTAGAGGGGGCAAAGGAACAGTCCATCGATGAGATCGGCGCGCCGGACGGTACCACATTCCTCATGAGGAATCTGTTCTTCAACACGCCGGTACGCCGGAAATTTTTAAAACAGCCTGCCACGGAGGGTAGTTATATCACGGATCTGATGGAACATCTGGCACTGTCCAGACCGGATATCTCTTTCAAATTCGTACTGGGGAATCAGACCAGATTCCATACCTCCGGAAACGGTGACCTGCGGGAAGTCATCTACCGGATCTACGGCAGAGAGATCGCCGCGGAACTGGTACCGATCCAGATGGAAGAAAACGGCATTAAGGTAGAGGGGTATCTGGGCAAACCGGTACTGGTGCGTTCCAACCGCAATTTTGAGATCTATTTTATCAACGGTCGTTTTATCCGCAGCGGTGTGATTGCCAAAGCCATTGAAGAAGGTTATAAGCAGTATCTGATGCAGCATAAATTTCCGTTGTGCGTGCTGCATATTACGATGGATACGGAGACCGTGGATGTGAACGTACATCCCTCCAAAATGGATGTGCGGTTCTCTGACGGCATGGCATTTGCCAGACTGCTGAGCGAGAAGATAGCAATAACCCTGCGGAACCGGGAAATGATCCCGGATGCTTCCTTAGAGGATGAAAAATCCATTCGGAAAAAGGAGCAGGAAGACAGAAAAGCTTCCTGGAAGGAACACACGCCGGAGGTGTTCGAGAAAAAAAGAGAAGAAAGCTACCGCGTCATGGAGGCTGCCAAATATGAGGCGGTACCGAAAGACCGGAGGGAATTTATACAGAAGCCGATCTGGCAGGAGACACATGCAGGTATACAGACGAGTCTCCGTAAACCGGAACCGGTAAGTGAGCAGACAGAGGTACAATCTCTTGCACCTGCGGCAACACCGGAATCGAAAGAGGACGATTTTTTCGTGGAGGCAGCACCGCTGGAGCCAAGGGATGAGACTTCATCAGAGCCTGTTATCTGCCCGGAGACCGCTGAGGTGAAGGCTGTTCAGCAGATGAATCTGTTTGAAGAGAAACTGTTATCTGTGCAGAACCGCAGCCGCTACCGTATCATCGGACAGGTCTTCGATACCTACTGGCTGATCCAGTTCGAGGATAAGCTGTTCATCATTGACCAGCATGCCGCCCATGAGAAGGTGAAATACGAGCGCCTGATGAAACAGTTCCACGAAAAGAGCGTGGTCTCCCAGCGCCTGATGCCTCCCATCATTGTCAGCCTGACGGGGCAGGAGGAAAGTATTCTTCATACTTATGAGGATGCTTTTACACAGCTCGGATTCGAGATCGAAGCCTTCGGCGGCAACGAATATGCCCTGCGCAGTGTCCCGGTAGATCTCTATGGATGCAGTGAGAGAGAACTGTTTTTAGCGGTGCTTGATGAACTGTCCCAGGAGACCGGAGGCCGCGGCAGCTTCCAGGTCATCGAGGAGAAGATCGCATCCATGTCCTGTAAGGCAGCTGTTAAAGGTAACAACCGATTAAGCCTTCAGGAGGCGGAACAGCTGATCGATGAACTTCTGACACTGGATAACCCCTATAATTGTCCCCACGGCAGACCCACCATCATTACTATGACGGAGACTGACCTGGAGAAGAAATTTAAGAGGATCGTATAATGCGTTTACTGATCAAACAACGAGTGTTTTCCTGGACAGATTCTTATGATGTCTATGATGAGAACGAAAATGCAAAATACTTTGTAAAGGCGGAATTTTTCTCCCTGGGACACCAGTTACACATATATGACAGAAATGATCGTGAACTGGGAGTTATCAGGCAGCGGCTGTTTACTCTGCTTCCGGCATTTGAAATCGAAATCGACGGGCAGGTGAAAGGCGAGATCCGCAAACAGTTTTCTTTTTTCAAACCCAGATACGAGATTGATTATAACGGCTGGCGCGTGGAGGGAGATTTTCTGGGATGGGATTATGATGTATACAACGGATGCAGCAGTATCATTCATATCTCCAAGGAACCGTTCCGTTGGGGAGATACCTACACGATTAACTTTGCTGATCCGCAGGACGAACTGGAAGGGCTGATGTTAGTCATCGCCATTGATGCGGCAAACTGCACCCAGAATAATAATGGATAATGTGTAAGGAAGAAGAATTATGTCGGTAACACAATCTATAAAAAGACCGTTAGTCGTACTGACCGGGCCTACGGCAGTGGGTAAAACAAAACTGTCTATTGCCCTGGCAAAAGCTATAGGTGGGGAGATCCTGTCGGCGGACTCCATGCAGGTATACAAACATATGAATATCGGATCTGCCAAGATCCGCCCGGAGGAAATGCAGGGAGTGCCCCATCATCTGATCGACATTTTGGAGCCGTGGGAAGAATTTAATGTGGTGGTATTTCAGAAACGGTGTCTGGAATGCATGGAACAGATCTATGACAGAGGGCATATCCCAATCCTGGTGGGAGGCACCGGGTTCTATATTCAGGCGGTGCTTCGGGGTATTGATTTTACGGAGAACGAAGAGAACACCGAATACCGGGAAAAAATGGAACAGCTTGCGAAAGAAAAGGGACCGGAAGTGCTACATGACATGCTCAGAAAAATTGATCCGGTTTCAGCAGAGAACATTCATACAAACAATATCAAGAGAACCATCCGTGCACTGGAATATTATGAACTGACCGGAGAACCCATCTCTGCGCATAATGAAAGGGAAAAAGAGCGCACGAGCCCATACAATTTCAGCTATTTTGTCCTGACGGATGACAGAGAAAATCTGTATGCGCGGATCGAAACCCGTATCGATGAAATGCTGTCGGAAGGACTGGTGGAGGAAGTCAGAAGCCTGAAAAAAATGGGCTGTCACAGAGGAATGGTATCCATGCAGGGGCTGGGCTATAAAGAGATCCTGGAGTACCTGGACGGAGAATGCAGCCTGGAGGAAGCGGTGTATACTCTGAAGCGGGACACCAGGCATTTTGCCAAGAGACAGATAACCTGGTTTCGCAGGGAGAACGCAGTTACCTGGCTGGATAAACAGCAATTTGACTATGACGAAGAGAAAATTTTAGAATATATGATAAAGGAATTAGGAGAAAAAGGGATCTATGAAAAACAGCAATAACAGTAATGAAGAAATGTATCTTTCCATGGGGATCAGCAAGACGGTATATGACTATGGATGTGTCATAGAGAAAAGTCTGCGGGAGCGTTTTGACGAGGTGGACCGGAATGCGGAGTATAATCAGTTAAAGGTGGTAAAAGCCATGCAACAGCATCAGGTAAGTGAAGCCTGCCTGCTAGGTACTACCGGCTACGGATATAACGACCTGGGAAGGGATACCTTAGAGGCGGTTTATGCGGCAACGTTCCACACAGAGGATGCTCTGGTGCGTCCCCAGATCACCTGTGGTACCCATGCACTGGCACTGGCTCTGATGAGCAACTTAAGACCCGGAGACGAGCTGCTGTCCCCCGTAGGCAAGCCTTATGATACGCTGGAAGAAGTCATCGGCATCCGCCCTTCTAAAGGGTCTCTGGCAGAATACGGTGTAACCTATCGCCAGGTAGACCTGCTGCCGGACGGAAACTTTGACTATGATAAGATCCGTGAAAACATTCATGAGAAGACCCATCTGGTAACCATTCAGAGATCCAAGGGATATCAGACCAGACCGACCCTGTCCGTACAGCGGATCGGCGAGCTGATCGCCTTTATCAAAGGCATCAAGCCGGATGTGATCTGTATGGTGGATAACTGCTACGGAGAATTCGTGGAGACGATGGAACCCTCCGATGTGGGTGCGGACATGATCGTGGGATCCCTCATCAAAAACCCCGGCGGCGGACTGGCACCTATTGGCGGTTATATTGCCGGTAAAAAAGAGTGTGTGGAAAATGCTGCATACCGTCTGACATCCCCGGGACTCGGTAAGGAAGTAGGAGCATCTCTTGGCATTCTGAAGGATTTTTATCAGGGATTTTTCCTGGCGCCTACTGTGACGGCGGGTGCATTAAAGGGAGCGATCTTTGCAGCTAATGTCTATGAAAAATTAGGTTTTGCGGTAGTACCGAACGGTACGGAGAGCAGACATGATATTATCCAGGCGATAACGTTTGGACAGCCGGAAGGCGTCATCGGCTTCTGCCAGGGAATTCAGGCAGCGGCTCCGGTAGACAGCCATGTGACACCGGAACCCTGGGATATGCCGGGATATGATGCACAGGTCATCATGGCGGCAGGGGCATTCGTATCCGGATCCTCCATTGAGCTGTCCGCAGATGGTCCCATTAAGCCACCCTATGCCGTATATTTTCAGGGTGGACTGACCTGGCAGCATGCCAAGTTCGGCATTTTGAAATCCCTGCAGGCGTTGCTGCAGAAGGGAATCGTGACAGAAGAACAGCTAAGGCAGGCAATGTAGAACCTGCCAGAAAATACGAATCCTGTAGAAAAAGCGCAAAATAAAATCTACTAAATTTGTGTACA
>OGGB01002065.1_pt1 | contig 12223 bp, 7 predicted proteins | sample 1571111 | NCBI WGS metagenome assembly OGGB01 (sample SAMEA2582067, study PRJEB24529) | metagenome | biome: Human gut stool | place: China | collected 2011
GAATAGTATCCTTATCACCATTGTTACTCTTAATTCTGTAGAATCCATTAATTATCGTATAACCTTCATCTGTTGTTGTAGTTTCATACTCCTGTACAATATAATCAGGATCAATAAGTGTCTCGTCTGCTGCATTATCTTTCTTCCCACATGCTGACAGTGAAAATATCATCATTCCTGATAATGACATCCATGCTATTTTCTTACCTATTCTGTTCATAGACTTCCCCTCAAAAGCACAGATGCACATATTAAAAATGTGCATCTGTATCTTTATACCATTAACTAATTAGAACTCATCCTACAATAATCTCCAACCTGCTCCCTTGAGTTCTGAACCCAATGCTCTGTATCAAAACAATCTATATCCATCTCATAAGATGTTGTCCGCTCAGCTACGCTACCTTTTCCTATTGCATCTCTATATGTATCCCATTCAGAGCTGTCATTATAAGTGATTATAAGATGTAAATGTGAATATATAAATTCATTAGTATTAGCTATTGTTTTCGCTACACATCTTTTCTCACCATTAGCTCTGTAAACAGTAAGCTCTGTATCCATATAATCATGATACTCAATTGCTGCCATTACTGGTATACTAGCCATAACAACAAACATTGCTGTCAAAACTAATACTCTTCTTACTTTAGTTGAAAGTTTACGCATAATTTTTCCTCCATTAATCTTAACATATTGATACATTTAATATCAACGACTTTTGTTACCCACATCAGATGTTATACATTAATAAAGTTTAAGTTGTGGTTTTCATTTACCGTATAATCATCTGATACTCGTTCTCTTTGTTACAATACATGGCAATTGCATAAATGATGCTAATATAATTCCAAAGCATATACATCTTGCTGCTGTAAAACAGCCTAATATGCTGGTACATATTATAACTATTGAATATACTGCCAACTGCATAACCGCTATTTTCTTATAGTGCCTTATCTCTTTTTCATTCAAGACCTTATTGTCTGATTGTATTGGAGATACCAGACATAATTCTATAATTGCTATACATGTCGCTATATACATATATAATGGTTTTATATCACATATTGATAGCTTTATCATAGCAGTCAATAATATAGTTGATATTATCATGCATATTGATAATTTCTTAGCATGATAACCACCACTATATTTTTTCAAAAGCATAAATGGAATAATTAACAATACTCCATTAATAATACTTCCTGCCAGCCACCCAATCACAATCGCCATAATAACTGGCAATATTAATAATTCCGCACTATATACAGCATATTCATAAAGCTCACGATTTTCCTCTGATATAGCACTATTCTTTATCAGCCAGTTGATTATTGAATTTCTTATCATTCTCATTACTTTAGTTTCTTGTATCTGTCTAATGATGCTGGTGCCTTGGGTTCATATACTAATAAACAAGATGTTGAATTAGCTTCAAGCTTCAACACTTTATCAAGTACCTTAACCACTTTCTTAGCTGATTCTCTCTTTCTCACAGACATCCCCCTCCTTTCTCAATCGTACACAACCAAAACTCTATATTTCTCTTATACCATATATATTATTTAAATCAATAGTTATGGAACCAAATGACATTTTTATGGAACGAAAAGCATCTTTAACTGTATTACACTAATATTATCGTTGCTATTTTATTTCTGTATTGTATAATATATTTATATTTTTAAATGTTACGGAGAGCTTATGGATATTTTTATATGTGACGACAATACTCTTATATGTAATGAAATTAATTCTCTTGTATCTGAATTTTTCAGAACCAATAATATGACAATGCCTGTTTTTCATACATTTACCGATGGAAAATCTCTTTTATCATCTAATGTAAGACCAGATATTGTCTTTCTTGATATTCAGATGCCGGAATTGTCTGGTATAGATGTGGGGAACATATTACACAACAAATATCCTGATGCTATTATTATAGTAATAACCTCTTTCATGGATTATCTGGATGATGCCATGCGTTTTAATGTTTTCAGATATATATCGAAACCAATTGATAAAGACCGTCTCTTTCGCAATATGCAGGATGCCGTCACCGCATACAATAACCGGAGCTCAACACTATATGTAAAATGCGGTTCTGACTATAAGCTTATCAATCAGCATGATATTATAATGGTTGAAGCCTCTTTGAAGCAAACTATTATATATACAACTAATGGTAATTTTAGAACTTATCAGTCATTTTCAGAAATAAAAGAAAAGCTGGCGCACAATTATTTTTATCAGTGCCATAGAAGTTTTGTTATTAACTTGAATTATGTGGTTTCTCACAATTCGCACAATATATATCTTAATAGTAACTTGTCTGCGGATGTTGCTGCAAGAAAGTATTCAGATTTTAAAGAACACTATGCTGCATATGTTAACTCACATGTCTAGATAAAGGAGATTTATGGATAATTCACTTACATATTATACGGTTGCTTCTGTGATTGAAGCATTTATTTTATGGCTTTATTGTAATAAACTCTTCAAGCAGAGATTGAACACACCACTCTCAATATTAATAGCAATCATTATGCATTTGTTATCAGCACCTGTATATATGTTACATTTTCCTATTTTGAATATTATTTCTTTTATTCTTATTACATATATAGTTACCATTATAATATCTGATATTTCCTTTTTTTCTGCTATTTTTCACAGCCTTATGCTGACAGTTGTAATGGGGTTATCCGAATTATTAGTTGTAGGCTTTGTTCCTAATCTTTATATATTATTTTTCCGTGAGTCAGGCACTATTAATAATACTGCACTTTATGTTTTCATAAGTAAAACAATTTATCTATTCATATCACAGGCTGTATCCACAATCCTGAAAAAAAGGAAAGGTTCATATCCTTTCTCTGATAAAAGCACCCTTTTTCTTTCTATCATTCCTGCAACATCTATAATTATTATGTTATGTCTGTGCTTTATATGTATAAGCATACCGCTTACTTCAAAGGTTAATGCATATAGTTCTGTGTCCATACTGCTTTTACTGGCAATTAACATGTTCACATTTTATATGCAGCAGATTATTGTCAGGAAAAACAATGAAAATGCCCGCCTTTTACTTGAATTACAACGCGAATCGGATAATGTACAGTATTATAATTCTCTCAAAGACAATTATAATAAACAGCGGATATTGATTCATGATATCAAAGAACACCTTAATACAATCGCAGTCCTTAATGATGGAAGTCATACGAAAGAAATATCTGATTATATATCTGAGCTTTCTGATAGTGATGCACTTAAAAGATCAAGAACATATTGCCGGAATCCTATATTTAATGCAATTCTGTCACGTTATGCAGAGATTTGCGAAAGTGAGAGAATCAGTTTTGCTGCCGACATAAGATACAGAACCTTAGAATATTTTTCTGCTAATGATTATGCTTCATTGTTCGGTAATCTGCTCGACAATGCTGTTGCCGCTGCAAGTGGTACTCCGCATGCATTTATTGACTGTAATGTCTCACTTATACAGAATGGCAATGCGGATCTTATTACCGTTACCAACTCATGCAGTAATAATCCGATTGCTTCCGATGGGACTTTACATACAACCAAAGCGGACACTATTAATCATGGTCTTGGAACTCTAAGCATTAAAAGAATTGTTGACAGTTACGATGGAATTATGAAATATTCGTACGATGAGAAAGACCATTATTTTAAATACACTATATTAATACAGCACCCTGGCATCATGCAATAGTTTTGGCATATTCTGCAATATATGGCATATTCGGTAATATACGTCACATTAATATCGGGTAGTTTTGGCACATTCGGTAATATATGGCACATTCTGCACTTGACAATATAAAAAAACAGGGATTCCAGTTACATTTAATAACCGAAATCCCTGTTTTTATTATATTAATTCTTCTTATATTGTTATATCTTCTTAGAAAAGACTCTTAACAGTATTAACTACATTCTCTACTGTGAATCCAAAATGCTCGAATAACTGGTTAGCCGGACCTGAAGCTCCGAAGCCCTTCATGCAGATAACCTTTCCGTCAAGTCCTACATATCTGTACCAGCCGAAGTCTGAAAGTGCCTCAACTGCAACTCTCTTTCTTACACTCTTAGGAAGGACTGATTCCTTGTATTCCTCTGACTGCTTCTCGAATACATCCATAGATGGCATACTAACTACTCTTACATCTATTCCTGCATTCTTAAGCTCTGCCTTTGCAGATACAGCCAGGTTAACTTCAGAACCACTTGCAATAATAATTCCATCTGGAGTCTCTTTATCAGAATCCTCAAGAATATATGCACCCTTAAGTGCTTCCTTAGATGAACCTGCCATCTGTGGAAGATTCTGTCTTGTAAAAACTAATGCTGTTGGCTCATCCTTAGATTCAATGGCATATTCCCATGCAAGTGCTGTCTCTGTTCTGTCACATGGTCTGAATACTGTGAAGTTAGGCATTGAGCGGAATGCTGCAAGCTGCTCAATTGGCTCATGTGTAGGTCCGTCCTCACCAACTCCGATACTGTCATGTGTGAATACATATATAAGTGGCAGTTTCATAAGTGATGTAAGTCTTGCCATTGGCTTTGTATAATCACTGAATACGAAGAATGTTGCAACGAATGGTCTTAATCCACCATGAAGTGCAAGTCCGTTACCAATTGCTGCCATAGCCTGCTCTCTTACACCAAAGTGAAGGTTAGTTCCTGCGTAATTCTCCTTAGAGAAATCTCCTGCATCCTTCATATTAGTCTTATTAGATGGTGCTAAATCTGCCGAACCACCGATAAGGTTAGGCATTACATTCTTAATCATGTTAAGAATTGTTCCACTTGAACTTCTTGTTGCTTCTGCCTTCTCTGGCTTTGCAAGGTATTCCTCAGAATTGAATAAATCGGACATATCACATCCATTGTAGTACTTATCCCAGAGTTCCTTCATCTCAGGAAACTTCTCACAGTATTCAGCAAAAAGCTTATTCCATTCTTCTTCCGGTTCAGCCATTCTTGCAGCTATCTCTTTATAATGGTCATATACTTCCTGTGGTACTTCAAAATCACCCTTGCATGGCCAGTTAAGATTTTCCTTAAGTGCTGCAACATTATCAATACCAAGAGGCTCACCGTGTGCGCTTGCCTTACCCTGCTTTGCAGGACAGCCGTATCCGATAAGTGTATTAACCTTGATAAGTGAAGGTCTTTCCTTATCAGCCTTAGCCTCCTCAATAGCTTTACCGATAGCTTCAATATCATTGCCATCAGCAACCTCGATTGTCTGGAAGCCAAATGCTTCAAATCTCTTCATTACATTTTCTGTAAATGCAATATCTGTGCTTCCCTCAATTGATATGTTGTTAGAATCATAGAATACAATAAGCTTTGAAAGACCTAATGTTCCTGCAAGTGAGAAACACTCTGATGAAATACCTTCCATCATACATCCGTCCCCACCAAGTACATATGTGTAATGGTCAACTACATTGTATCCGTCTTTATTGAATACTGACGCAAGATGTGCTTCTGCCATAGCCATACCTACTGCCATAGCCATACCCTGTCCAAGAGGTCCTGTTGTTGCTTCAACACCAACTGTATGACCATACTCTGGATGTCCAGGTGTCTTAGAACCCATCTGTCTGAAATTCTTTACATCATCTAATGAAAGATTACCAATTCCAAGTAAATGGAACAATGAATAAAGAAGCATTGAACCATGTCCTCCAGAAAGAACGAATCTGTCTCTGTTCTCCCATTCTGGATCAGCCGGGTTGTAATTCATATGGTTAGTCCATAATTCATAAGCTGTTGGTGCAGTTCCAAGTGGAAGTCCAGGATGTCCTGAATTAGCCTTCTGGATTGCATCTGCTGACAATACCCTGATTGCATTAATTGACATTTCATCGATGTTAGTCATAGTTTCCTCCCTGTGTAAGCACATCTGTGCATAATATTATAAGTTATCTGTCTTTAAAATCTGCCTCTGTCAAGAATATAACATCACCATTCTCGCTTCTCTTCTTCTTAAGTCCACCAAAGAATCTTCTTGATGCTCTTCTTTCAGAGTTGACAATTGCCTGATTGATTATTTCCTTGATATCATCAAGTTTAATATTATCATTCACATTATGAAGTTTGTCAATCTTAAGATACAGTTCCAGTAATGCATCATCATCAACCTCATACTGTCTCTTTCTTGCGAATCTCTTCGCCATCTCAACAAGCTCATTAACTGTGTACTGCTTAAGAACAATTCTGTGATTGAATGTCTTGGTAAGCTCAGGATTAAAGTTGATAAGAACATTCATGTCTGTATCTGAATCTTCAAATATGACAATCATTCTTCCTGTATCCTGTTCAAGACAGTTAAGCAGTTCATTAATTCTCTTAGGCTGGATTGTTCCTGCGCCTTCAACGATAAGAGCTGTTCCCTTAAGTCTTCCCATTGCCTTGGCAATACCTCTCTGGTTAATACTCTCTCCTGATGTCTTAGCAATCTTCTTTGGCTGGTCTGGATATAAAGTATTAATAGCTCTTATTATAGTTCTTGCAAGGTCTGTCTTATCAGAACTTGAATTACCAGAAATAAGAATATTTCCTGATGCTGATGAATTCATCTGCATTTCATCGTCAATTGTATCGAAAAGATCAGCTAACTGTTCCTCAAGTCCTGGCATATCTCTGTACTTTCTGAATATCTTTGCCAGCTCCCCTGTAAGCTTCTTCTCTATCTGCTCAGTTTCTTCAATCTCTTCTTCCATAGTCAATGGCTGTTCTTCTTCCTGTCTGGTGAATGGAATTACTGTTTCTTCCGGCTCAACACCTGCAGCTACCTCATCTAGTACAACAGCCTCCTCACCTTCTTCTTTATTGTCTTTATTATCAATATCTTCATTCATAATTGAATTGATATCTGAAATCATTGATTCTGACACAGTTGGTATCTGTGCTGTAACTAAAGGAATATCTTCATTCTCTATAGCAGTTGCTGCCTGCTCTAGTCTCGCTGCAGCCTTACCTGTTCTTATTGCAAGATCCATTCTCGCAGAATCAACTGCCATCTGTGCAAGAGCTGCTCTCTTTGCTCCTTCCTTATCAATCTCCTTACCATCAGCCAGTGCTTCTGCTTTCTTCTGCTCTACCAGCTTTTCATAAGCTGCACTTTTCTCGTCTTTCTCATCAAGATAACGCTCAAGCTCTGACTTGGAGAATTCCTTAGTATCCTGCTTGCCATACTTTTCTTCTCTTACAGACTGCATCCACTCTGTTATATCCATCTGGCCTTCAATCTGGTCATCATCTTCCTGAGCTTCTGCATCATCATTAACAACCTGTTCAGCTACAGGAGCCGGAGTCTTAACCTCCTCTGCAGGCTGTTCTTCCTTATTCTTAGAAGCTGGTACAAATGTCTTAACATCAGCATCTTCTTCCTCATCACCGAACAAGTCACTCATCTTGGCAGCAAGCTCTTCCTGAAGATTTCTTGTATCATATAAATTGTTATATTCAGGTACAGGAACATTAATATCTATATTCTCTGCTTCCTTATTGATTCTTTCCTCAGCTTCTTTTCTCTGTTCAGCTTCGTCTTCTTTATTGATCTGCTCATAGTTATCAGCTAACTTCTGCTTTGCATTCTCAATAAGCTCCTTAAGTGAGACATTTGCCTTATTAATCTCGCTTGAGAAATTCTTCTCTCCATCTTTGCTAAGTGTCTCAGAAACCTCTGGCTTCTCCACCTGAGGAGTCTCTATCTTAGACATAACAACAGAGCTGTCCTTAGTATTATCTGCATCTTCATCCTTATTCAGAGCTTTCATTAAAAATGCTTTGATATCATCATTCTGGTCGTTCTGTACAAGGTCTATTGAAAGAGGTCCTTCCTCCTGTTCCTTAGCAAACTCAGGAACATTCAGACTTACCTCTGGCACTGGCTGTTTACCAGTTGATTTCTGTTCTTTCTCATCTTCTTCACGGAAAACATCTTCAACTTCATCTCTCTTAAGATTAGCAAGTTCCTTCTGCTTTGCAAAAAGCTCTTCCTTAGTTGCCTCTATATCTTCCTTTCTTTTTCTTACATCTTCTAAGATACCTTTCTGTGTCTTAGTAAGAACAACACCAAGCTTTTCCTTTAACTGTACTGCTTTCTCAACGTATATACCATCCTGAAACCACAGAACGATATTATCACATGTCTTAATACATTCTTCTTTTCTTCCAGTCTTATAATACAGCTTTGCAAGCTCATACATATACTTCTCATCAATCTCATGCTCCCTGTAATCCTCTAAGATTCCTACAAGTTCATTATCTGATGCATTCTGTGCCTTTCTAAGATCATAATACAGGATGAATCTGCTCACATCATGCTGTGAAGATTTGCTGTATTCTTCATAAAGCTCGTTAGCATTATCAAAATCTCCAACTTTAATAAAGAATTCAGTAAGCTTATAAACCAGCTTTCTTCCGCCAAGGTTTCTGTTATAAGCAAGAATTGCCATGTCTCTTGCTTCTTCATAGTCCCCGACTGCTTCCTGTACATTAATGGCTGTGGCAAGTGCCTGCCAGTCTTTAATCTTAGTCCAGTTAATATCCTTAGCTATGGCTGCCGCTTCTGTGTATTCCTTTTTCGCTGCCAGCTTCTTAATCTGGTCTATCTTAATTCCTAATTCGTATTTATTCATGATTATATATTCCTCATTCCAATGCTTACTTGATGAATGTTGTGAATAATTTATTTATCGCATTTTACAACTCATTAAAGTTTAGCACAGCCTAAGTTCATTGTAAACCAAGTTCACAGAATTGTTACAAATATGTTACAAAAAATCAAATGTAGCCTGTTCGTAATCCATTCTCGTGTATTCCAATTCTGATTCCTTCATGCTGCTGTAATAATCAACAACCACAGTCTGCTGCCTTGAATCAACCAGTTTCTGACCAAGTATGTAATTAACATCGAATCTTCCTGTAATAGCAGGAGTTGCACCTCTTGCCGGAACAATAAGCTGAACGTGATTAGTTGCAAGCAGCTTGAATATTGGCTCCCATATGTATATATCCTTTGCCGCACCGAATGGGTTATCTATGAATATTGTCTTACCCTCAACACCTTCATTACCTGAAGAATTCATATTAGATATGTAGTTGATAATCGCAATAAGGAACTGGATATATATACCCTGTGACTGTCCTGTTGAGCCAACCGCTTCCTCATATCTTAAATAACGGCTCTGGTCCTTGATCCTCTCTCTCTTATACAGATTAATTCTGATTGAATTCATATCTGTGACAATAACTGAGAAAAGTCTCTTCCATGACAGTCTGTTTCTTATATACTTGAGTCTTTCCGCAGGCTCTTTAAAACTTTCCGCCATAAAAACAGTTTCATCAATATATTCAGACATCTTTTCCTTATATAATTCTTCCTTTATATAAGGAATCTGCAAACTGATTATTGCAATCTGTTCTCCGTCAAGATTGATATTAGACAACTGTGGCAGACGGTCAAGCTCAGTCTTAATATTACTGCATGTCTGGATACAACGATTTTCAAAGTTATCCTTAATCATCTGCATATCCTCTATACCCTTGGCAATGCGGTCTTTTTCTAACTGTATAAATGTGTTCGTCTCATTTAACGATTCAATCATACTTCTGGTCTTAGCCACATTTTCAGGAACATTAAGTGATATCCTTACTTCATCAGCAAGCTCAACTGCATTAAATCCGTTAAGCAGGTCAATAAGCTTAGATTTATTCTTATTAAATTCATCAACCTTCTTATACTCTAATCTGGTAATTGAAGCATATTCTTTATGAACAGCCTCATATTCTGTAAGATTAGCCGAAATTCCTTGTGCATCCTCAGGACGGAATTCTTCTGGAACATGCATGCCCGCATCAGACACGATTCTTTCAAGGTCTTTTCTGCATACAAGAATGTCTTTTAATGAATCAGACATCTGTCTGCGTGTCTTTTCCTGAACCTTGGTGTTATCCTCTAACTTCTTAATAAGTACCTTGTGCTGTGTAATGAATTCATCCGGGTCATCGCATGGGAATTCATTAAAGCTTCCATAATTATTCTCAATCTGGTTAATACCATGTGCGATACTTCCCTCAAGTCTGTTAAGAAGTGCTTCCTGTGACTCAAGCTCTTCCCTTACAGAATCACTGCTCTTCACAAGATTATTAAGAGCATCCTTGGCATTCCTTAACTGCTGTGATCCTGCTGCCATAATCCCACCGGCTTCATACTTTGCCTTAATATCGTCAAATGTATAACCTCTGTACTCTATTGCATCACGACATTTGTTCATAGATGCAGACAGATGGTTCATCAGCGCCTGCTTATCTGCAAAGTCACTGTTCTTCTGTGAAAGTGCTGTCTTTAATCCGGTGAATCTGCTCTCTATTTCATCCTTATCAAGACGGTATGTATCGTCATCGATTTCTATTGAAACATTTTCATCATAATAAGGTGCGTACTGCTCCTCCCATGACTTAATGATTTCATCATATGCCTTTCTTGTACTGTCCTCGAAATCTCTCGCGGTATCATACTCAGAATTAGCAGAAGCTGCTGCCTCCTCGCACTCATATATGCGGTTTCTTGCACTGTCCACATCAGCCTTCAGTCCCTTTAAGCGCTCATACTTTTTATCTATAGAAGTATTCATCTCCATAATACGCGAGAGCAGGCTGCATGTTGTTTCCTTCTCTTCTATATCATCTCTTGTCTGTGCGAGGTTCCTTGAAAGCTGCTCTTTAACCTCATTTAACACACTTCTCTTCTTCTCAGCCTCAATAATTGCAGCCTCGCTGTCAGCAATCTTTAATCTGATTGCTTCTGCCTCGGACGCATCCACCTTTCCAGACGCAGCATTATATACAAGTGCAAATGTATAATCATTCCACACAAGCTCCATTCTGTCGGCCAGCTTTCCTGCCTGCGCCTTATGCGACTCAAGCTCCTCCTGTGCAAGCTTAATCTGTGTCTCAAGCTTTGCCTCATCACGCAGGAACGACATATCCTTTAATGCGAATACAATCAGGTCTTTGTTAATCTCTAACTTAGTATCAATAAGCACCTGCTCGCTTATAACAGGATAAGCAGCCGCACCCTTGCCAAAATCCTTAAGCATCTCATCTGCTTTGATTCTCTCGAAATCGTTCTTTATTATAAATGCGTACTCAATGAAAGGTGTTCTCTTTAATACATCTCTTTTCTGTCCTGCATTCAGGGCTGCGAACCACTCATGACCCTCAACAACATCTGAACCATACTGGCTCTCAAGGTATTCCTTAAGCCTGTCTCTTTCAGGACTCTTACAGATATATGTTCCCTTTCTTGCATTGTCAATAAAGCTATCAAGTTCCTGGGTTGCCTTACACTCTTCTGTATATTCACTGCGCATCTTCTGGTAAGTCTCAAGAATAACCGAAAGCATTGCCTCGTCATTATCTGCACTATATATTTCACGGATTTTGCCCATACGCTCGGCATCTGCATTACCAGCTTCATCAGCCTTTTCTAGCTTTTCTGACTGCTCTGTGAATATATCAATAAGTGCTTTATTGGCAGATATTGTCTCATTAAGTGACATTAACTGCTGCTGCACATCATTGAACTTTTCGGACATTCTTGTCTCTTCATTCTTTAACAGTTCTTTATCCCTGAATGACTTATCATATTCTTCAGACGCATTTTCACATACGACAGTTCCCGCCTCTGATAAAGATGCTCCAAGCTGTGCCTGTAATTCCTGTATCTCATTCTCAAGATTATCAGAAAGACTGCCAAGACCTGCCGCTTCTTTGTCAGCATTTCTAAGATTATCCTTAGACTCTGATAATCTGACTTCCAGAGCCTTAACACGGTTAGCTGCTATATCAAGCTTTTCCTTAAGTCTTCTGGTCTCTGTCTCATAGAATTTTCTGTAACCTGCAGCAAGTATCTTTAACTCTGCTGTTATATCCGTATCTTCTCTTAATCTGTTATCTATCGCAATCTGAAGTCCTTTATAAGACTTCTCGTATTCTGCATAATCTTTATAATCGCCCGCAGACTCCATCAAAGAAAGCTTTCCTCTTGCCTCTTCAATTGCAGTATTCTTAAGTTCAAGTGCCTTTCTTGTCTCATTAACAAGGCTCTCAACTCCTGCCATCGAATTCTTTTCAGACATAACCTCCGCAACTGCTATAGCTTCCT
>OGGB01002068.1_pt1 | contig 12208 bp, 10 predicted proteins | sample 1571111 | NCBI WGS metagenome assembly OGGB01 (sample SAMEA2582067, study PRJEB24529) | metagenome | biome: Human gut stool | place: China | collected 2011
TCAAAATAGTAAAATACTTTCTTCGGTTCTAAGTTCGATAAAACACCCATTTTCAATTCCTCATTTCTGCGCTTTTATAGAGAACAAAGTGCTCTTTCAGTATAAGTATTTGTCATTTTTCTGTCAAGGGAACAATCCGGTGCGCACTGTTTTATAAGTGTCACACCGGATTATTTTAAGCATAATTGTAACTATTCAGAACCCCATTCGCAAAATTGCCTCTACGAGGCTTCCTTGGAGAACAGGCCTGCCTGTTCTCTGCTCATATGGTTACTTCGCCATATAAAACTGCTTATCTGCCTGAATGCAGGCATTCGCAGAACGCAGTTTTGCATGGTTCTGAATAGTTACGCATAATGATATTGTTTTCTCTTGGCGATCAAAAATCCGATCGTCACAAACAGTGCCAGGAACTCCGCCAGCACAATGGACAGCCATACGCCGGTAATGCCGATCAGCTTCGGCAGGATCAGCACGATGACGATCTGGAATGCGAAGGTGCGCAGGAAGGAAATCGCTGCGGATACAGCTCCGTTGTTCAGTGCTGTGAAGAAGGAGGAACCCCACACATTCATGCCACGGACAAGGAAGGCAATGGCGTAGATACGGAATCCCCAGGTAGTCATTTCCAGCAGTTCCTGATCATAGCTTGCAAAAATTTTCACCAGTGGCCCCGCAAGAATCTGGGAAGCTGTCAGGAGGATTACGCCACAGGCAGAGATAATGACCAGACTTTTCCGGCACAGATTCTTCAATTCCGCATGATTGACGGCACCGTAGTGGAAGCTTACGATAGGTGCAGATCCCAGGGAATAACCGAGATACAAGGTCATGAAGATAATATCCACATACATAATGATACCATATGCCGCCACGCCGTTTTCTCCGGCCGCTTCCATCAGTTGAAAGTTATAGAGCACACCAACAATGGACGTAGACAGATTCGTCACCAGTTCGGAAGAACCGTTCATGCAGGTCTGCCAGATGACTTTTCCGTGCCACTTTGTCTTTCCAAGTCGCAACAGACTACTGTTTTTTCCGGCAAAATAGATGATTGGGATTACTCCGCCGACGACTTGTCCTGCCGCCGTTGCCAGCGCCGCTCCCGCCAGTCCCAGAGGGAACACCACGATCAGCACGTAATCCAATACCGCGTTGGTCAGTCCCGCGATCACATTTACCTTTAGACTCAGTGTCGGCTTCTCCGCTGCAATGAAAAAGCTCTGGAACAGATACTGCATAACGAATGCCGGTGTGGATAAAAACAGAATCCGGGAATAACGCACACAATCCGCTTCCAGTTCTCCGTTTGCTCCCAGTGCCAGAGCGATCTGTGGTGCCAGTGCAAAACAGATCAGTGCCACCACGATGGATACCGCCAGCGTCACATATACGATCAGGGAAAAATATTCGTTGGCAAGCTTCTTTTTACCTTCTCCCAGAGTCATGGAGACCACGGCGCTTCCTCCGGTACCCGCCATGAATCCGATGGTTCCTACTCCCATCAGCACCGGCATCACCAGATTCAGAGCGGCAAAAGGTGTCTTTCCCACAAAATTGGATACAAAGAAACCGTCTACGATGCTGTACACCGAAGTACATAGCAGCATTAAAATGGACGGTGCCACGAAGCGCAGCAGCCGCTTATAACTAAAATGATCTGATAACTGTATTTTCATAATAACCTCATGTCTTTCTGTAGCCTGCATGCCTTTCTGTAATCTACATGCCTTCCGGCACTTTTGCGTCATGTACTTATACACATTGTGCAGGCATAATTTTTCATGTCGTCCCCGAAGATTACGACGATTATATGGGCTCCGCTCCCTCTGTCAGTTTCACTATTTCTCCGCGGAATAATTCCGTATGTTTTTTCATGGTCCGCAGGAACACTTCTTCCTCCTGCTCTCCCACAGCCGCCAGCGCCCGGCGCTCCGCCTCCATCAACGGAACCACGATCCTATCCACGGTCTCCTTCCCCTTCTCCGTAAGATAGATTCTCTTGTTCTTGCGGTTGCCTTCCTCCGCACGCAGAGTAAGCAGACCTTCCTCCGTCATATTTTTCAGTGCAGAATTCACCGTCTGGGGTGTGTAGAACCAATATTCGCAGATCTCCCGCTGGGTAAATGCCTCTTCTTCCCGCTCCCGGATACAATACAGAATCCAGAAAGCCGTCTCCGACAGATTGCAGTTCTTTGCATAGACCCGGTACAGGTCATCCATTTCTTTGATCAGCTGATTATACAATGTGATCTGCGCATAAGATTTCCCTCTTTCCTCTTCCATGACCGCTCTCCTCCTGTAATTCCGAATTTCCTCGTCTATTTTTATCCGATTTCGGACTAAGTGGCATTATAATCCGAAATCGGAATATTGTCAATATGTAAAAAAATACGCAAAACAGTCACTTTCCATTGTGCCCTTCTGCGTATCGTTATATAATAACTTTGGCATCAGTTCCGGGAGGAGTGCGGTTCGCCCGTATCGCCAGTGTCTAGGTTCACCTTATTGAATATCCCGTAGAACACTCGGCGGCTGATGCTATTCTGAAATATTCTGTTTTTTCTTACTAATAATTTTGTGATTACCCATGACGCCGTTAATTATCACACCCGTTCCACGTTTAGATGAGGATATCTATGAATATACTTTGAATATACTTTTTTATACCGCATTAATTCACAAAGCTGAAGAAGGTGGGTTTTGGATTACCTTTCCTGATTTTCCAGAATGCATGACGCAGGGAGAAGACATTCAAGCTGCCTATGCCATGGCTTATGATGCCCTTGAACCGGCTGTAGCATCCCGTCTGGAAAATGAAGAACCTCTGCCAGAGGAATCCCATGTCTGCTCTTTCGATGCAAACTCTTTTAGCATTGTTGTTCCCTTTTTTCAAAAAAATACTGGAAAAAGGAAACAATATCAGTTATAATATTTCTTGTACCATTTGCAGATATGGTTCATCGGTAGAACGCTAGCTTCCCAAGCTGGAAAGGCGGGTTCGATTCCCGTTATCTGCTTATTTGAAAATTCGTTGAAAACATGGGAAAGCCAGTATTTATCGGCATTCCCACAGTTTTTATTATTTCCAAGCAGGAAGCACTTTTTCCCTGTTGTAACTGGAGAGTTAGTTTGGTGTAAAGAGCCTCAAAACAATGAATTCCGTACAAAAAACTTCCTAAACCAGGATTTTTTGTACGGAATTTCTTTATTTTGCTTATGTAGCGAAAATAGAGACTTTTTACATATCAAAATTTCATATTTTTGTATTTTTTTCGCAGAAATTGGCGTTTTAAATACAAACAGAACTCCCGGAGGACCTTCTGCCGCTTCAGGAGTTTTGCATTTCATAAAAACCGTTATAAATGCACTTTTTATAAAAAAAGAACTGTATAAAAGAAGTTTTTTCACAAATTCGGCAAAGAAAACATTTTTATGAAACGAATAGCCCCGGCAAGGTATAAGGAAAAGGTGGCCACCTTTCTTATACCCTGCCAGGGGCTATCATTTTTTAACTGGCTTTCCACTTTTGTCACTATCTTATTTTCTTCCCAGCCGGATCACATTCCAGGATGCTTTCCTCAGCACGGTCTCCAACTGGCCGCCTTCTGCTTTGGCATCGTCGGCCTGACGGGGGTGTACTTTCTCTCCTGCTGCGGAGTTCACGGTCTGTAAGTCATCGGATACCAGCTCGGTCTTGCCGATCAGTTCATAGCCTTCGAAACTGCGCAGGTCCATGGTCAGGGGCAGGTCTTCTTCCAGATTACGGTTCACGGCAAATACGGTCACTTCCTCCGCTTCCTCATTCCATACCGCTACCGCTTCCACATCTGTGATGCCTCCGTGGCCGCTGGTCTCATGCTTCGGGCTGTCGATAGCCAGCTGCAATACAGTTCCTCTGCCATAGCAGGATGCATGATAGAAAGGATAAAAAATGGTCTGTCTCCAGGCAATCCCGTTCTCCTCCGTCATGATCGGTGCAATGACATTCACCAGCTGTGCCAGACAGGCGATCTTTACACGGTCCGCATGCTTTAACAGCGTGATCATCATCAGACCTACCATCAGGGCATCTTCAAAGGTATAATGATCCTCCAGCAGATGAGGGGCTTTCTGCCAGGGATGATTCTCTGTGGTGTCGGCATCCTCCTTGCTGGCGTGGAACCATACATTCCATTCGTCGAAGCTTAAGTTGATCTGCTTCTTGCTGCGCTTCTTCGCTTTGACATAATCGCAGACAGACACTACCGTACGGATGAAATCATCCATGTCATCGGACTTTGCCAGATAATCATTGCTGTCCATAGCTGCATTGCCGTAATAGGTATGCAGGGACAGATAATCTACATAATCATAATTGTGTTCCAGTGTGGTAGCTTCCCACTGAGGGAAAGTAGGCATCTCCCGATAAGAACTTCCACAGGATACCAGCTCGATGGAAGGATCGATCAGTTTCATGGCCTTGCCCGCTTCCTGCGAGATCCGTCCGTATTCGTCCATAGTCTTGCTGCCCAGCTGCCAAGAGCCATCCATCTCATTACCCAGGCACCACAGTTTGATATTATAGGGATTTTCCACACCGTGGGATCTGCGAAGGTCGCTATATTTGGAGCCGCCGGGATGGTTGCAATATTCCAGCAGATTGCAGGCATCTGCCACACCTCTGGTACCCAGATTCACTGCCATCATGATCTGTGCATTCACCTGCTTCGTCCAATGGTAGAATTCCTCCAGTCCGAAGGTATTCGGCTCCAGAGATCTCCACGCCAGATCCAGTCTGGCCGGACGCTTATCCACAGGGCCTACACTGTCCTCCCAGAAAAAGTTGGATACGAAGTTACCACCGGGATAACGGATCAGGGGAACCTGCAATTCTCTGACCAGTTGTACCACGTCCTGTCTGTAACCGTATTTGTCCGCCGTGGGATGTCCCGGCTGGTAGATACCGCCGTACACCGCCCGGCCCAGATGCTCAATAAAGGAACCGAACAGACGGTCATCCACCTTCGCCACCTTGTATGCCTTATCTAATGTAATCTTAACCTGTTTCATGCCCCAATCTCTCCCAAGTTTTTCTATAAATGATTTCTTCGTTCTTCGAACTCCCGAAATTACAACAAACATGCGTAATCCGGTCTGATCGCCGAGAGTGAGCAAGCTCTCTCTGGCTCTCTTGCGCTCATTATATCATATTCACCGAATTCCTTATAAACGGCTTACACTCCACGGAATACAACCCGTTTTTCTGATGTATTTCCTCGCCCCGCAGAAGCTTTAAGATCACCTCGCTGGCACAGTATCCGATGTCATGTAACGGCAGTCCCATGGTGGTCAGCTCCGGCTTCTCATAGCTTGCCATTTCCCTGTTATCAAAGCCTGCCACCGCAATGTTCTTACCTACCGTATATCCCAGTTCATCCAGTCGGTCATAGGCTCCGCCCGCCATAAAATCATTCATACAGAAAATCGCCGTAGCTCCCCGCTTCACCAATTCTTCCGTATGCTCATAACCGCTTTCACGATCCCATTCTCCGTAAACGATCATTCCGGGATCGTACAGCAGATTCGCTTCGAACAACGCACTCTGATACCCTTCCAGTCGGGACTGTGTGTGGATACTTTCCTTTTTCCCGGCGATGACACCGATTCGTTTGTGTCCGCAGGAGATCAGATACCGTACCAGCTGCTCGGCACCGCCTTTGTCCTTCACCACAACGGAAGGAATCTCCGGCTTGTTGGTAAATCCGTAGGCCACCACCGTAGGAATCGGCAGATCCGCCGGGATCACATTGATCAGTCTCTCATGAGACGCCACATAGATGATCCCCTCCACCTGCTTCGACAGCAGCTTCTGGATCTCCTTCTGCACGATGTTCCGGTGGATATTGTCCTGATAATAGGCATCTCCGTATTTTTTATACAGACGTAAATTCACCAGCAGGATCTGATAATCTTCTTTTTCGCAATACTCCGTGATGCCGTCGATGATATCCGGCAGGGCAAAGACTGTCATATCCTCCGCGATGACCCCGATACTCCGGGTATTCTTCGTCTTCAGATTCTGCGCTACGATGTTCGGCGTGTAATTCATCTCCTGAATCACCTGCAGCACTCTCTTTTTGGTCTCTTCGCCCACTTTTCCCTTGTCGTTGATGATATTGGATACCGTTGCCACGGATACCCCGCACTCTCTGGCGATCTCTTTTATGGTAGGCATAGTGTCCCTCCCTTTTGTAAGCGACTTGTCTACCACCATTCTAACACAACTTTTCCCTATATCACAACAGGCTGTGTTAATTCTTCATACCGGTCAGAACGATACCTTCCACGAAACTCTTCTGTCCGAAGATATAGATCACGATACCAGGCAGGATTGTCATGAACGTCGCTGCCAGTGCTACCGGCCAGTTGGTGCCGAAGGATCCGGTAAAGTTCGTCAGTGCCACGGCAAAAGTGAATTTCGACATACTGTTAATGTAGATCAGCTGCTGCAGCATATCGTTCCAGATCTGGATAAACAGCATCATGGCTACTACCACAACTGCCGGCTTGATGGATGGCACCAGGATCGTCCACAGGATACGCATTCTGCCCGCACCGTCAATGGATGCTGCCTCGTCCAGCTCCTTCGGGATCGTCATGAGGAACTGACGGATCAGGAAAATATTGAAGAAACCGCCACCGGTTAAGTACGGCAGGATCAGCGGCCAGTAGGTATCCCCCAGTCCCAGTCCCTTGGTCCATACCACGTACAGAGGAAGCAGGGTAACCATGCTGGGCAGAAGGATCGTTCCGACGCAGATATTAAAGATCAGCTTCTTGCCGCGGAAACGAAGTCTTGCAAAAGCATAGCCACAGAAAATTGCGGTCACCGTACCAAAAGTAACTGCCGGAATGATGATGGAGAAAGTATTCCGGAAATATCTCCAGTATTCGAAGGTCTCCAAGGCTTTTGAATAGTTCGCCCACAACCACTCATGAGGAATGAAGGAAGGCGGATACTCGTTCAATTTTGCCGTACTCATCAGGGAGGACCGGAAGATCCACCAGATCGGCAGTACCACTAACAGTGCCAGCAAAAGTACGATCAGCGTTGCCACCAGATCCAGAACCAGTTGTTTCCGTTTTTTACTCGGTGATAAATTTGCTGCCATCTTCTATTCCTCCTCTCCAAATAATTGTTCTTTCTGTGTTTTGAACAGAACTATGGTAAATATACCCACAAGAATGAAGAAGATCACCGCATACGCCGCAGCGTAGCCCATCTTGTTCTTCTGGAAACCATACATATAGATCACATAGGACATGAACATGGATCGTTTACCGGGTCCGCCGTTGGTCAGCGCCAGTGCCGGGTTGATGACCTGTAAATGTGTGATCAGTGCTGTCAACACATTGTAGAAGATAATGGGAGTGATACTGGGGATCGTAATATTCCAAAATCTCTGCCATGCATTGGCCCCATCGATCTTCGCTGCTTCTATGTATACGCCGGGGACATTCTGTAATCCCGCCAGGAAGATAACGATCAGGTTGCCACTGGTCCATATGGCGATAAGCACCAGACAGGGAATAACCTGATTCGGGTCGTCCAGGAACCTCTGCTTCGGAAGTCCCATCATCCGGAGCACGAAGTTGAACAGACCGAAGTTACCTTCATATAACCATTCCCATCCTTTAAATACGCCGATGGCCGGCAGCAGATACGGGATGAAGAACAGGGAGCGGAACAATGTCCGGCCTTTTATATTCATGTTTAAGAGGATCGCTATGATCAGTGAGTATACCACGGCACCGATCACCGCCAGAAAAGCATACCATACAGTTGCTTTGATAGAATCCCAGAAATAGATATCTTTCGTAAAAATACGCTGGAAATTGGCAAGCCCTATAAATTCCGGCTTCGTAATGCCGTTCCAGTCAAACAGACTTAATACAAATACTGCAAGTGTGGGAAGATAGCTGATCAAGGTCACTCCCAGGAATGCCGGTATCAGACAGAGATATGCGGTCAGTTCTTCCTTTCTTCCTGCTCTTGTTGTAGCGTTATTTTTCTGTTTCCCTTTTTTCATTGTAACCCTCATTTCTTCACACATTTTTGCAAAGAGTAACTTATTTTCGTGAATAATTCCAAATCTTCTGATAACAACAGGTGGCCACATCACTGTAAGCCACCTGTTATGTTGTCCCAATACATTGTTGCGGTAATAGTATTACTGGTTGTTAGCCTCGTAGATTCCCTGTAACTCTTCCAGATTCTCATCAATTGCTTCCTGCATGGTCTGCTGTCCGGCCCATACATTGGAGAATACAGTATCCAAAGTAGCGTTGAATTCATCGGTGCCGTTCACATAGTACCAGGATGTGGATACCATGTTGTCCTTTGCATAGTCAACAACTGCGCTCTTATACATATCCTTATCGGGGAAATTAGGATTATCGATCCACTTATCTGTCTTCTCAGCATCAGTATACCAGGAATCCAGAATAGGCATCCAGGTACCTGCTTCGATCAGAGACCAGGAATTCTCTTCCTGATAATACCACTTTAACCACTCCATTGCTTCCTCAGGATGCTTGGTAGTAGCAAATACTACGTTAGGGCCACCGGTACAGATGGTAACCTTTTCCTTCATATAAGGAAGAACACCTACGCCATATTCGAAGTCAGCGCTCGGCCCAAGGAAGGTGCCGACATTCCATGCACCATCAGTTGCCATAACGACCTTCTTGCTTCCCAAAGAAGACTCCAGAGCGTTTGCTGCACTGGTTACGGGAGGTGCGCAGTGATATACTTCAGACAGATCTGCAATCTTCTGTAATGCGTCTACGGTTGCGGGATCATTGATGGTGCACTCAGAACCATCCTTGCTGTAGTAACCGCCGCCGTTGGACAGTGCCCATACTTCCAGCTGCCAGGGCAGGGTATTGATGGTACATCCGTAAATATCAATATTGTTGGGATCGAAGTCAGGATCCAGAGCATTTTTACCATTGATATCGATGGTAAGCTTCTGTGCTGTCTCTACAAAAGTATTCCAGTCCCAGGCATCTGCTGCACTTGCGGGAGGAGTCATTTCCTTGACATCCAGATTCTGTTTCTCACATACTTCGTTTAATAGATCAATGTTGTACCACAGATTCAGTACCTCGTTTGCTGCGGAATAAGCAACAGGCATTCCCTGATATTTAAAGGTCAGTGCATCCAGAGGCTTTGCATCGCCTTCGCCGTACATGGAGCTGATGTCAGCCAACAGTCCGTTCTCTGCGAACTTCAGTACACCGGCCTCACTCATAATACCGGTATCGGGAAGCTCTCCTGCAGTTGCCATGGCATTCAGCTTGGTTACATAAGTATCATGGTCGATCTTAACCACTTCTACTTCGATACGATCCTGCTCACTGTTGAACTTGTCAGCCACCTTCTGAGTTGCTGCAGTCTCCGTCTCGTTACCCCACTGTGCATAGGTGATATGTACTCTCTCACCACTGCCGCTGTCAGAACTCGTCTGTGTCTGTGCCGGCTGGCTTCCTGCATCTGCGGATGCTGCCGGTGCCTGATTGCTGTTGCCACACCCTGTAAGTACCATTGCGGTTGCCATTGCGGTTGCAAGGACTGTACTTACGATTTTCTTGTTTTTCATACCTTTCTCTCCTTTACCTTTCTTTATTATAACGACAATAGGTTGTCGTTGTAAACACCAGATTGTAAACGCTTACACGTTCACCGTTCTACACCTTTACCTTGACCCACACTAGCATTTCTCCCGGTGTACGGTTACACCAGAGCCCATAGGGAACTGCTGTAAGGTGCATCTGTTCTTTCTCCAGTTTCAGCTCTCCGTACAGGTTTCCCTGTTCGGTGGACCGGTTATGGATCCTTGTAGCTTCATACTGTAATGTCGGAATCTCTCCCGGGAGATTCGTCTGCGGATTCCCCTTCGTGACCTCTGTGTTCTCTTCCACATACAGGTCTGCCAGATATTTTCCGTTGTCGGTCTCCTCCAGACAGTAGACCACGGGGCCGTTCATCAATGCACATCTTCCAGCATCCGCTCTCACTTCGTCATTGGCGGCGATCCATCTGGGCTTTACACCGAAATCAATACAGATTTCATGCTCTCCCGCCGGAGTATTTATCAGCAGATAGCCTTTTTCCAAAACAGCCTTTGCTGTCTGGCCATCCACTGTAATCTCCTGTTTCCCCGCATATCCGGGGCGGCGGATCTTAAAGGTTACTTCACTGTCCTGTCTCGTCCGGATCTTCACCTTACTATCCTGCAACAGTGTGGATTCCATGCCGATCTCCACGGTTCCACTTTCCAGGACTGCCTTTGCAGTGGAGGAAATGAACTGGTGGATACATACCGCATTTTCTTCCTGTGCGTAGATGTATTGTCCAAGAGACGCTAACGTCCTCGCCACATTCGGCGGACAACATGCCACGGAGAACCATTTCTGTCTGACAGCCTTCACATGATCCATGTAAGTATGCTCCGTGCAGAACTCCGGTACGACCTCCAGAGGATTCACATAAAAGTATCTGTCTCCCGCTCTGTTGATGCCCGCCAGCACTGTATTGTACAATGCCAGTTCCACGGTATCGTAGTAGCCCGCCTCTCCGGTGGCTGCGCTCATCCTCTGTCCGAACATCATCAGTCCGATGGAAGCGCAGGTCTCCGAATAGTTCGTGGTATTCGGCAGATCGTAATCCGTGGTAAACCTCTCCCGAAAACCACTGGATCCGATGCCGCCGGTCAGATACATTCTGTGATTCACCGTGCTGTCCCACAGCCGCTTACAGGCTTCCAGCATCTCGGTGTCCTCGCATTCCACAGCCAGGTCTGCCATGGCGGAGCACATATACATGGCTCTTACCGCATGCCCTTCCGCTGTCTTCTGCTTTACCGGTTCTATATGTGATTGTGAATATTCCAGATCGTAATTTTTGAACTCCGGGAAAAATTCCCAGCCGCCTCTGTCTTCCATCTCCTGTAAAAAATAGCTTGGCTTCTTCCCTCTCTCATGAAGGAAATAAGATGCGGTGTCCAAATACTGCTTTTCGCCGGTCACCCGGTAAAGCTTTACCAGCGCAAGTTCAATCTCCTGATGTCCGGGATAACCTTTTTTCTGTCCTTCGCCGGTACCGAATACTCTGCAGATTAGATCCGCATTTTTCCTGGCGATGTTAAGAATCTTCGTCTTCCCGGTAGCCTGATAGTAAGCAACCGCTGCTTCTATCATGTGTCCTGCCGTGTAAAGCTCGTGTCCTTCCACCAGGTTCGACCACTTTTTGTCTGGCTCGTTGACTGTGTAGTAGGTGTTCAGGTATCCGTCGGTCTCCTGCGCCCTTCCTACCAGTTCGATCACTTTATCTGCCAGTGCTTCGTATTCTCTGCCCTGCCCCCCGGCAATACAGAATGCTACGGATTCCAGCCATTTATACAGGTCCGTGTCCTGGAAAACTACCCCCTTTCTCTCTCCCGGCAGCTCCCCCGCTGCCACGCGGAAATTCTGAATACAGTAGGTAGGTTCGGAGTCCTCCAGCTGATCGTTCAAGATCTTCCATTGATGCGGAATGATCTTCTCACTGACCTTTTGCACGTATTCACCGAACAGCTTGTCTGTGATCCTGATATTTCCGTATTCCAGCTGCTTCCTGTGATGTCCCATACCTTTCTCCTATCCTTGTTCGTTCCAAAGGTTAATCGTTTAATCTTTTGTGAGAAAAGAAACAGCCATCTGGCTGTTATACTGCTGTATTCTTCTTTTCTGTAAGTTAATCGTTTTACCTTTTAATGAACTTATCATAGCACCAGATAGGTGTTTTGTAAATAGGTTTTATGCAAATCATCATAATATATAAGTTTTGCCACTGTTTTTTGTACATTTTGCACATTTTAGTACAAGCTGTCAGATTCTTAATCGTTTTACTTGTCTAAAACACCCAACCACTTCAGAGCGTTCCAGATGCCGTCTTTATCCACATCCGTGGTGATATAATCTGCTGTTTCCAACACCTGTTTACTGGAATTACCCATAGCAATGCTGGTGTGGGCATACTTTAACATCGGCAGGTCGTTATTGCTGTCTCCGATGGCCACAGTGTCTTCCATGGGGATCTTCAAATAGTCCGTAATGTAACGGATTGCTGTTGCCTTGGAATATCCTTTGGGGACAATCTCATAAAACCCTTGTTCTCTGTCAA
>OGGB01002071.1_pt1 | contig 12204 bp, 8 predicted proteins | sample 1571111 | NCBI WGS metagenome assembly OGGB01 (sample SAMEA2582067, study PRJEB24529) | metagenome | biome: Human gut stool | place: China | collected 2011
GTGAGTGAAGTAAAACAGCCTCCCCCGGTGCCGTAAAAGCCTGAACCGCGGATGCCAGACAGCCGAGCACACCATTCTCATAGCCGATGTCCTCCTTTTCAAGCCCTGTCACGCCGTTTCTCCTGTTCTGCCATTCTATTATCGACGAATAATATTCCTCCCTCGGCTCAAAATATCCGAAAGCCGGGTGCTTTGTCCTCTTAATAACCTCCTCCTGTATGGTCGGAACGGTGGCAAAATTCATATCCGCCACCCACATCGGAATTTTAGAAAAGCCCGGCTTAACCTGCGCCCCATCAAACGGAATAATATCAACCGCTATCGCGTCCTTGCCATTTCTGTCTATTATGCTGTCAAAATCATATTTCATGCCTGATACTTCCTCCTTATCAATGAGTTATTCAATATCCACAGTATATTTTATACTCCGCCAAAAAGTCAATAAGCCGCCTGTTTTTGAAATATTATTACTTTTTTTACCAGCTCTACTTAATTTTTTTCTTAACTGCATAGAATGATGTTTTATATTTATTTCCACATTCTCACAGAAATTTATCCAGTTCTCTCTCCACAAGGCTGTTAACCTTAATCTTAGGACTGTAAATCACTCTGCCGCGTGCAATGACCATATCAACATGTCTGAGCGCCTCAAGCCTGTCGAGAGGGTTATCCTTAGTCACTATCATGTCTGCGCATTTGCCTTTTTCAATGCTTCCGGTAATGTCACCTATACCGGCAAGCTCTGCACTGCGTTTCGTCGCCGTGTAGAGTGCAAATGCGTTTGATACACCTGTGTACTTGTGGAAATAACACAGCTCCCTCCAGAAATCATACTGTGTTATCCACGGACATCCGACATCGTTTCCGAGAACGACCGGAATATCGTTCGCCAGTGCCACCCTTGCGCACTCGACAATCCCATCAAACACGATGTTTCCATTGTACTGCTCAACCTCCGTCGCATTAGTGAGTGACCTGTCAAAAAGTGCATAAGGAACCGCAGGTGAAATCGTCGTGCAGAGGAACGCGTTCTTTTCCTTAAAAAGTCTTATCATCTCATCGTCCGGTTTCGCGCCGTGCTCTATGGAGTCAACTCCGTTTGCGAGCGCCACCTTCACACCCTCAGGTGATTCCACATGTGCAGCCACCTTGTAGCCTGCCGCATGTGCCCTGTCGCAGACAGCCTTCACCATCTCCGGCTTCATCTTGAGTTCCCCCGGCACGCCCTTCTCCTTCGCGTCGAGCACTCCGCCCGTTATCATAAGCTTGACAAGGTCGACCTTCTCATTCTCGGCATGTTCAAGCTGCTTTAACGCCTCGTCTATGCTGTGTGCCGCCACCGCAACCGAGCCTGCCATATGTCCGCCCGGAACCGATATGCCCTCGTTCGCTGCAAGGATACGCGGTCCGACTCTCTTTCCGGCAGCTATCTCGTCCCTCAGTCTTGTGTCAAAATCCCCAAGCCCTCCTACCGTGCGGATTGTGGTCACACCGCTTAACAACTCCGTCCTTGCAAAATCAGATACAACCTTGTATGCCACAGCCCTTGACAGAGCAGTTCCCATAAGGGTTTTTACCAGCTTTTCGTTGTCGCGCTGTTTCTTCTGAGGCTTTCCGTTTCCCGCAAGATGCACATGCATGTTTATAAGCCCCGGCATGATGTAGCGCCCCTCAAGGTCCACCACCTTCATATCCGGCGACTTCGGAACCTCCTTAACTATGTCCGTAATCTTCTCCCCCTCAGTGACAATCACAAGCCCCTGCTTAACCTGCATGTCCTTGTCCCCACTTAGAATTTTTCCGTTTATGTATGCGTATTTCATATCATTCTCCATTTCCACCGCCATCCCGCGGCACCTGCAATCACTTTATTTACAGCCATGTATGCTGCACGCCATAACCTTTTCCTCTATCTCGTCCTCTCTCACCACTGCCTATTTGCCGTCAAAATTGACATACTTTTTTTAATATGATAAACTTTATATAATTATGTGTCATTCCTTATATATGCCGCATATTCTTTCAGCAACATATTAACACTTTAAAAAAATGTTGTCAAAAACTAATACCTAAAACAAAAATTTATATATAATCTCAATATACTTCATATGTTAATAAATATTGTCTATATAAATCACATTTATTCTTTAATTTAATTGTGAAACATAGAAAGATAAGAAGTGTAAAGTGATTGATAACCTGAGTTTAATAGCTTTGGTGTATTAATCATTGCCAAAAGCTATCAAACAAGCGGTAATATGCAAGTTAGATATCGAAAAATAGAACATATTTTACCGCCGCGATATTATAACAGCCTGGTCAGGCGGTAACTAAGAAAAGGAGAATAATATGTACACAATCGGACAGATATCGGAAATGTTCAATATTCCTGTCTCAACGCTTCGCTACTATGACAAGGAAGGACTTTTTCCAAACATAAAAAGGGATTCCAATATAAGAAAATTCGACGTCTCAGAGATAGAAAACCTGCGCATGATAGAATGCCTCAAGAAATCAGGCATGGAGATAAAGGACATACGCCGCTATATGGACTTATGCGCAAAAGGAAGCTCAACCTATTCTGAGCGCAAAGCCATGTTTGAAAAACAGCGCGAATCCGTAGAGAATGAGATAAAACGTCTCGAAAAAACACTTGATATGTTAAAATTCAAATGCTGGTACTATGACGAAGCCATGACGCACGGAAACGAGGAACATATAATAGAAATGCTCCCCGATAAGCTTCCGGCGGAAATCCAGAAAATTTATGACAATGCACATGCGAAATAAGACGTTTTTATGCCGTCTCTACTCTATGCTGTATTTCATATATAAAATGCTGAAAACTAGGTGATTTATTGTTATCTATATCAAAAAAATCACCTATTTTCTCAGCACACTCTGCCTTAATCTCTCTTCTTTGACAAATGGGCGTCCTGTTTTATCTAAATCAATTGAAAGCTCGTACGTAATCGGTCTTGTATTGCTTGATTCACGGCAATATAACTCAATCATAATAGGCTCTTCGACGCCTTGCGAACGAATTTGGTCAAATACATGTATATATTATATCCCATCACACCAAGATTTGAAATATTTTTTTCACACCTACACCACACATCACGGCTCAGCAAAAATTCCCAGCGCCAGCGGGTGATAAGTGAACACAACAAACATAATTCCCTGTATTATGAACAGCACCCTTATCACCACGGCAGATGCCTTATTCCACACTGAGCCGGAAAAGTGATATGCAAACCGGAAGGCGGCAAATACTGCGATGTAGAAGTTAAGTATATCTATCGCCATAACTCCAAAGCCCAGAACCCCCTTGTATGTATAGAACATTACCGGGATGAGCCATGTTCCTATAATATTTCCGAGCATCCATTTCTCATCCGCACTTTTCACAAAAATCCACATGCACAGTAGCATCGGAAAATACACAAGCTTCATGTGTTCCCATGTCGACTCATTAATCGGAAAAAAATATCCGACAATCCTGTTTTCACCTGTAAATCCATACACAAAGTGAAAAAGCGTTCCCAAAACCACCGCAAGCACATACACAAGAATCCATTTTTTTCTGCTCCATCCGTCCATACATAGCACCTCCAGAATATATTTTGTTTTTAATATATTCCGGAATGAGACATTCTATGACTTATTTTCACATAAAACCGACTATCTCTCCTCCGGATGGATACTGACTCCACGGTTCATATCTCCCTGCGGGTTCTTGCCGAACTCATAGTCATTTCCCGGAAGAATTGCGTTGAGTACGATACCGGAAATGGCTGCGATTGCAAGACCTGTAAGTGTGATTGAAGTACCTCCCACATTGAAGGTAAGCCCTGAGGAGAAGCCAAGTCCGCACACTAAGATTACGGCTGCGATTACGAGGTTTCTTGACTTTGTGAAGTCGACCTGGTTTTCGACAACATTTCTGACACCGATTGCGGAAATCATACCATAGAGCATGATGCTTACACCCCCGATGATTGCCGATGGCATGGAGCCGATAATCTCTGATACCTTAGGAATGAAGCTGAGCACAATTGCAAAAACGGCTGCTATTCTGATTACTCTCGGGTCATGTACATGGCTGAGCTCAAGAACACCTGTGTTCTCGCCGTAGGTCGTATTGGCAGGTCCGCCAAAGGCAGATGAAAGAGCGGTTGCAAGACCATCACCGATGAGCGTCCTGTGAAGTCCCGGATCGGCGATAAAGTTACTTCCGACTGTCGCTGAGATTGCCGACATGTCACCGATATGCTCCATCATGGTAGCGAGCGCGATAGGTGCCATGACAAGTATTCCGGTAAGGTCAAACTTACATATCTGGAAAGGTGGAAGTCCGACAATATTTGCACCTGCAACGCCCGTGAAGTTGAGTATTGCTGAGCCATCCGGGTTGGTGACACCACAAAGATGGAGAATAAGTGCAGCAGCATAGGAAATCACAACTCCCATAAGTATAGGAATAATCTTGAACATTCCCTTTCCCCAGATATTGAATATTATGATTACACCAAGTGCTATGAGTGCTATGAGCCAGTTAGTTGACGCATTGTTCACAGCAGATGGTGCAAGGCTCAGACCGATACATATAATGATAGGTCCCGTAACGACGGGCGGGAGAAATCTCATAACCTTATTGACACCCACAAGCTTAATAATGAGTGCGAGTACAAGGTACAAAAGACCTGCCACGACGACACCGCCGCATGCGTAAGGGAACTTCTCCGCCATCGTCATCGCCGCATACTTTCCGGTGTCAAGACCTGCCATGGTGGCATAGCCTCCAAGAAAGGCAAATGATGAACCCAGAAAAGCAGGTACCTTCATCTTAGAACATAAGTGAAAAAATAAAGTACCGACACCTGCGAAGAATAATGTAACCTGAATGGACAAGCCCTGTCCTTCAAAATATCCTCCGACAAGAATCGGTACCAAGATAGTTGCCCCGAACATTGCGAACATGTGCTGCAAGCCAAGCAGGAGCATTTTCGGAACGCCGAGCGTTCTCGCGTCTTTGATTGCTTCGTTTTTGTTACTCATAGAAACCTCCTCATTTAAAAGGCGTGCAGGATAACCGCACGCCCGGTATTTTTTCAAATATAACAAAAAATGAAAAAGAATACAATCATATTTCTAAATTTTTATAAAAATCGTTAAATAAAAATAAGACTCCCATGCATAGTTCTCTGCCCGCTAAAAACGGTTACACCCATTAAAAAATAACAGATGTAACCGTGTGTACCATTGTTGATATTCTATATGTTAAGCAGATCGCTGTAAACCTTGAGTGCACCCTCTGTCTCATGTGCGAGAACACGCTTAGCAAGCACCTTGCCGAGCTGTACGCCCTCCTGGTCGAAGCTGTTCACGTTCCATAAGAAGCCCTGGAACATAATCTTGTTCTCAAAGTGTGCAAGAAGTGCACCTAGTGTCTTAGGATTAAGCTCATCACCGATGATAATGCTTGAAGGACGATTGCCCTCAAAATTCTTGTTTCTGTTGTCATCGCTCTTGCCGCAGGCGAAGGCAACAATCTGGGCTGCCACATTAGCGCAGAGCTTCTGCTGGCTTGTGCTGTCCTGAATAACAACATCCGTTCCTATCTGGCTGTTTCTAAAGCCGATGAACTGTAACGGAACAATGTCCGTTCCCTGATGGAGAAGCTGATAAAAAGAATGCTGTCCGTTAGTTCCCGGCTCACCGAAGATGACCGGTCCGGTAACGTAATCCACAGGTTCTCCGAATCTGTTGACCGACTTGCCGTTTGACTCCATGTCAAGCTGCTGTAAATGAGCAGGAAAACGGCTGAGCGCCTGTGAGTACGGAAGCACCGCCGTGCTTGGGTATCCTAACACATTTCTCTCATATACACCGATAAGAGCGTCAAGCATCTCAGGATTCTTACGGATATCCTCATTCTTGGACAGCTTATCCTCGGCTGCCGCACCCTCTAAGAACTGTGCGAACACCTCAGGTCCGAAGGCAAGTGACAATACCGCACCGCCGACTGCCGATGTGGAAGAAAAACGTCCTCCGATATAATCATCCATGAAGAATGCCGCAAGGTAATCATCGCTCTTTGCAAGAGGTGATGTCTCACTGGTAACCGCTATCATGTGCTTTGACGGGTCAAGTCCTGCCTTCTTAAGCGCATCCTTGACAAAGAACTCATTTGTAAGAGTCTCAAGTGTTGTTCCTGACTTGGATACGAGCACGAATATGGAATGTGCCACATCTGTCGAGGCAAGAACCGCAGCAGCGTCATCCGGGTCAACATTGCTTATGAACTTAGCCTCCATCCTGAAGGTTCCGTTCTTCTTAGCCCAATTCTCAAGTGCAATATACATTGCACGAGGACCTAAATCGCTTCCGCCGATACCTATCTGGACTACCGTTGTGAACTTCTCACCTGCCGCATTAGTTATCTCACCGTTATGCACCTTGTTGGCGAACTCCGCTATTCTGTTCTGCTGCTCAACATAGAAGCTCCTCTTATCAACGCCATCTGCATTTACTGCGTCTCCAAGCTGCCCGCGCGTCATGTGGTGAAGAACAAGTCTCTTCTCGCCTGTATTTACAACCTCTCCATTGTAGAGAGCCTCAAACTTCTCTGTAAGCTGTGCCTCCCTGGCAAGCTTCTCAAGTGCATCAAGCACCTTATCGTCTACCTGCTTTGCAGCATAATTATATGTAAGCCCCTCCGCCATCGGTGTGCTGTATGACTTCACGCGGTCCGCGCTCATCACCTCGGACAGCCTGACCTTGTCCACCTCAGACAGATTCCCATAAGAGTTAAGTGTATCCAGATTCTTCCAGTTAATCATATTATCCTCCTGTTCTGCAAACGTCCTACCGATTTCCGAACGTGAGCACTGCTTATTTAATTGTTAATTATTAAACAATCATCTGAATTATACTATCAAAATCCGATTAATTCAATAGTGTATTTCTTCACCTTTAAGATTACCTATGCATACGGCATTCCGGCCTTTTTTCTTAACCACATACAGATATTCATCCGCAGCACGAAGAAAATCCCTGTCCCTGCAGTCCTCGCAGGGTATATCATGGCATATTCCCTGTGAGACGGTGACAATGGAATATTCACTTGAACCATTATGCTGCATATTAAGGTCATAAACCTGCTGTCTCAGCCTCTCTGCCGTCTCTTTGACCTCTTTCGCCTCCACACCAGCATATACGATTACGAACTCATCCCCGCCATACCTCGCACAGAAAATATTCTCATTCTCTATGCCTGCGAGCAGACCTGCTACCGCCTTCACACATTCATCGCCCGCCTGATGTCCGTATTCATCATTATACTGTTTAAAATAATCTATATCCAGTATCTCATATGACAAAGGTATGTGCTCAGCCCTGCACCTTTCAAGTGCCTCCTGTGTAAATCTCGACATGCGGTACCTGTTGGCAATTCCCGTGAGCTGGTCTGTCTCTGCTTTTTCTGACAGTCTCTGTGTCTCCAGCTCAAGCTGCTTCTGTCTTTCCTTTATCGTATCGAGGGAATTCCTTACACGCAGTATTGTGGCTATCATCTTCTGCTTGTCCTTCTCCAGCTGAACGCTCAGGTCAAAGAAGCTGTTCATTGCCTCAATACATTTTTGTTCACATTTGTTCCTGCGGTACAGCCTGATCTTAAGCTCAAGGTATTTCCGCTTAATATTGGCTATTCTGGTCTTCTTTATCGGCTCCTCTATTTTATTTATGATCTCCACGACTATATCATCCCTGTCAAGCTCAAGCATCAAAAGGCAGAACTCATACAGATCACCAAATATGTCCATAATCAGTACTCTGCCACCAAGTCTTTTCTCAAGGTCAGCTATGTACATATCCCTTTTGTATGCATCACCTATGAGATGATGGAAACGTGCACACAGGCTGTCTACATATATATTATCCATCTCTCCGAAATGCGGCTTACATTCTGCTTCTATTCTGTCAATATACTGTGCTGTATTATCCATGTCCCCTTCAAGCATATAGCTTTCCGCCAGATTTGTATAGATCATTGTCAGTCTGCTGATATCGCGCTCATTCTCAGGAGCCGCCATGTATCTTGCGTATGCGCTCAGGAAGTACTGTCTGGCCTCCTTATACATTCCGGTATCAAGATACAGATACCCAATATTAATTTCAATACTACGTTGTACATCACCTACGTTATGCTCATTACAGCACTCAAGTCCCAACATATAATATTCCAATGCCGCGACCGTATTACCCTGCGTTACTGATGTTATCGCCATAAGATTATATGCTCTTGCCTCCAGCCTCCACTGCTCCGAGCGTTTCAGATAAACGAGAGCATTGACCATCATATCAAACATATTATCAAAATCATTCTTTACATAATATGTTGCACCTAAATAAAAATATGCCAGTCCGTATGCCGTGCTGTCCTCCGGCACCGCCTCATCCAGAATATCCCTGCATACACCTTCTATCTTCTCATAGTCCAGATTCCTGCTGCATCTTTCAATGCCCAGCAGATAATTTAATTTCTCACTATAGGTGCTGCCCTTCTCTTTACCTTCCATGTGAATCCCTTTACCCCAATAACATAAATAATATAATAACGAGGGGCAAAGGTACCTCTCCCCCTCATTTCATATTATAAAACCAACTACATCTTTTTTCAACAACTTAGTTCGTCACCTTTAATATAAAATCGCTTTTATTTCCATTTAAAATTAATCATTCCAAGTATATATATTATTATAATACACACCGGTACAACATACCCGAATACCGGGCGCATCCAGTTCTTTATTTTTAACCCCTTTCCTTCATTGACCTCTGCCATGAAATTATCCCATCCCCAGCCGATGCGTCCGTTGGTACAGAATATTGCAATGGTGAGTGAGCCCAGCGGAAGTATGTTGTTGCTCACCAGAAAATCCCAGAAGTCAAGCCATGCCGTTCCTTCGGCAAATGGCTGAAACTTAAATACACTGTAGCCTAATGCCGTTGTAATCGCGAGGGCGAACACAACCACGGCACACACAAGGCTTCCCTTCCTTCTTGTCCAGCCTGTCAGCTCCCTCACACATGCCAAGATATTCTCGCACACCGCAAGTACAGTCGAAAATGCCGCAAAGGTCATAAACATAAAGAACAATGTTCCCCATATTCTTCCACCCTGTATATGCTTAAATACTGCCGCCATAGTGTCAAAAAGCAATGCCGGACCTGCCGTTACCTCAACTCCGTAAGCAGCGCATGAAGGGAAAATAATAAGACCTGCCATAATCGCGACAAAGGAATCGAGCAGTATCACGTTCACACTTTCACCGAGCAGGCTTCTTTCTTTATCAATATAGCTGCCGAATATCGCCATGGACCCCATTCCCACAGACAACGTAAAAAATGCCTGATTCATTGCCGCGACAATGGTATCCACACCTATTTTAGTAAAATCCGGCACAAGATAAAAGCGGTAGCCCTCCACAGCTCCGGGCTGCATTCCGCTGACAACCGCCAGCACAAGCATGAGTGCAAGCAGGAGCATCATCATGTACTTTGTGACGCGCTCAAGACCGCCCTGAAGCTGAAATGTGAGCACAAAGAAGCCTATTGCAACCGTAATCGCAAGGAACCCTACATTGACAGCCGGATTGGTTATCATATTTACGAACCCAAGTCTTTCGATATCACCTGTGAGGAATTTCCAGAAATAATATATCATCCAGCCTGTAACAACGGTGTAAAATGCCATCAGGCATACATTTCCCACAAGAGCAAAATATCCGTGGATATGCCATTTCTGTCCCTTTTTTTCCAGCTTCCGGTACATCTTCACCGGACTTGCCTGTGCGGCTCTGCCGATTGCAAATTCCATTGTAAGGGCAGGAAGCCCCAGAATAAGCAGGCACACTATATAGATAAGCACGAATGCTCCGCCGCCATTGCTTCCCGCCATCCACGGAAACTTCCATACATTTCCGCACCCTATTGCACAGCCCGCGCTAAGAAATATAAATCCCAGGCGGCTGCCTAAACGTTCTCTCTCCAAAACACCAATCTCCTTATATTATTTTTATAGGCGAAACAAGCGAATCCCGGAGCCGCCTCCGGAATCCGCCAGTCACATAATACTCTTTATAACAACATATCTGATTATCATATTATCAGAAACCCGGCCTGCAAGGCTCATTACCTACAGCCCGGAAATCTGATTACTTATCCACCTTAGGAAGTCCTGCAAAGCCAGCCTGTAATTCTTCATCTGTCGGGATATAATCCGTCATAAGTCCATCATTGTACTTCTGATATGCCACCATATCGAAATAGCCTGTACCGGTAAGCCCGAAAAGGATTGTTTTCTCCTCTCCGGTCTCCTTGCACTTTAAAGCCTCATCTATCGCAACCCTTATCGCATGGCTGCTCTCAGGTGCCGGTAGTATTCCCTCCACCCTTGCAAACTGTGTAGCTGCGGCAAATACGCTGGTCTGCTCAACCGAAACAGCTTCCATAAGTCCCTGATGGTACAGCTCAGATACAACCGGGCTCATTCCATGGTAGCGAAGACCTCCCGCATGGTTAGCCGAAGGAATGAAATTGCTTCCAAGCGTGTACATCTTAGCAAGCGGACATACCATGCCTGTGTCGCAAAAATCATAGGCAAATCTGCCTCTTGTAAGGCTTGGACAGCTTGCAGGTTCAACAGCGATAAATCTGTAATCCTTCTCACCTCTCAGCTTCTCACCCATAAATGGTGAGATAAGTCCTCCAAGATTGGAGCCGCCACCAGCACAGCCTATGATAATATCCGGCTTGACACCGTACTTTTCAAGTGCTGCCTTAGCCTCAAGTCCGATAACGGACTGGTGAAGAAGAACCTGATTTAAGACACTTCCAAGCACATATCTGTAACCTTCTGTATGTGTTGCCACCTCAACCGCCTCTGATATAGCACATCCAAGGCTTCCTGTTGTACCCGGGTGTGCAGCAAGAATCTTTCTTCCGACCTGTGTTGTCTCCGAAGGTGAAGGTGTCACACTCGCACCATAGGTTCTCATAACCTCACGTCTGAAGGGCTTCTGCTCATACGAAACCTTTACCATGAATACCTTGCAGTCAAGCCCCAGGTAAGCGCACGCCATAGACAGCGCAGTTCCCCACTGTCCTGCACCTGTCTCCGTGGTCACGCCCTTAAGTCCCTGCTTCTTGGCATAATAAGCCTGAGCTATCGCAGAATTCAGCTTATGGCTTCCGCTTGTATTATTTCCCTCGAACTTATAATAAATCTTCGCCGGAGTTCCAAGTGCCTTTTCAAGACAGTATGCCCTTACAAGAGGCGCCGGTCTGTACATCTTGTAAAAGTCAAGAATTTCCTGCGGAATATCAATATAAGCATTGTCATTATCAAGTTCCTGCTTAATAAGTTCATCACAGAAAACTGGTCTTAAATCATCATACCCCATAGGTTCTAATGTGGCAGGATTTAAAAGCGGAGCCGGCTTAATCTTCATATCAGCGCGCACATTGTACCACTGCTTCGGCATCTCGCTCTCTTCAAGGTAAATCTTATAAGGAATATTTTTTTCTTCGCTCATGGAATATCCTCCCTCTGCAATTATATATCTTTATCACTATATCACTTTAAAGTGTGTCTTGTCAACCTGATACACCACAGCATCGCATGATATCCTCCAAGAACCAGACAAGACCGCCAAAAGGCGGTCTTGTCTATGTAAAATATCAGGAAGCTTCACTCTGCTGCGTAAATCCGAATCACCATATATTCCCTGAGCTTCAGTTTAAAATTATTCCTGTGTATTGTCAGCCTGCGGCTTAACATTCTGCTCATCTACAGCCACTCCGCATGATGTACAGAACTTACTTCCGGCTGCAATAGGTGCACCGCAGTTAGGACATACAGGTCCCTCAGCCTTAGGCTGCTCTGTATGCATTCTGTTGCCACAGCTTGGACAGAACATTGAATCGGCGCCAACCTCTGCTCCGCATGCCGGACACACCGAAACACCCTTTAAATCCTTGAGCTTCTGCTCACACTCAGCGATAGCGTTCTGTGCAGCCTTGATTTCATCCAGATACTCCACAAAATCAGGCTCCGGATAATCTGCATGACGCTCTGCATAGAGTCTTCCGATCTTCTCGTAGGCAGCTGCGATTATCTTCTGCTCATCGCTTATTGCA
>OGGB01002075.1_pt1 | contig 12191 bp, 10 predicted proteins | sample 1571111 | NCBI WGS metagenome assembly OGGB01 (sample SAMEA2582067, study PRJEB24529) | metagenome | biome: Human gut stool | place: China | collected 2011
TTGGAACTTCTCTTATAACTGCTTTTATAAATTTTGGTATAAACCTCAGTATCAGATTTGATGACGACCGTTTTTTTTAATATTTACATACGCTCTAATAACCTTATTTTTCTAACAATCTCCATATTGCAATTGCCCAACGAATAACTATAATTAGACTTAACATAAAGAGATGAATGTAGGTGGTTTAATGTATGACATTTTGGCAATCCAAAATAAATGGGTCAACAAGTTAGTTTGGCTTCGGCGGCGTGTTATTGTAAGAGCGGTGCAACGAACCTTGCTATCTTTGTTTCCGTTTGCTCTTTTAGGAAGTATCGCCAGAGTTGTTTCAATTTCATTTTTATCAGATAAGGGGTTTATTAATAGTATTCTCGCGATGCCCAAATGGTTTCCGGATTTCCGTTTAGTAAAGCTATTGTTCAATAATTTCGCAACTTTTACGATTGGCATTTTGGCTTTACTAGCAGCGTATTATTGTGCCAAGTATACAGCTGAATTTTATCAAAAAGATCAACAAGTAGCTGGAATTACAGGTTTGATCTCTTATTTATTCGTATGTATGGTAAATGTTTCTGAAAATGGGGACGGTATTATTAATTTACCAGTAGACGCGATGATGTTAGGGGCAGACGGAATCCTTTTAGGCCTATTGGTTGGTTACATAACAGGACAAATTTTCCGAAAATTTGGAGGTATTGATTTAAAAAAGGCTAAAAGTCATTCACCAAACGTATTAGAGAAAGCTTTTAATTCAATTTTAGCAATTATTCTTTCTTTTCTAGCAGCAATCATCATTAATGGATTATTATATCTATTTTTTAGATATGGTGTATACGATGCGATCGCTGATTATGTAACAAACATTTCCCTTAAACATAGCAACTTTTCAATGACGTTATTCGGAACTTTTGTCACAACAATTTTTGCTTGGTTAGGATTTAGTGGACCTTATCAATATCGTTCATTTGTAGATGATAATACCTCCGTTGAAAATCTTAATTACGCATTGAAATATCACTCTGTTTGGGGTGTACCACATCCATTCTCAGAATATTCGCTCTACCACAGTTTTGGAACTTTTGGTGGAATTGGCTCAATTTTAGCTCTGATTGTAGCGATCTTAATTGTTTCTGGGGCAGGAAGCTATCGTCGCGTTGGTGTGTCTGGCCTAATACCAACACTATTTAATAGTGGGACTTCTGTCATGATAGGACTCCCAGTGATGTTTAATCCTTTATATTTAATACCGTTTATTCTTACTCCGATATTGAATATAGTAATTGCAGCTCTAGCTATTATTGCACATATTATGCCACCAGTTGTTTATCCAGTACCAATGGGGACACCTGGACCTTTAGTAGCTTTTATCGGTACGGGAGGAAATTTTGTAGCTCTAATAATTGGAGTTATTGTCTTTTTTATCGATATTCTAGTCTATATTCCTTTTGTTAGATTAAATGAACAAATATGGTTGAAGATGCAATATATTTACTTGCAAGAAGAAAAGGAGGGTGAGTAAATGACTAAAAAACGAACAAGAATTATCTTATTTTTGACCTTAATTTTTATCATTTTACTCGCAATTCCTTCTTATTTTTGGACTAAGAGTAATATCAAAGAGTTAAATGATTTCTACAATTCTAAACTTTCGCCGGTAATTATGATTCCAGGAAGTTCAGCCACAGAGAATAGATTTGATACTTTGGTAACAAAACTCAATCAACATACTAGAAATAAACATAGCTTGTTGAAGGTTAAAGTTTGGAATAATGGAAAAATTACCTATAAGGGTAAAATTAGGGCTAATGACAATGAACCAATTATTGTAGTGGGATTTGAAAATAATAAAGATGGTTATAGCAATATAAAGAAACAAGCACGCATGTTTAATCAAGCATTCGCAGCATTGCAAACTCGACATAAATTTAATAATTTTAAAGGAATTGGTCATTCTAATGGTGGATTAATATATACTGACTTCTTAGAACAGTATTTCAATGAGTATAGTCAAGTTGAGATTAAACGACTAATGACAATTGGTACACCGTATAATTTTGATGAAACGTCTATTTCTAATAAAACAGAAATGTTGGCAGACTTTATTGCGAATAGAGAAAGTATTCCAACCAATCTTACTGTTTATTCGGTGGCAGGGACTGAAACCTATGATTCTGATCGATTAGTACCGGAAAGTAGTGTTTCAGCTGGTAAATATATTTATCAAAAGCAGGTTAAGCATTTTACTGAAATAACTGTTACAGGAGAAGATGCGGAACACTCTGACTTGCCACAAAATGATGAAGTTGTAAGTTTGATTGAACGCTACATGCTTGATAATCAAAATCAGGGAATGAATCGAAAAGGAAAGAATCCACAAGATAACTTACAAAAACAAGATAAAAAATAGATAGTTATGCCGGTTAAAAAACTGGTATGACTATCTTTTTAATTTGGCAGATTTTTTGAAAAAATTTCTGAAACTTTATCAAAAATAACTTGTAAATCATGACGGTTATTTTTTAAATAACAAGCGTAAACTTCAACAGTTGCTTCCTCATCACTAATTGGAATTAAACGACGACCATCATTTTTATCGTCATTAATACGGATAGACGATAAATTTGTTCGAAAGACTGGAAAACTAGAATATTGTGTTAATTCCGATAAAGCAGCCAGATTTTCTTGATACAAGAATTTAGCTTTAGGAATGTAGTCTTGAATAATGTCTTTCCAAGTTCCAATGTCATTAGCCACTAAAAAACTTAGACCACGTAATTCTTTAAAAGTAACTGTTTTTTGACTAGCTAAAGGGTGAAATTTGTCAATTCTGACAGCTAGTTTTTCCCTACCTAAATAACGAGACTCTACACTATCCGAAAAGATTTCATTAGTTGAAAAGATTAAATCAAATTTATAGCTGTTTAATAGTTGTTCAATATTATCTGGTTTTATCAAACTAGAATCTATATTAGCATTAGTCAATTTTAAGGAATTTACCACAATTATGGGACCAGGAATAGTTGAGCTAATATTAATCGTATTTGTATTTTCAGCATAATTACGAACCGTTTGAATAAAATTTTGATTGCTAGCTAGAACTTTTTTAGCTTCAATAGCAGCTACTTTTCCAACGTCAGTCAAGATGATCCGATTTTTTTGACGATTAAAAAGGGTTACTTGCAATTCATTTTCTATTTTCTGCATACCACGAGTAAGAGTTGGTTGAGTGACATTTAAATATTCGGCTGCAGCGGCTAGAGTTTTATGTTCAGAAAATGCGACAAGCTCTTCTAAAAGATAGTTATCAATCATTAATGTTCACCAACTTTCAGTATACGTTAAATGTATACTAGCATGAAAAATAAGTAATTTTCAACTTAAAGCTTACTGAATATACTAAAAACATAAACTACAAGGAGGAATCTATATGAAATTTGTAGAATTAAATAATGGTGTAAAAATGCCACAATTAGGATTTGGGGTATTCCAAATTCCAGATTTAAAGGAATGTGAACAAGCTGTTTTAGATGCCATCGATTCAGGTTATCGCTTAATAGACACAGCTGCAGCTTATCATAATGAAGAAGCGGTTGGAGCAGCCATCAAGAAAAGTGGAGTAGCGAGAGAAAAATTATTTATTACAAGTAAATTATTATGGGTTTCCGATGCTAGTTATGAACGTGCTAAGAAAGGAATTGAGACTTCCTTAAATAAATTAGGACTAGATTATATTGACTTGTACTTGTTACACCAACCTTATGGAGATGTGATTGGTGCTTGGAAGGCTTTAGAAGAAGCATATCATGCTGGCAAAATTAGTGCGATTGGTGTATCTAACTTCTACGCTGATCAATTAAAGAATTTAATTTTGACTTGTGATGTAAAGCCTGTTATCAACCAAATTGAAGTTAATCCTTGGTATCAACAAAAACAAGAAATTAAGTTAAACCAAGCAGAAGATGTACGTGTGGAAGCTTGGGCACCATTTGCTGAAGGAAAGCACAACATTTTCCAAAATGAAGTCTTAGCAGAAATTGGACAAAAATATGGCAAAGCAAATGGTCAAGTTATCTTACGCTGGTTAATGCAACGTGGCATTGTAGTTATTCCAAAATCTGTACACAAGAATCGTATGGAAGAAAACTTTGATGTTTTTGATTTTGAATTGAGCGATGAAGATATGCAAACAATCGCTAAATTGGATAAAGATGAAAGTCAATTCTTCGATCATCGCGATCCAGAAACAATTGAACAAATCTTCGGTTCTAGCTTGGCACAATTAAAGCAAAAATAAGAAAGAGGTAAGAGAGTGGGAGAAAAAGTAGATTTAGAAAGAAAAGAAAAATTTGGAATTATTTTACCAATTGTTCTAATAAGTTATTTTTTAATTTTGTTGAATAACTCGTTAATATTTACGTCAACTGTTAAAATTTCGGCAGAATTACAGATGAATAATTTGATGGTAGCTTGGATAATCAATGCCTATGCGCTAACTTTTGGTGGTCTTTTAGCTTTTTCGGCTAGATTAGGAGACATTATTGGGCGTAAAAAGACCTTATTGACAGGACTAATAATTTTTAGCATCGCCTCTCTATTAGTAGGTATGTCACAATCTGCGATGATGATTATTTCTATGAGAGCTTTACAGGGGATCGGGGCTTCTTTGTTAGCTCCAGCTACACTGGCTTTATTAATGGATAATTATCAAGGAGAACAATTAAATAGAGCTATTGCATATTATGGAGCAACTGCAGGAATCGGTGCTAGTTTGGGTATGATTATTGGTGGAATGATTGCCAGTTATATAAGTTGGAGAGCAGGATTCCATTTAGATTTAATAGTTTGCATTTTTTTAATTATCATGTCAGTTTTAGGTATTACTAATCAAAAAGCAACTCATGGGACAAAGATTGATTGGTGGGGAACGATAACTTTGGTCATTGGGTTTAGTGGATTAGTATACAGCATTAATTTCAGGTGTTGTTGTTGATACCTTAGGTTTTGTTTTGGGAAATGTAATTGGTATTAATAGTGGTTATTGGTGGGGAGTAGCATTTCCAATGATCTTTTTAGGTATGGGTCAAGGTTTGATCATAGGTCCAGCAACGGTTGCTGGAGTGGCTGGAACTTCTGATGAGATTGCTGGTGCTGCATCAGGAGTTGTCAATACTTTCCAGCAAATCGGTGGTGCAGTCGGATTAGCTTTTATTTCAGCAATGGTCAATGGATTGAACGGTGCTGATGTAATAATAGATCAAGCTCAATTTTGGATGGTAGTCTTAGCAATTATTATGACAGTTGCTGCTATAAATATCTTACGTGGAAAGCATGAGTAAAGAGCGTTAACTACTTCTTAAAAAACTGTAACTTTTTAGATAGTTTAGAAAAATAAGGACGAGCTAGATTATAACGAGCAGAGATAAAATTTAAATAATGCATAGTAAAAGTTATTGAATTTTATTTCAAATATGCTATACTCTAAGCATTGAATAAAGTAAACATTGATGAAAAAGGGACTATTCATAAGAATAGGTACAGCGAGTCTGGATAGTGTAAGCAGATGTTATTCTGAATAGTTTGGCGTTTTCGGAGTTTATACGAATTAAGTTGCTAGTTTAACTAGAAGTAGGGTGGAACCGCGATGACGAAAGATCGTCCCTATGTAACCAGAGGCGTTGCATAGGAACGGTCTTTTTCTTATGCAACGAGTTTGATTAGCTTTCGAATCATTTATTCAAAGGAGTATTGTAATGACAAAGAAATTAGCATTGCAAGATATTATTTTAACGTTGCAACAATTTTGGGCTAAACAAGGCTGCATGTTGATGCAATCATATGATACTGAAAAAGGTGCCGGAACAATGAGTCCTTATACATTCTTAAGAGCTATTGGACCAGAACCATGGAATGTTGCCTATGTAGAACCATCACGTCGTCCTGCTGATGGTCGTTATGGTGATAACCCTAACCGTTTATACCAACATCATCAATTCCAAGTTTTGATGAAACCATCTCCAAGTAACATTCAAGAACTTTACCTTGATAGTTTACGTGCTTTAGGTATTGAACCTAAAGAACATGATATTCGTTTCGTTGAAGATAACTGGGAAAATCCATCTATGGGTTGTGCCGGTGTTGGTTGGGAAGTATGGTTAGATGGAATGGAAATCACTCAATTTACTTACTTCCAACAAGTTGGTGGTTTAGAAGTTAAACCAGTTGCTGCCGAAGTAACATATGGTTTGGAACGTCTATCATCATATATTCAAGACGTAGACTCTGTTTATGATCTAGAATGGGCTGACGGTGTTAAGTACGGTGACATCTTTAAAGAACCTGAATATGAACATTCTAAGTATTCATTTGAAGAAAGTAACCAAGAAATGTTACTAAACTTATTTGATACATTCGAAACAGAAGCTAAGAAGCAACTTGCAAATGGATTAGTTCATCCAGCTTATGATTATATTTTGAAATGTAGTCATACTTTCAACTTACTTGATGCTCGTGGTGCAGTATCTGTAACAGAAAGAGCTGGTTACTTATCAAGAATTAGAAATATGGCTAAATCTGTAGCTAAAGTATTCGTAGCTGAAAGAAAGAAACTAGGTTACCCATTAATTAAAGATGAAAAACTAAGACAAGAGTTACTAAAGGAGGAAAAATAATGGCTCATACATTTTTACTAGAAATCGGACTAGAAGAAATACCAGCACATGTTGTTACTCCTAGTGTTAACCAATTAGTACAAAAGACAACAAAATTCTTAAAAGAACAAAGAATAGATTTTGATGAAGTTATCCCATATTCAACTCCACGCCGTTTAACAGTAAAAGTAACAGGCCTAGCTGATAAACAAGCTGACATTGAAGAAGAAGCTAAGGGACCTTCAAAGAAAATTGCTTTGGATGATGAAGGTAATTGGTCAAAAGCTGCTCAAGGTTTCGTTAGAGGTCAAGGCGTAACCGTTGACGATATCTTCTTTAAAGAATTAAAAGGTACAGAATACGTATATGTTAAGAAATTTATTCCTGGTAAGCCAGTTGCTGAAGTTTTGACAGGAATGAAAGATGTAGCGATGGACTTAAAATTCCCTACAATGATGCGTTGGGGATCTAATGATTTTGAATATGTTCGTCCAATTAAGTGGTTAGTAGCTTTATTAGATGATGAAGTAGTACCATTTGAAATTTTAGATATTAAAACAGGCCGTACAACTCAAGGACATCGCTTCTTAGGTGAAGCAGTTGACGTTCCATCAGCTGACAAGTACTTAGAAACATTAGAAACACAAAAAGTAATTGCTGACGCTGGAGTTAGAAAAGCAGAAATTCGTAAACAAATTGATGCTTTAGCAACTGAAAAAAATTGGAACATTGTTGTTGACGAAGACTTATTAGAAGAAGTTAATAACTTAGTAGAATATCCAACAGTTTTTGCTGGCAAATTTAAAGAAGAATACTTGCAGGTGCCAAATGAAGTTTTAATTACTTCCATGAAAGATCACCAACGTTTCTTCTACGTAACAGATAAAGAAGGTAACTTATTGCCAAACTTTGTATCTGTTAGAAACGGTAACAAGGATTACTTAGAAAATGTTATAGCTGGAAATGAAAAAGTATTAACTGCTCGTTTAGAAGATGCTAAGTTCTTCTATGAAGAAGATCAACAACATACAATTGCTGACTATGTTGAAAGATTAAAGAAAGTTATGTTCCACGATAAGATCGGTACTATCTATGAAAAGATGGAACGTGTAAATCTATTAGCTAAGTTCCTAGGAAACAAGCTTGGTTTATCTGAAACTGAATTAAAAGATTTAGACAGAGCATCCATGATTTATAAGTTCGACTTAGTAACAGGTATGGTTGGTGAATTCTCTGAACTTCAAGGTATCATGGGTGAAATTTACGCTCGTTTACAAGGTGAAGATGATAATGTAAGTACTGCAATCCGTGAAGAATACATGCCAACAAGCTCTGAAGGCGAACTACCTCAAAGTAATGTAGGTGCAGTATTATCTATTGCTGATAAGTTAGATAGTATTCAATCATTCTTTGCTGCTAATATGATTCCAAGTGGTTCTAATGACCCATATGCATTACGTCGTCAAGCTTTAGGTATTATCAGAATTGCTTTAGATAAGGGTTGGGATATTTCCCTACCAGTACTACATGCAGCAATTAATTATGCCTATGCTGAACGTGAAGATCTATATAAGAATACTCAGCCAATTGCTAATATTTCTGAAACTGATACTTTTGTAATTGACAGACTAGCACAAGTATTAAGTGGCAATAAATTCCGTCGTGATATTTTAGATGCAGTAGTAACTGGTGCTGATATGCCATTTATCCAAGCACTACAAGCAGCACAAGTATTAAGCAAGCATGCAGAAGATAATGACTTTAAAGAAGTAATTGAAGCTTTAACTAGAGTTACTCGTTTAGCTAAGAAAGCTCCTGACTTTGATAAAGATGCTTCAGTTGATAGTACTTTATTTGAAAATGATACTGAAAAAGCTCTTGCAGATGCATTTGCTAAGATTGAAACTGAGTATGGCGATGCAGAAATGAATGAAAAATTTGCTATTTTAAGTTCATTAAAAGACAGTATTACAGCTTACTTTGATGCTACTATGATTATGGCTGATGATGAAAAAGTTAAGAATAATAGATTGTTACAATTAGTTAAAATTGCTAGATTAACAGAAGATTTTGGATCATTAGATAAATTAATTGTAAAATAATACATTTAACGATTTTCATAAATATGATATATAAGAGTTGGAAGGATTTTATATGCCTTTCAACTTTTTTATTAGTGAAAGTATTTCGCTTTACATTTACATAAAAATAGTTTATTATATATCTTGACTATACGCAGTGGGTGTAGTGCGCACTTTTTTGTTGAAGTGAGGTGAGTTAGATTGGCGAGATTAATTCCAGAGGCAACGATTGAAGAATTAAGAAGTAATGTCAATATTTTAGATGTTATTAGTCAGTATGTACAATTGCATAAATCCGGTAAAAATTGGTTTGGAATCTGTCCTTTTCATTCAGAAAAGACACCATCATTCTCGGTAAATGAACAAAAACAGATTTTTCATTGTTTCTCTTGTCACCGTGGTGGGAATGTATTTAAGTTCATTATGGAATTAGAGGGATTGTCTTTTCCTGAATCAGTTCAAAGAGTTGCTGAATTAGCAAATTATGATTTAGGAATTTCTATAGATAATTCTGAAAATCAAAATGAAACTTCTGAAAATGGTAAAATTAGGAAATTATATAAGGAAACAACCAAGCTATATCACCATATTTTAGTTAATACAGTGTTGGGAGAACCTGCTTTAGAATATCTGCATAAACGTGGTATTAAGGATAATTTAATCGAAGAATTTGAGATAGGATTTGCCCCTGAAAATAACATTTTAGAAGTCTTTTTTAAGGAGCAAAAATTATATGATTATCAGATTTTACGAAAATCAGGTCTTTTTATTGAAAGACAAAGCACAGAGCTTGTAGAAAGATTTAATGGTAGGGTAATGTTTCCTATTCGAGATACATCTGGACAAACGATTGCTTATTCAGGAAGATTGTTAGAGAAAAGAGATGATGCTCCTAAGTATTTGAATTCTCCAGAAACTGCTATTTTTAATAAACGTAAAGTTTTATTCAATTTTGATAAAGCAAAAGGTATTATTCGACGTGAAAAAGAAGCAATTTTATTTGAAGGTTTTATGGATGTAATAGCAGCTTATCGATCTGGTGTCAAAAATGGAATAGCGTCGATGGGAACAAGTTTAACTGATGAACAAATCCAAGCTTTAAATCGGATAACTTCGCATTTGGTAATTTGTTATGATGGCGATAATGCAGGACAAAATGCAACGAAACGTGCTTTAGAAATCATTGAACCAACTGGAAAATTTAGCTTAGAAGTTATCAAAATTCCTGAAAAACTAGATCCTGATGAATTTACAAAAAAGTATGGTAGTGAGAAGTTTGTTGAATTAGCTCGAAATGATCGTAAAAGTCCATTAGATTTTTATCTAAGTTATTACGAACAAGATAAGAATCTAAATAATCAAAATGATCAACTAGAATACATTCGTGATATTTTACAAGAAATAGCAAAAGTTAGAGATTCTTTGGAACAAGACTTATATCTGAATCGTTTAGCACAAAGGTTTAATGTCGCCAAAGAAAATTTAGACTCACAACTTAGACAAATTCGTGAGAAAATATTTGCTCAAAGAGCTGAAAAGCAAGAGGAACAGAGTTATCAGGCTCAGCAAATACCTAGGACAGTCATCCAGAAAAATGAAGTACAACATTTTTCAAAGGCAGAGAAAGCAGAACGCTTATTATTATATCGAATGTTACATGATAAAAATGTTTGGTTGAGAATTAATGGTATACCAGATTTCAATTTTATTCATGAAAACTATCAAGTCATCTATAATCTAAGTGAGGCATATTTTGACACACATGATGAGTATGAAGTTGCCGATTTCTTAGATTTTATCAATGAAGATGGATTACGCCAAGTTGTAGTTACATTGGAGATGGGTGACTATGCTGATGAGGTAAGCGAGCAAGAAATTAATGATTGTTTGAGTTTGATAATGAGCCAAACACCATTAGAGGATAAAATAAAAAAAGTTCAAACTGAAATGTTAGAAGCAAAACGTCAAAATGACACGGCAAAAATAACCAAGCTAACAATGGACTTGATTTCTTTATTAAAAGAACAGCAAAATGCTAAGTCATTAACAATATAGGAGGAATTTATCTTGGCAAAAGAAATTTTAGAAAATAACCCTGCATTCACAAAAGCTTTACGTGATTTAATTCGTGAATATAAGCCACAAAAACAAGTTAATTATAAGGTACTTACAGATAAGTTAGTTACACCATTTAAGTTGGATGCAGATCAAATGGATCAATTAATTGGTTCTATTGAAGATAGAGGGATTTCTGTTGTTGATGAAAATGGTGAACCAAGTGCTCACAGTTTGAAGGCAGCTACAAAAGAAGCAGAAAAGGCAGAAAATGATAAGGATGTTTCTGCACCATCTGGCGTTAAGATTAATGACCCCGTACGTATGTACTTAAAAGAAATTGGACGAGTAAACTTGTTGACTGCTGACGAAGAAGTAGCTTTAGCTTTGAAGATTGAAGAAGGAGATCAAGAAGCTAAGCAACGTTTGGCAGAAGCTAACTTACGTTTGGTAGTTTCTATTGCTAAGCGTTATGTAGGTCGTGGTATGTCCTTCTTAGATTTAATTCAAGAAGGTAACATGGGGCTTATGAAAGCTGTTGAAAAGTTTGATTATCGTAAAGGATTTAAATTTTCAACATATGCAACATGGTGGATCAGACAAGCAATCACTCGTGCTATTGCCGATCAAGCACGTACAATCCGTATTCCAGTACACATGGTTGAAACAATCAATAAGTTAATCAGAATTCAACGCCAAATGTTGCAAGATTTGGGTCGTGAACCAATGCCTGAAGAAATTGGTGCTGAAATGGATATGCCAACTGAAAAGGTACGTGAAATCCTAAAAATTGCTCAAGAACCAGTATCTTTGGAAACTCCTATTGGCGAAGAAGATGATTCTCATTTGGGAGATTTCATTGAAGATCAAGATGCAACAAGTCCAGCTGAACATGCAGCTTATGAATTGTTAAAAGAACAACTTGAAAGTGTATTAGACACATTAACAGATAGAGAAGAGAATGTTTTACGTCTACGCTTTGGTTTAGATGATGGACGCACAAGAACACTTGAAGAAGTAGGTAAAGTGTTTGGTGTTACTCGTGAACGTATCCGTCAAATTGAAGCTAAAGCATTAAGAAAATTACGTCATCCATCTCGTTCTAAGCAATTAAAGGACTTCTTAGAATAAAAACTAAATAACAGATATAGATAAATTGTAGACTCTCTTTGGAATAGACACATTAATGTAACAAACTTAGTCGTCTATTCTGAAGGGAGTTTTTGTTTGTTAAAAGGTGGAAAACATATAACAAAATAGATTAAAAAAACAATGCAACTATAAATTAATTAAAAATAAAATATTTCTATACATACAAACACAACAACAACTTTATTAATTAATATCTATAAAATAATTATATATCTTAAATACCCATTAGTTAGAGTTTATAAAAAAACTGTAT
>OGGB01002078.1_pt1 | contig 12174 bp, 12 predicted proteins | sample 1571111 | NCBI WGS metagenome assembly OGGB01 (sample SAMEA2582067, study PRJEB24529) | metagenome | biome: Human gut stool | place: China | collected 2011
CTGCCGCATCCAGCCGGCGCATGCCGCCGTCCACCGGAACGGCCAGATAGTGGCGCACACGGCGGGCCAGCTGGTTCACGGCCTTTTGCAACTGCTGCGAAAAGGCAAAATACGGCACGGGCTTCAGCACATAATCCAGCGCCCCCACCGCGTACCCCTTGATGGCATACTGCGCCATGTTGGTAATAAAAATCAGCAGCACATCGCTGTCCAGCGCGCGGATGCGGCGGGCGGTCTCCATGCCGTCCAGATGCGGCATCTCAACATCAAGAAAAATAATGTCGTAGACCGGACGGTATTCCTCAAGGATCTCAACGCCGCTTGCAAAGGCCGAAACCTCAAACGGTGTATCGTACTGCCGTGTATAGCGCTGCACATAGCCTGTCAGCTGCTCCCGGACGGCGGCCTCGTCCTCCACGATCGCAATGCGGGTCATCCGCAGCACCTCCTTTTGGCTGGCATCGCAACCCGGGCATCGCTGCATAACGCGCGTGCCAGTGCGGTGCGCGGTGATGCCCGGATATTTTTTCCTGCTGTTAGTATAGCATACCACGCCCCCCTGCGCAAGAAGTGCCTCTGCGGGCAGAAGTAACAAAGGGCGGCAGCGATTTTTGTCGTTATTACGCATTGACGGGACCGTCCCTGCAATTTTATACTGTTTTTATACGATATTATACTGTCTTGTGCAGGAGGGTCCTCCCATGAAAGCATCCCGCAGTTCCAAAAAGTCGTCCGGTTTTACTTTGGTGGAGCTAATTGTTGTATTGGTAATTTTAGCGACACTGGCGGCGCTGCTAGTGCCCTCGCTGACTGGCTACATAGACAAAGCGCGGCAGAATGCGGTCATTGCCAAGGCCCGCGCCGTGCTGGTTGCCTCGCAGGCGGTCGTCACAGAGGCCTATGCGGACGGTAAGCTGGTTCTTGATGAATATGGAGAGTTATATACGCCTCCTAAGCCGGACATTGCCCACGCCATGGCCAAGGAGATTATGGCGCTGGCAGAGATAACGGAGGACGAGTGTGAATGGCGCATTTACATTGTATCACCTATTGAAGAAGAGTATGCCGCGTTGGCCACCATTCTGCAGCTTGACTACTGCGACAAAAGCTACCGCGTGACCTATCGGGCTGTCCAAACTGAGTATGAGCCCGCAGGCTGGGGACAACCGGTGCCTGCTGAAAGCTTGCCGAAACTCGAAGATTGGGACACTCCTGCATTCCTAACTTCGGATGCATATGATCCCGATCATTCTCATACAGACAATTAAATTGCTCACCGATTTTCTCTATCCTCCGGCCGCTCTCTACAGAAAAAAGTGATATTTCCCCATACTGCTTTTCACAGTACGCCAAGTCGGAGTGTATATCACTTTGTCTATTGTTCTTCGGGGAACTTCGGCGGCCAAAATCAGCAGCGCATTACTCCCCTGCAAGGTACCGAGGGATCACTGTGTATCTTTCCCCGCCACCAGCCTTACCATTTTCTCTGTAGGGGCTGCATACATGCCGCCCGCCCACCTTTTCCTTGATTGCCAATGCAATCTTCCATCACCCTGTAGGGGCCGGGCATGCCCCGCAGGGGCAATCAGCGTGTCAAAAAATCACATTCTTGCCCGATTGAATGTGTGGGGGCGACCATTGGTCACCCGCCGACTTGGCGCAGCAACGCTTTTTGCGGGGAAGTTGTTTCATAGACAAACGGGCACGGGCGAGCAATGCCCGCCCCAACAAGAGTTTTTTTGACAGCCTGAAATACACGAGTTCTTCTCGCCCCCGATGGTGCATCAAGCATCTGCTTTTCCGGAAAACAGCAATAAAAAATACCCCGCAACTTCTTGCGAGGTATTTTGTGGTGCACCATTCCCATCCAAAAACGAACTAAGTACTTCTTCGAGGGAGACCGGGCGTCCGCCCTCCTGGTAGTTGAAATTCACCACGATGCGGTCATCGAACAGATAGATGGAATTAACAAAACAGTCGATGACCTTTTCCTGAAAGGCGATATCCGCCGGGTCGCCGTAGCAGAACTGATCGAACCAGAACAGAATTTGTTCTCGTGTGCTCCTGCAGGACGCTGGTTTCCAGCTCTTCACGCTGCTGTTCCAGTTCCTCCATCCGCGACTTGGTGGAAGGCGTCAGGATGCCCTGCTCGATGGCCGCCACCAGATTGTCGATGCGCCGCTTCACCTCTTTCAGTTCTGCCTGCAAAACCGGCAGGCGGGTGTTTTTCTTGCTCTGGTATTCCAGCAGCTTGTCCGCCAGCAGGTCGATGACCCGGTCATTCAGCACCTTTTCCAGTGCCGTCTTAACCACAAACTGCTCCAGCGGCTCCTTGCGCACTGGCTTCAGGCTGCAAGCTTCCTTGCCGCTGCGTTTGCGGGTGCCGCATTTATAGTAACAGTGGACCGTGCCTGTGTGGCTTCTGCCGCTCTCCCCTGCTATCATGGTACCGCACTTGCCGCAGAACAGCTTGGTGGTAAGCAGATAGTGGACATCTGCCTTGTTGTGGGCCGGTGCCTGACGGTGAATCTCGCACCGGCGCTGGACCGCATCGAAACACTCCGGGTCGATGATGGCCGGTATAGCATCCGGGATGACGGTATCCTTATAGCGGTATTCGCCCAGATACCGGCGGTTCTTGAGCAGCGTCTGGAAGCTGTTCTTGGTGAACCGGTTGCCCCGGCTGTTGCGGATGCCCCGGGCGTTCAGCGATTCGATGATGCTGCGAATGCTCTCCCCTGCCGCGTACCGCTGGAACGCTTCCTGCACCACCGGTGCGGTGGTTGGGTCGATCTGATAGTGATGCTCGCTGTCGATGCGATAGCCCAGCGGCACCGGACCGCCGTTGAACTTGGCTTTGAGGGCGTTCTCCTTGTGGCCGCGGCTGACCTTCTCAGCCAACTCCGCCGAATAGTACTCGGCCATTCCTTCCAGCAGGCTTTCCAGCATGATGCCTTCCGGCGTGTTGGAGATGGGTTCCGTCACCGACACCACATGGACCCGGTTGTTTTTGAGGATGCGCTTATAATGGGCCGAATCGTACCGGTTGCGGGAAAAGCGGTCCAGTTTCCACACCAATACCGCCTCAAAGGTGTGGGTGGCGCTGTCGTGGATCATCTGCTGGAACTGCGGGCGGCTGTCGGTCTTGGCGGACAGTGCCCTGTCAATGTAGGTCCGCACCACAGTGATGCCGTTCTGGTCGGCATACTCCTTGCATTCCCGCAGCTGGCCTTCGATGGATTCCTCCCGCTGGTTGTCGCTGCTGTAACGGGCATAGATTACGGCATTCATGGCGTGCACCTCCTTACTTGTGCTTCTCCTCTTCTCCCATATTGAGAATCATCTGTTTCAGGCGGCGGTTCAGCTCGCTGCCCGGCGTGAAGCAAGCCTCCACAAACTCACTCCAATCCGGTTTGCACTGCACCACTTCCTGCGCTCCCTCTGGCGTAACGCAGACATACCGCCCGCGGGGGTTCTCGCACAGACCGAAGATATAGTCCAGGGACACATTAAAATAGGTGGCATACCAGACCAGGATGCGGTAAGGCGCTGCCGCCCGGTCAGTTTCGTAGCGGTTGATGGCAGCCTGATTGGTGTCGGCCAGTGCCGCCAGCTGGGCCTGGGTCAGCCCCGCGTCCTTGCGCAGCACGCGCAGCCGGGTGCCTACGGATACATCCATGGAAAGACCTCCTGCAAAATTCGTTAATTCAAGTATAATCGAATTAGAGGTTTTTCGCAAGTATTTTGTTCCGCTATACACAGAAGCTACTTTTTACTCCACATCTCTCACTGTCGTGATAGCCAGCGCTGCCGCCAAGCACAAGGCGGTAACACCTGCGCCATAACCAACAGCCTGCCAAGGAATCGAATGCCCCCCGCCCAGAGCCAGCCAATAGGGCATAGGTGTTGCATAAAACAATAGCGCAGACAAGGGAGAAACTGCCGCCGGATCCGGGGCAGAAACGCTCACAATGACTCCAGCCAGAGTCACCACAAAGCAGAAAGTAGCCCCCGCCAATTCACTGCCGCAAAGTCGGCATACCAGCCAAACCGCCGCATAGCTTGCCTGCAAAATCCAGGCGCTCTGCATCCAGAAAAACGCCGTGCGTCCCGGCTGGGAGAGGGATCCCGTGACAACCGACAGCAGGAAATACAACACCATGTACCACCCTTGGAGCATAATCGTTTCCGCCGCAAAACTGCCAACCATATATCGGACCCGGCTTACGCCATAGGCGACCGCCAACCGGGCAGCGCCCGCTGTTTTGTTCTGATGGAATGCCATCACCGCCACGAGAATGACTGCAATCCACGCAAGGATGCCCACTGACAGCACCGTGCCGAGAGCAGCATCCGCCGCGCTTCCCACTGGCAACGAACCGCCGGGAAAAATGCCTACCCGCCTGCCGTCTGCCCAAGTAGCGTCCACAATGCGGGATTCACTAACTCCCAGAGCAAACGCCATGCACAGCAGGCCGAACAGAGCCAGCATTCCCGGCAGGCGAGTGCAGCGAAGGGCATACAAAGCTGCGGAGAAAGTGCTGGCCCGGTGCATTCCCTGTCGAGCGGCAGATTTTTCCCTACGCCGCAGGACTGCGTGCGCCTTTCTGGCACTGCGCTGCTTTCCGGCATCCGGACGGTGAAGTGCCATCCATCCCAGCCCTGCAGCCACAGCAAGGGCCACAATCACCCAAGCTACCAATTCGACACAAAACTGCGGCGTGATGTTCAAAGCACACAGCCGGGACCAGTAATAGGTGGGCATAGCCTTAGCCGCCAGTTGTATCAGAAGAGGCTGAGTAGAAAAATCTTCATACTGTACCTGATAAAGCAGCACTCCTGCCAACGGCAGAATACTGGTCACCAGTGCCGCAGCAGCATGGTTTTTCATCCAGAGTGTAAGGACCGACGCCAATGCCAGGAAAGCCCCCAGCACCAGAAGATTTCCCACCGATACTGCGCAGAACAACAGAACTGTTCCGAGCGCGGGCGCAATTCCCATCTGGATGGCTGTGATGGTAATGCAGATTCCGTAAAAGGCCAGCTGCAAAAGCAGGTAGAAACCGCAGACCACCCCGAATTTGGCGCGGTATAGAGTGGACAACCGTCCTCCATGACTGACGAACAATTCATCGGTGCGTGCCCGGCGCTCCGACGCGAATTGCGCCACACACAGATTGACGGGGATCAGCCAGCTGAACACTGTCAGGCTCTGAGAGCTGCGCACCAGCTGCAAGCCGGACCGCCCACTTCCCATCGCCACATCCTTGAAAAATCCGATGGAGTCAAGCGGGTTCAAAAGATCACCCGCCACCATAAAATACATGGTCCCACTGTTGGCAAACCACAGCAGCATCAGAACAAACCCCAGCAAAGCCCATAGCTGTGCTTTTGCATGGAACAGTTTGACTCCTTCCGCTTTAGCCTGCATCGGCATGGCTGTCACCTCCCACCAAGGCCGTGAAATATGCCTCCAGCCCTTCGCTGCGCACTGCCAGTTCCTGCACGTGCAAGCCATTCTCCATTAGCACACCGGAAGCTGTCGCTGCTGCCTCGTTTCCTACCGGGAACAAGCGCAGCCCCTCCACTGTTGCCTGACAGATAGCTTCCGGAAACATCTTGCGGAGGATGTCTACCGCCCGTCGGTCATTGTCGGTACGGACTAACAGATACTTGCTGCAGCGGGCGTCCAGTTCTTCTGCCGTCAGTTGTTCCAGCAGCTGCCCATTATGTAAAATACCGTAGCTTGTCGCAAGCTGGTGCAACTCGCTGAGGATATGACTGGACAGCAGAATCGTCATTCCCTGTTCCCGGTTCAGTTTTTCCAGAAGATATCGCAGTTCCTGTATCCCCATCGGGTCCAGTCCATTGAGCGGTTCGTCCAGTACCAGAAATTTCGGTTTCCCCAAGAGAGCAACCGCCAGCCCCAGCCGTTGGCGCATCCCCAGCGAGAATTTTCCGGCAGGTTTGCTGCCAGTGTCTTTCAGACCCACCAGTTGCAGGGTGGGAGCAATATCCGCCTCATTTAACCCTCGCTGCAGGCACTGCACTTTCAGGTTTTGCCATGCGGTCAGATCCGCGTACAAGGCAGGGCCGTCCACAAGGCACCCCATCCGACGCCGCATTTCTGACTGTCGGGCAGCATCTGCCGCACCAAATAGTAGCAGCCTGCCCCGTGTGGGGCGAGTCAGACCGCATAGAATTCGCAGCAGGGTGGTTTTCCCCGCGCCGTTTTCTCCGATCAGACCGTAGATCTGCCCGCGCGGGATTGTGATGCTCACATCCCGCAACGCCACCGTATGTCGGTATTCCTTGCAAAGATATTCCGTTGCAAAAACCGCTTCTCCGTATCCTTCCATGCTCTTCGTCTCCCTTTCATTCATATAAGCCCATTTATTTAGGAAACGATTTTGGAATGGAAATTTTTGCAATGCAAGGTATTTGGGGCAAAAGAAGCATCTCCAAGAAAAATGCCACAAACTTCACCCTTTCTTTAGCTTTTTCGTTTCCGGCACCACGCCAACTTTCAGGAAATTTTTATGATCCCTTGCACTTTCCCATTTTTTCTTCTGCGTTTCTCCTGTTTATCCACTCCTCGAACAGCCGTTGTCCCTCTTCCGACTGGTAAAACGCCTGGATCTTGGGCAGCAGGAACCGGGCGAAGCGCTCCAGCTCCTGCTGGGGCACGCCGTCCTCCCGGTACTTGGCGGACGCCGCTGCCTGTGCTGTTGTCTTTTCCTGCCGATCTTCCGTAGCGGCTCCTTTCTGCAGGGCTGCCCCCTGCTGCCTTGCTGCTTGTTCTTTCATCGATCCTGACCCTTAGCCCGCTGGCGGCGTTGCTGACGGTTCAGCCGTTTTTCCTCCTGTTGGCGGCGGCAGATGCCCAACACAAATGCCTGCACCTGCTCCGGCGCCACCCGCACGGCTTCCCGGTAAGGACGGGTCTCGGTGAGCACTGCATCCAGCTGTTCCTCACAGCGGCGGAGGCGCTGGCCCAGTTCCTGTTCTCTCACCGTGCTTTGCTGCAGCTGCATCCACAGACTGCGGTTCTCTGCCTGCAGCTTGCCGCTGGCTTTTGCCATCTTACACAGCGTCTGAAAATCCTGCACCGGTAGCTCCACCCGCTTTTCCAGCACGCCTTTGGTTTTGGCCCGCTGCTCGATGTCTGCCACATCGCAGATCGAGCCGGAAATGTTCTTCACCTGGGAGATAAGCTCCTTCCGCTTGCCCTGCAGCTGTTTGGTCTGATCAGACAGTTCTGCCACTGTCTGGCGGTCCTTCTGGACCTTATATTCCAGTACATTCAGGTGTTCGGCATCGCTGCCCTTGATACCGCGCTCGAAGTCGGTGAATCCCGCCTGCCGCATGTGCTCAAAGAATTCGGTCTGCAGCAGGCTGTAGGAACTCACCAGCCGGGGCTTGCCGTTCTTTTTCAGCACCGGCTGCCCCTGCTCGTTGGTCATGGGGACCATCGGCCACTTTTTACTGTGACTCACCTGCATGATCGTCTCTCGCACGGTACCCCGCAGCGCCGGGTCCTTGCATCGCTTGGACCAGCGGATCTGCTTTTCCACCACCGGCAGGTAGACAACGTGGAGGTGATAGTGGAACACATCCCTTCCCAGCCGGTCACTGGCTTCCCGGTTGCGTTCGTCGGCGTGCATGACTGCCGAGATGATGTACTGTTCTCCTCCCGCGATCTTCTTCGCCAGCTCGTACACCTCGGCGTAGAACTGCTTGGCGTACTCATAGCCGCCATGGGTTTCGAAATAGTCGGTGTTCACGTCAAACACCAACTCGTCAAAGACGTAGGCATCCGGTTTCAGTCCACGGGTGGAAACGACGCCTTCTTCCACCATCCGGTCAAATTGCTGGGCATAAGTAGCTGCCTCGCAGGCTTTGAAGGTCACATTGTTGCGGCTGTATTCCAGCAACACATCCGGGTTGGAGTACACTTCGTTCTTGCGTTCGTTGTGCCGCTCCCGCACTGAGATGGCATTTTTACGGTAGCGCTCATTGCGCACCACAGTCCGATGGATTTTGCTGATAGGCGACTCCTTTCTTGGGTACGGTTCTGCTGCGGATGGGGTACGCAGATGCTTTGGAAAGCATCTGACCCACTATGACACTTTCCGGCGCTGCCGGCAAAGTGCCAGTGGGCCCGCTGCGGCGGGAGGGATTGGAATACGGCTGCCAACCAAAGTCGCTGTGCCATCTTTCCGGTTGAGCCGCCGTCGTAACGGTTGTCAAGTCTGTGGTTGCCTCTGGAAACCAGGCACCACAGCTCTTGTCCACTTTTTTCAAAACGCGGGGTGTGGAATTCTTTCTCTATTTCTCTTTTAGTTAGATATATCATTCTATCTTTATCGTGTCGGTTTTTCCGGCGGGTCGGTGTCGGCAAATCCGTCAACTGCCTGTCCGTTTTTCCGACAGGTCGGGACGGATTTCCCGACGGGTGGTTACAGCTCGTTGGGTTCCTTGGGCCGGGGCAGATTGAGGTAATACCGCCGGGCCTTTCCGTTTGACTGTCCCGGCACCTGCTCCAGCAAACCACAGCGTTCCAGAGCGGCGAACAATCCGGCGGCTTTCTCCCGCTGGCAGTGCAGCAGCCGTCCGGCACTGGCCCGTGAAAGGCTCACACAGGGCCTGCCGTTAGCTTTCCAGTGCCCGGTGGTATCCTGGGCCGACAACCGCAACAGCCCCAACAAATGGCCGTACAGCAGCTTGCTTTCGCTGGGAAGTTGCCGGTAGGGTTGCTCTGTAAGAAGGCTGGACGGTATCATTAGGAACCCATCGATACGGTTCAGATTTTCCTCTGCGGGAACGAGTTCATGGTTCAGATGGCACCTCCTTAGATCATGGGTTGGTGGCGGGTTTTGGCTTCTGGCATCCCTCTTTTCCGGTTGTTTTTGTCCCCAGAAAATGTTTGATTATTTCATCATAGATTTTTCCGACACATACAGCATACAACGCCTTGCAGTCCGTTTCAAGATGTGTTAGACTGTTTTCATGTTGGATGATTCACACACTTTTCTCGGCTGTTTCTGAAACACCGAAAAACACAGAGCCTTTTTCCGCCAACTATGCTCCAACACAGGACGGTGACAAATTTTGAACTACCAGACGTACCTTTTCTTTGAAGGCCGCACCGAATATATCCAGGGTTACGACACGCCCCAGCATACATATCCGCTGGGCTCCCTGATGTTCGGTGTCCTGGACCTGGATGTCGCCCCCTATCTGGAACGGGGCCGCACATTGCTGGAAAAATTCCGGGGCGTAAACTTCCCGGAAAATCAGACGATGCAGCAGAGCCTGGCAACGCCTGACACCTGTGTGTATTACCAGGTGGCTTCCTTTTACCATGACTTTGCCACCGCTGTGCGGCAGGCTTCCCCTGCTCTGTTTGACCTTGTGGAGGGCTATACGCTGGCTACCTTCCGTCACAATGAGCGGGAACTGAAAGCGACCCAACAGAGCCTGTGGCAATTTATACAGACCGGAAAAAATGACAGTTCGCATGCATTTGATGAATTGCGCACCAGAATGTCCCACCTCGGTGAATTGACCTTAACCAGTGACATCATGGAAGGGTTCTGCCGGAACTTTCCGGAGTACACCGACCAGATGAAGGTATTTATCCAGCGTGATACCGGGGACACCTCCCTGTGCCGGACGGCGCTGTCGGTATTAGAATCCTTTGTGACCTTGCTGCAACAGTTGGTGGACGGCAAAACGGATCTGCGCCAGCTGATCGAGGCTACACTGGTGGACGAGGATGGCCGCCCCAGAACAGAGCATGGCCAGCACCCTTCGGAGCTGCTGGTGGAACTGGCCGAAAATGGCGATTCGACCTACCAGAAATACCACAAGCTGGAGGACGACATCCATATCCAGACCCGGTACAAACGGCCCACAGACAACAAAAAAGGCGGCATTTCTGCCGCCACGTTCTACGCGAGCGATACGCTGCCCGCGTTACTCTTTTTGGAATTCGTACAGATGTGCGCCCAGGACCTTCCGGTCGCTGTCTGTGAGAGCTGCCACCGGCTGTTTGTTCCTTTCTCCAGCCGCGCCAAGTATTGTGAGCGAATGCTGGACCCGGAAACCGGCGCCACCTGCAAGGACATTGCCGCCAAGCTGGCCTATGCTGAGGAGCTGAAGGCCAACAAAGCCAAGGAGCTCTACAACAAGATGCGTAACCGCTACCAGATGCGCTGCTCCCGTGCCCCCGGCAACCAGAAAATGCGGGATGACTATAACGCCTGGCGCAAGCAGGCCCAGATAGCGCTGAGTAAGTATCAGTTGGGGGAAATCGGCTGGGAGGAGTTTGAAAGGAACATAAAAGAAAAGTTATAGTCTAAATCCCATTTAAATCCCATTAAGTTGAATGGCGGACTCGTTTCACACTTGACATATTTTTTTATTAAAAGTATACTTTATATATTATCCTACTTAGTTATGTCCCCACGCCGTTTTGGCTTGTGAGGGGGTTGTCTATTATTTTGGCATGGTGATTGTAGATGATAGATTCCTTGTTTGACAGGAAAACAGCAAAAGAATTTGATAGTATATCAAAAAAGAAAGCCGAACTAACAAAGAAGGAAAAGGAAGCAGTAAACCATTTCTTGTGTAGTACTAGTTCTGAAACTATCTATCAGGTTTTAGACTTGATAGGACAAAATGGGCATCCTAATGAAATTCAACGCTCTCAACAAATCAAAAATAAATATGAAAGTGAGCGTGGTTTGGAGTTTGATGATATTGTAACATTAGATATGCTATATAAATCGAACTACAAATACCGTGTTCAAAATAAGGATGATCCAAATGAATAATCTTATATACATATCCAGAGATAAAGAAAACCGTTTAAAAATTCCCGGTTTTATCGAAGAATTTTCTTTAAAGCCTTGCTATAAAAGCAAAAAGGAAACCGTATTAAAAAGCGAAGATGTCATAATGTCACTAAGAAAAAAATATCTAATATTAAATATTATTTCAAACGAAAGTAGTGTCATTACAAATGCACGCAACTATTTTCTGTAAATAAGAAAAGACGTGTACTATGAAAAACAAATTGCCGATTTTGGGAATACTTATGGCACTACTTATTATTTTCAGATGTTTGACAGAAAAAAGTACTCATTTGGTTGAATTCATCGCCATAATTAATTTAATCGCTTTATTAATTGTGATCTACTCGATTTTGGTACAAATAAAAGAGGGACTTGTCAAAAGGATAGAAGCCTTTCAAATTCCTAATGCAATTGCCTTACGCGAAAAAAATTCTGTTTCTAAAAGACTGGATTTTATTGTATATATACCATTTGGCCTTTTCTCCATCTTATACGTGATATTTTTCCCATCGGCGTTATTAAATGACATAATAACAATAGTTGCGTTATGCTTATCTGTGTCTGATGAATATATTGTAGAGGCCGTAACTAACAATCATAAATTGTGAGGTACTTTAATTATGGAGCAAGTTATAAATTTAATCAAATCCTTTTTTGATACCGGGAAATGGCAGTATCACTATCGTGAAAAGGACAAAGTTTTTCTTTCAGGCGTAAATATGAATAATGTTTTGGGAACATTAAAGATTCAAATTTTAATAGATAAAGATTATTATACCGTATATGTATATTTACCTGCTAAAGCAGAAAAAAGCTGTTTTGATAAGGTTTCAGAGTATTTACATAGGGCAAACTTTGGTTTACAGAACGGGAATTTCGAAATCGACTACGAAGACGGTGAGATCCGTTATAAGTCGTTTGTGGATTTTGAAAATACAAAGTTGTCTAAAGATATTGTAGCTAAAAGTATTATTATGCCAATCTTTATGTTCGATAGATATGGACGTGGCCTTATAAAACTGATGCTTAATGAAGGCGATCCCAAAGAATTAATTCAAGAAGCTGAAAAGGATTACATCCAAAAGGAAGATTCAGAGAAAAAAGAAGACAATTAATTGACAATAATTTCAAAGAGGGCGATAGACCAATCTATTTGTCTATTCGCCCTCTTCGTATAGATTATCCAAACTTCATTTGATGTAAATAAAAAGCAAATCCGAACGCACCTTCAAAAAGAAGTACGTTCGGATTTGCTTGGTATGGTGCACCATCGGGGACTCGAACCCAGGACCCACTGATTAAGAGTCAGTTGCTC
>OGGB01002081.1_pt1 | contig 12147 bp, 10 predicted proteins | sample 1571111 | NCBI WGS metagenome assembly OGGB01 (sample SAMEA2582067, study PRJEB24529) | metagenome | biome: Human gut stool | place: China | collected 2011
TTAGGAGGGAAAAGATGTTAGAAAAAATCTTCAAACTGAAGGAAAACAACACCACCGCAAGGACAGAGATCATTGCCGGACTGACCACGTTCATGACCATGGCTTATATCATAGCCCTGAATCCGAACCTGCTGACCGGTTTTGGCAAGGATACCATGCCGGAGCTGTGGAACGGTGTTTTCCTGGCAACCTGCATTGCATCCGCCATCGGTACCATCGTAATGGCATTTCTGGCAAACAAGCCTTTTGCCATGGCACCCGGCATGGGACTGAACAGCTTTTTTGCAGTCGTAGTAACCAATATCGTAGCCCTGACCGGCATGACCTATGTGGCATCCTTCCAGGCTGCCCTGTGTATTGTTCTGGTGGAAGGTATTGTATTCCTGATTCTCTCCGTGCTGAATATCCGTGAGAAGATCGTGGATGCCATTCCTTTGGGCGTACGTCTCGGTATCGCACCGGCCATCGGTCTGATGCTGTTAAACATCGGCGTCGGTTCCAATGCAGGAATCTATTCCGAGAACGGAGGACCTTTCTATGCTATGAGAGACTTCTTCGGTGCACTGACTCCTTCACTGGCTAAGACCAATATGGGATCCGGATATTCCGCAATGGTGCTGTCGGTTGTTACCATGTTCGTAGGTCTGTTTGCCATTGTTGTTCTGGCACAGAGAGGTGTCAAGGGTGCTGTTTTACTGGGGATGCTGATTGCCAGCATCATCTACTGGGCAGGAGAGGCCATTTTCCTGGGAACAAATCCCTTTGCTTCTCTGGCAACTGCATCCTTCGTACCGGCCTTCGGAGATATGGCGTCCACTACACTGTTTAAGTTTAACTTCCAGGGCTTTGCACAGATTGGCTGGTTTACTGCAATTACTCTGATCGTTACATTCTGTATCATTGATATGTTTGATACTATCGGTACTCTGGTAGGAACCGCAAGCCGTGCGGGAATGCTGGATAAGGATGGAAAAATGCCTAACATGAAGCAGGCACTTTTATCTGATGCGGTAGGTACTGTAGCAGGTTCCTTAACCGGTACTTCCACCGTTACCACCTTCGTAGAGTCTGCCTCCGGTGTGGAAGCAGGAGGCCGTACCGGCCTGACTGCACTGACTACCGGTATCATGTTCCTGGCATGTATCTTCATCGCACCCATCGCCGGAATCATTCCTGCGGCAGCTACCTCTTCCGCATTGATCTATGTGGGTGTCCTTATGGTAGCAGGTCTTAAGAATGTAGATTTCGATGACATCTGCCAGGCGCTTCCCGTGGCTCTGATGATGATCGCCATGCCGATCTCCGGATCTATCGGACATGCCATCGGTATCGGTCTGATCACCTATACCGTTATCAAGGTATTTACCGGTAAAGCTAAGGACGTATCCGTACTTACCTATGTATTATCCTTGATCTTCCTGTTAAAGTTCTTTATTGTCGCATAAAGAGTTTTACAAATAAGAAATATAAAAAACAGGTCAGAATATGGGGGCGGGCACTGCACAGGGCGGTGCCTGCCTTCTTATATCCGGAAAAGTGAGAAAAAATATGGAATTTGTTGTATTTGCGGGCGTATTGCTTTTGCTTTTTATATTTATGATAGTGCAGGAGCTGATACAGACGAAAAATCAGGAAAAACTTTTCAAGAAGTATCTTCGTGAAAATTACGGAAAAGAACCACCGAAGGAATATTCACTGGAGCGGTTTGCAAGACTGGGCAGCTATCTGGAACGGCATAAGGAAGAGAAGCAGCTGGATGATATCACATGGAACGATCTGGGAATGGACGAGGTCTTTCGCCGGATCGACCGGACCTATTCTGCGGCGGGAGAGGAATATCTGTACTATACGCTCCGGAATATTTCCTGCGGGAGAGAGGCACTGGAACATCTGGAAGAAGTGGTTAACTGGCTGCAGGAGCAGGAGAATATAAAAGTAAGGATCCAGTTGTTGATGAAACGGCTGGGACATCTGGGAAAATATTCTCTCTACGATTATCTGGATAACCTGGATTATCTGGGGGAGCGTTCCAACCGTAAGATTGTGCTGGGAAATCTGCTGTACCTTCCATTTCTCCTGTTATTGTTCGTACAGCCTGCGATGGGTACCATAGGAATCGTCTTGTGTATGCTCTGGCATATCATGACATATTTTCGGGAGAAAAAAGTGATCGAACCGTATATTATCAGCTTCGCTTATGTATTACGGCTGATCGATGTATGTGAAGAACTGGAGAAGCAGAAAATACCGGTATACAGGAGAGAACTGGATGAACTTCGGGAGGCACTGAAGAGCCTGCGGGAGTTGAGGCGGGGAGCCTATTGGGTCATGGCTGGAAATCAGGGAAAGATTGGTGGAAATCCTCTGGATATCCTTGCGGATTATCTGCGGATGATATTGCATCTGGATATCTTTCAGTTTAACCGGATGCTGGAAAAGCTGCGGAAAAAGACCGGACAAGTGGAAACCATGCTTGCAATCACCGGGTACCTGGATATGGCCATATCCGTAGGCGGATTTCGGAAATCTCTGGAAGGGTACTGTATTCCGAAACTGGAAGAAGATACGGAGAAAGCTTTTCTGCATATGAAGAAGGGCTGGCATCCGCTGTTGTCACAGCCGGTGAAAAACAGTATCCGGGCGGACAGAGGAATTCTGCTTACGGGGTCCAATGCTTCCGGTAAATCCACGTTCTTAAAAATGGTGGCGGTGAATGCCGTCCTGGCACAGACGATCCATACCTGCGCGGCGGAAAGTTATCATGCACCGATATTTCAGATCTTTTCCTCCATGGCCCTGCGGGACAGCATGGAAAACGGGGAGAGCTATTATATTGTGGAGATCCGGTCATTGAAACGAATCCTGGATGCAGCCGGGGAACGGAGAACTCCGGTGCTTTGTTTTGTGGATGAGGTGCTTCGGGGAACCAATACGGTGGAGCGGATCGCCGCGGCAACGCAGATCCTGATCCGTCTGGCGGAGAGCGGAACGCTTGGTTTTGCCGCTACCCATGATATTGAAATGACGGAGCTTTTGAAGGAATACTATGACAACTATCATTTTGAGGAAGTGATCCGGGACGGTGATATCCTGTTCCCCTATCAGCTGCTGCCGGGAAAAGCATCCACCAGAAATGCGATCCGTCTGCTTCAGATGATGGGGTATGAGGAACAGATCATAAAGAAGGCTTCCGGACAGGCGGAAAATTTTCTTAAGACAGGAAAATGGATAAATACCCCGGCGGCCATATCCGAAGGGACCACTTGACGATACGGGGATTTCGTTGGTATACTTCTAATACATGCAATAGTTTCGGGATACAAAGATATCGGGAAAAGGAGAAGACATTATGGCAGTAAGCTTTTTGAATTCATTTTTATCTTATCTGGTAGTACTGGTAGTCATTGCGGTTGTAGGTGCAGTGGCCATTACGTTGGGAATCACTCTGCGCAAGAAAAAGAATGCAGCAGAGGAAAAGAAACAGACAGAAGAATAATCCATGGCAAAATCTTCGGGACAGAAATTAAAACTTTTATATCTGATCAAGATGCTGCGGGAGAACACGGATGAAAACCATCCAATGAGCACACCGGATATCATCAAATATCTGGAAAATCAGGGAATCCATGCAGAGCGCAAGAGTATCTACAACGATATGGAATGTCTTGCGGATTTCGGCTATGATGTGGTGCAGGTGCAGAGCAGACTGGGAGGCGGATATTATCTGGGCAGCCGGGAGTTTGAACTTCCGGAATTAAAGCTGCTGGTGGACGCGGTACAGTCTTCCCGGTTTATCACCACGAAAAAATCCAGAGAACTGATCCGGAAGCTGGAGCAGATCGCCGGGAAAAACGATGCCGGTAAACTGCAGCGACAGGTCTATGTGGCCGGAAGAGTCAAGACGGAGAATGAGAGCATTTATTACAGCATTGATGCGATCCACCGGGCTATTCAGGAAAATAAGCAGATCTCTTTCGTCTACCTGGACTGGAATCTTAAAAAGCAGCTGGTGCCCAGACCAAACGGCAACAAATGCGTCAGTCCCTGGGCCCTGATCTGGCGGGAGGAAAATTATTATCTGGCCGCCTACGACAGTGAAGACAGAGTGATCAAGCATTACCGTGTGGACAAGATGGGACAGGCGGAAGTGACGGATCTGCCCAGAGAAGGAGTGGAACAGTTTTCACAGATCGATGTGACCTCCTATACGAACCAGACCTTCGGCATGTTTGCCGGAGAGGAGAGCGTGGTGACCATGGAGTTTCCGGTGCGCCTGACCGGCGTGGTACTGGACCGCTTCGGAAGGGAGACGGATATCCGTCCCATGTCGGAGGAAGTGTTCCGGATCCGGGCAAAGGTGGCGGTCAGCGGACAGTTCTTCGGATGGCTGGCCGGTATCGGACAGGGGGCCCGTATCGTAGCGCCGGAAGCGGTACAAAAGCGCTATGTACAGTGGCTTTCAGATATTTTACGGGAACAGTCACAGGAGGCGGAATAAAAAGTTACCCAAAATTTGAAAATCTTTTTTGTATAGTTTTCTAAGGGATCCCTCGTTGACAAGCCAGGGATTCTTTTTTATACTGGTACATAGCACCCACAATATATTGCTTTTTGATGACTACAGATACCATATATGGTATCTACAAACGTTATCGTAAGTGAGGGGAATACAGTAAATCCGGGCAACAGCCGGGGATTATCAGATGAAGGGAAGAGAAAGATGAGCAGTAATTTTGAACATGCCCATGAAGAAAATGAAGATTATGGCAAAAAGTTCAGACCGGACAGAGAGATCTACGTCGTTAAAAAGGACGGGAGCAAAGAGCTTTTTAATGTACAGAAGGTGATCAGCGCTGTAGGCAAGAGTGCGTACCGTGCCCTGACAAAATTCACCAGAGAAGAAAAAGAGCAGATCTGCCGGTATGTGGTAGAAAAAGTAAATGAACTGGAAGTGGCTGAAGTACCCATTCCCATTATGCACAATATTGTGGAAAGTGCCTTAGAGCAGGTAAAACCGGTCGTTGCAAAAAGCTACCGCGATTATCGTAACTATAAGCAGGATTTTGTACGGATGCTGGATGATGTCTACAAAAAGAGCCAGTCCATCATGTACATCGGAGACAAGGAAAATGCCAACACGGATTCCGCACTGGTATCTACCAAGCGCAGCCTGATCTTCAATCAGCTGAACAAGGAACTGTACCAGAAGTTCTTCCTGACCACGGAAGAGATCCAGGCCTGCCGGGACGGTTATATTTATGTCCATGACATGTCCGCCAGAAGAGATACCATGAATTGTTGTCTGTTCGACGTGCAGAGTGTACTGACCGGCGGATTTGAGATGGGCAATATCTGGTACAATGAGCCGAAGACACTGGATGTGGCGTTTGATGTTATCGGCGATATCGTTTTAAGTGCAGCCAGCCAGCAGTACGGCGGATTCACCGTACCCAGCGTGGATCTGATCCTGGAACCGTATGCTGAGAAGTCTTATAACAGAGCGCTGGCAAAATATGAGCGTCTGGGTATTGCCGCAGATGTGGCGGAAGCAGAGGCACTGGCAGATGTCCAGAAAGAATTTGAACAGGGCTTCCAGGGGTGGGAGTACAAGTTCAATACTGTGGCCAGCAGCCGTGGTGATTATCCGTTTATTACCGTGACCGCAGGAACCGGCACCGGTAAATTTGCAAAGATGGCGACTATTACCATGTTGGATGTCCGCAGAAAGGGACAGGGCAAAAAGGACCACAAGAAGCCTGTATTGTTCCCTAAGATCGTATTCTTATATGATGAGAATCTGCACGGCCCCGGAAAGCCGCTGGAGGATGTTTTCGAGGCAGGTGTGGAATGCTCTGCCAAGACCATGTATCCCGACTGGCTGAGTCTTACCGGCAAGGGCTATGTGGCAAGCATGTACAAGCAGTATGGCAAGATCGTATCTCCCATGGGATGCAGAGCATTTCTGTCTCCATGGTATGAGAGAGGCGGCATGCATCCTGCAGATGACAAGGACCAGCCGGTATTTGTGGGACGTTTCAACATCGGTGCGGTATCCCTGCATCTGCCTATGATTCTGGCCAAGGCAAGAAAAGAAAGCAAAGACTTTTATGAAGTGCTGGATTATTATCTGGAACTGATCCGTCAGCTGCATATCCGGACCTATGCTTATCTGGGAGAAATGCGTGCGTCCACGAATCCTCTGGCATATTGCGAGGGCGGTTTCCTGGGTGGACATCTGAAGCTGACAGACAAGATCAAACCGTTACTGAAATCCGCTACGGCCAGCTTCGGCATTACGGCATTAAATGAACTGCAGGAACTGTACAACGGCAAATCACTGGTGGAAGACGGTGCATTTGCGGTAGAAGTTCTGGAGCATATCAACCAGAAGATCTCCGAGTACAAGGAAGAGGACGGCAATCTGTATGCCATCTACGGAACCCCAGCGGAGAATCTGTGCGGTCTTCAGGTCAAGCAGTTCCGTGAAAAATACGGTATTATCGAGGGTGTATCCGACCGAGAATATGTCAGCAACAGCTTCCATTGCCATGTGACAGAGGATATTACGCCGATCCAGAAACAGGATCTGGAGAACCGTTTCTGGGATCTGAGCAACGGCGGTAAGATCCAGTATGTAAAATATCCCATTGATTACAATACCGAAGCCATCAAGACACTGATCCACAGAGCCATGGATATGGGCTTCTACGAGGGTGTCAATCTGTCTCTGGCTTACTGCGACGACTGTGGCCATCAGGAACTGGAAATGGATGTATGTCCTGTCTGCGGCAGCCGGAATCTGACCAAGATCGACCGTATGAACGGCTATCTGTCTTACTCCAGAGTACATGGAGATACAAGACTGAACGATGCCAAGATGGCGGAGATCGCAGAGCGGAAAAGTATGTAGAGACAGGATGGACAGATAAATGAGATATCATAATATAACCAAGGACGATATGCTGAACGGCGATGGTCTGCGGGTCGTACTGTGGGTGGCAGGCTGCAACCATTGCTGCAAGGAATGCCAGAATCCTATTACCTGGGATCCTGACGGAGGACTCTTATTTGACGAAAGCGCAAAACAGGAGATCTTCGAACAGTTGGAAAAGCCGTACATTTCCGGTATTACCTTTTCCGGCGGAGATCCGATGCATCCCGTGAACCGGGCGGATGTCAGAGACCTCATGGGTGAAATCCGGGAAAAATATCCCGCGAAAACGATCTGGATGTACACCGGGGACAGCTGGGAAGACATCTGTGATCTGCCGGTGATGCAGTATGTGGATGTGGTAGTAGACGGTGAATTCCATGTGGAGGAAAAAGACGTAAAGCTCCTGTGGAAGGGCAGTAAGAACCAGCGGGTGATCGATGTGAAGAAGACCCTGGCCAGTGACCATAGACGGGTGCCGGTATTGTACTGCGGGGATTACGCATAGGAAGCGGTTGGTTTCAGCCGGTAATGTAAGAAGAAAAAGGAAAGAACAGACAATGCACAGAATAGCAAAATTTCATTTTGTAAGTCCGGGGCAGTTTTTGACTGCCATGCAGGAGGGATATCCTCAGTATACGGAAGCACAGATCAAGGAAATGTATGAAAATTTAAAACTTCCCAGGAGAGCCACGAAAGGAAGCGCAGGCTATGATTTCTTCGCACCGTTTGCCTTTACCCTGGCCCCGGGAGAGACCATCAAGATTCCTACCGGCATTCGTGCTGAAATGCAGGAGGACTGGGTATTACAGATTTATCCGAGAAGCGGACTGGGCTTTAAATACCGTTTGCAGATGAACAATACCGTGGGCATCATTGACAGTGACTATTTCTTTTCAGATAATGAAGGACATATCTTCATGAAGATCACTAATGATTCCAATGAAGGCAAGACCGTGGAGGTTCCTGCGGGAACCGGATTTGCACAGGGAATCTTTATGCAGTATGGCATCACGGAAGATGATGATGCGGAAGGAATCCGTAACGGCGGCTTCGGAAGCACCACGAAGTAACAGGTACAACAAAACAGCAGAATAAAATCCCCCGAATGGGACATGATGAAATTTAGATCATAGACCCAAGGGGGATTTTTTATGCCACAGAACAAACAACCAAAGCACGTCAGAATATCGGAAAAGCTTCAGCAGAATATGCAGTATGTGGATGAACTGATGGGACTGGAAACCAATTTCGATATTATTCACCGGGTGATCCGTCTCGGTGACACCGATGCCTGCATGTATCTGATCGATGGTTTCTGCAAGGATGAACTGATGCAGAAAATATTACAGTATCTGATGGATCTGAAGGCGGAGGACTTCCCAAAGGATGCCCATGAGATGTCCAAAATCGCGATTCCCTACGTGGAGGTGGATCTGGACGATACCTGGGAGAAAATACTGGGAGCTTTGCTGTCCGGCGTCTTTGTCCTGTTACTGGACGGTTATGAAAAGGCGGTGTTGATCGATGCCAGAACCTATCCCGCCAGAGGGGTGGAGGAGCCGGACAAGGACAAGGTACTCCGGGGGTCCAAGGACGGCTTCGTGGAGACAGTGGTATTCAATACAGCATTGATCCGCCGCAGGATACGTAGTACGGATCTTCATATGGAAATGCTTAATGCCGGGGAGAATTCCAGAACAGATATCGTACTGTGTTATATGGAGAGCCGTGTGGATCCAAAACTTCTTACGCAGATCCGGGAACGGATCCGTTCCATTCAGGTGGATGCTCTGGCCATGAATCAGGAAAGCCTGGCGGAATGTCTGTACCAGCGGAAGTGGTACAATCCGTTTCCGAAGTTCAAATACACGGAGCGGCCGGATACGGCGGCAGCCCAGGTGCTGGAGGGCAATCTGGTGATCCTGGTGGACAATTCCCCTTCTGCCATGGTCCTGCCCACCACGATCTTTGATGTGGTGGAAGAGGCGGATGATTATTACTTTCCGCCGGTCACCGGAACGTATCTGCGTCTGACCCGTTTCCTGATCGCACTGCTCACGTATTTCGTGACACCCACATATCTGCTCCTTATGAATCATCGGATGTGGATCCCAGAGAATCTGGAATTTATTATTCTGAAAGAGGATCCCAATGTGCCTCTGATCCTGCAGTTTTTACTGTTGGAGCTGGCCATTGACGGACTGCGGCTGGCGGCGGTCAACACACCGAATATGCTGAGTACTCCCTTGAGTGTCATGGCGGCGCTGGTGCTGGGAGAATTTTCGGTGGAGAGTGGGTGGTTCTCCAGTGAGGTTATGCTTGCCATGGCATTTGTGGCCATTGCTAATTACACGCAGTCTAATTATGAATTGGGTTATGCCTTGAAATTTATGCGGATCCTCAATCTGATTTTGACACAGCTTTTCGGAATATGGGGTTATATTGCCGGACTGATTATATTTGCGCTGGCGCTCCTTACGAATAAGACAATCTCCGGACAAAGCTATCTGTATCCGCTGATTCCTTTTGACAGAGCAAAAATGAGAAATCGTTTCTTCCGTGGAAGAATGCCGGGAACCAGAAAAATGTGACAAAATGTATCACTTTTGTCAGCGAAAATTGAAATGGGTGCACTTTTGATGTATGCTTAGGAAAAATTGATAGCATCAGGAGGGTAACCAATGTTTAAAATCGTTACAGACAGTACTGCTGATCTGCCGGTAGAGTATCTGAAGGAACATGATCTTGGATGCATGAACCTTAGCTATATCATGGATGGTGTGACTTACGGACAAGGACAGGAACTTCCCGAAAAAGAATTCTATGCATTGATGAGACAGGGCAAGATGCCGACTACATCCCAGGTCAACCCTGAGGAGGCAAAGGCTCATTTTACGGAATATCTGAAAGAAAATAAAGAGATCCTCTGTATCGCTTTTTCCTCCGGACTGAGCGGTACTTACAACAGCATGCGGATCGCGGCGGATGAGATCATGGAGGAACAGCCCGATTGCAAGATCATCGTGATCGACAGTCTGTGCGCTTCTCTGGGAGAGGGACTGCTGGTCCACAAGGCAGTGACTTTGAGAGATCAGGGCAAATCCATGGAAGAAGTGGCAGAGTGGGTGAAGAATAATCGTCTGCATCTGGTACATGTATTTACCGTGGATGATCTGTATCACCTCTACCGCGGCGGACGTGTCAGCAAGGCTACGGCGTTTGTAGGAACACTGGCCGGTATCAAACCCAAGCTTCATGTAGATAACGATGGACATCTGATTGTCATCGGTAAGGTAAGAGGACGTAAGAAATCTCTGCATGCACTGGTGGATTACATGGAGGAGAAGATGGGATCCTACCGTGACCAGAACGATATTGTTTTCATCAGCCACGGTGATGATCTGCCTGCGGCGGAACTGGTGAGAGACTTGGTAAAGGCGCGTTTTGGCATGGACAGCTTCCTCATCAACTATGTGGGCCCCACCATTGGTTCTCATTCTGGCCCCGGAACACTGGCATTGTTCTTCATGGGTGAAGAGAGATAATACCTGGCGAAAAGAGATAATTCTGAAAATTGAAAAAAGGCTGCCAGTTTCGAAGCGGAAATTATAGGATTCGGAACCGGCAGCCTTTTCTAAATTGTTTTGATACAAAATTGGATTCTGGAAGCGTGCATGGTAAAAAAGTTATCAGGTCTCGCAGGAATCACAGCGGTCAAATCCGGGATTGAATGCATAGAAGTTCCTGGAGTTCAGGTGATCCTGGGCAATGCGCAAGGCTTCACCGAAGCGCTGGTAGTGGACGATCTCCCGGGCTCTGAGGAACTTGATGGGTTCACAGACATCCGGATCCTTGATCAGGCGCAGAATGTTGTCGTAGGTGGAGCGGGCTTTCTGTTCCGCAGCCATACTTTCGTGCAGATCTGTGATGATGTCTCCTTTTACCTGAAATTCACAGGCATTGAAGGGCACACCGCCTGCTGCCTGAGGCCAGACACCAATGGTGTGATCCACATAATAATTGGCAAATCCGCTTTTCTCGATCTCTTCCATGGAGAGGTCACGGGTCAGCTGGTGAACGATGGTGGCAACCATTTCCAAATGTCCAAGCTCTTCAGTTCCGATATCCGTCAACAGTCCTGCCACTTCCTTAAAGGGCATGGAATAACGCTGGGACAGATAACGCATGCTGGCACCCATTTCCCCGTCGGGGCCACCGTACTGGGAGATGATGACCTGGGCCAGTTTGGCATTGGGTTCCTTGATATTTACAGGGAACTGTAATCTTTTCTCATAACTCCACATCAGTTACATCCTCCTTCCCAGGGTAAGGGAGCGTTGCCCCAGCGCCACTCCTTGTTACTTTCTGCCAGATCTTTCCGCAGGGGGTAATATTCTCTGGAGAATTCCCGCTCCATCTGTGTCTTGATTCTGGCATAATGGTTGAAATACTCCATGGCATTCCGGTCTGTGGGGTGAGTGTCCAGATACAGCATCAGATCCGTCAGAACGAAGTCGGCAATGCCGATGTCGTGCAGCATTTTTTCTTCACTGTTCATTTTACGCATCTCCTTCCGGTAAAAGGTTTGTCAAGCTCCGGAAAAATGGTACCCGCCTGGTAGCCTTTTTCCAGATTCTCATACATTTTGGTGAAATGCTGCCAGGGAACATAGGCCATGGCCAGTGGATATTTTTCAAAATGTTCTTCAAAAGAATAGTCTTTCATAGCAATCCTTTCCAATAATTCATTTAATATATGGTATGATCGGACGAAAAAATAGTGCCGAATAAATAGATGATACAAATTGGATACAAAGATGAGATATGCTATAATAAACTCACCCATAGAAAGTCCACATGACTGCTTGCAGGCAAGGTGTACTTTCTATGAGGGGAGTAAACAGACATGAACAAGTAGGACGGTAGTCCGGATTGTGAATGTCTGTTACGATTTCGAGAGTGCGATAGCACGGAGAAATCGTATTATAAAACAAGCGGCTGCGAAGCAGGATGCAGAGTGCGATAGCACGAATTCGTGAGCTTATGAAATGTGGTCGAGGGACAGGGAAATGCTTAGAATATTAATTGCAGAAGATGAGGAGCCCATTGCCAATCTGATCCGGATCAATCTGACGAGAGCCGGGTACCAGTGCACCTGGGCACCGGACGGACAGACCGCAGCGGATCTTATGGAGCGGGAGAAATTCGATCTGG
>OGGB01002090.1_pt1 | contig 12091 bp, 10 predicted proteins | sample 1571111 | NCBI WGS metagenome assembly OGGB01 (sample SAMEA2582067, study PRJEB24529) | metagenome | biome: Human gut stool | place: China | collected 2011
GTTGTGGATTGATGTTCTGAGTTGTCAAATTATTTGTAATTTGTTGCGGTGTGCTGGCAATCCAGTTTGTAATATCAGCAGCGTGAGCACTCGTTTGATTTTGATAAAAGCTATCTGCTAACACAGATACCGTAGGCATCCCAATAGGTGCTAGTAAAGCGCCAAGCATCACGGCTTTACTAACATAATTTTTCTTTTTCATCGTATTTCCTCCTTATAACATACGAAACTTACTTTGCTATTGTACACCCTTTTTATTATATTTGTCAATAAATTCTATAACTTTCTAATCAAAGATTAATGCTAGTTAATGATTTGTCCTAAAAATAGACAAATCCTAGCTTTATTTATCTGACATTTAATCATTTGTCCTATCTTTAGAAGATGATTTATGATACAATAATTACGACTATTTTATGGAGGACTAACATGTCAAATCAACACATGGAAGAATTGAACGATCAACAGATTGTCCGTCGTGAAAAAATGGCGGCCTTGGCTGAACAAGGAATCGATCCTTTTGGTAAGCGATTCGAACGCACAGCTACATCTGGTCAATTAAAAGAAAAATACGCTGACAAAACAAAAGAAGAATTGCACGAAATCAACGAAACTGCTACTATCGCAGGTCGTTTGATGACTAAACGTGGTAAAGGTAAAGTTGGCTTCGCCCACATCCAAGACCGCGATGGTCAAATCCAAATCTACGTGCGTAAAGATGCTGTCGGTGAAGAAAACTACGACATCTTCAAGAAAGCTGACCTTGGTGACTTCCTCGGCGTCGAAGGTGAAGTTATGCGTACAGATATGGGAGAACTTTCTATCAAGGCTACTCATATCACGCACTTGTCTAAAGCCCTTCGCCCATTGCCTGAGAAATTCCACGGACTTTCAGACGTTGAAACCATCTACCGTAAACGTTACCTCGATTTGATTTCTAACCGTGACAGCTTTGACCGCTTTGTCACACGTTCAAAAATCATTTCTGAAATCCGTCGCTACCTCGATGCTCAAGGTTTCCTTGAAGTAGAAACACCAGTGCTTCACAATGAAGCTGGGGGTGCGGCTGCCAAACCATTTATTACACACCACAATGCTCAAAATATTGATATGGTGCTTCGGATAGCTCTAGAACTTCATCTCAAACGTCTCATTGTTGGTGGTATGGAACGCGTCTATGAGATTGGCCGTATCTTCCGTAACGAAGGAATGGATGCAACTCATAATCCTGAATTTACTATGATTGAGGTTTACCAAGCCTATGCTGATTTCCATGATATTATGGATTTAACAGAAGGTATTATCCAGCATGCTGCAAAAGCTGTCAAAGGAGATGGGCCTGTCAACTACCAAGGAACAGAAATCAAAATCAATGAACCATTCAAACGCATCCATATGGTTGATGCAATCAAGGAAATCACTGGCGTTGACTTCTGGCAAGACATGACCTTTGAAGAAGCTGTAGCACTTGCAAACGAAAAACATGTACCAGTTGAAAAACACTACACAGAAGTGGGACAAATTATCAATGCCTTCTTCGAAGAATTTGTTGAAGAAACCTTGACGCAACCAACTTTTGTTTATGGTCACCCAGTAGCAGTGTCACCTTTGGCTAAGAAAAATCCAGAAGACCCACGCTTCACGGATCGTTTTGAGCTCTTCATTATGACCAAAGAATACGGAAATGCCTATTCTGAGTTGAATGATCCAATCGATCAATTGTCACGTTTCGAAGCACAAGCTGCTGCTAAAGAACTCGGTGACGACGAAGCAACAGGCATCGACTACGACTACGTTGAAGCTCTCGAATACGGTATGCCACCAACAGGTGGACTCGGAATCGGTATCGACCGTCTCTGCATGCTTCTCACTGATACAACAACCATCCGTGATGTCTTGTTGTTCCCAACGATGAAATAAAGAGAGATGACCCATTCGGGACCCCACTGAAAAATAATCTTTACAGTTTAAATAAAAAAGAGGAATCTAGCTAAATATGAGATAGATTCCTCCTTTTGTTTACTAATTTTGAGTTTATTAAAGCAATAATCCTCTTCAAATTAACCACGAATATAGTCGTTGCCATCTATAACTCTATATTGAATACACCTGATGCACTAGCCACATCAAGACCATGTCTGTGTTTAAGCTTCGTATTTTTGGTTTTTTCTTTTAAATATGATGTTTCCTGACACCTCTTCTAAAAGAGGTGTTCATCACTGTTAAGAGTAATAGAATATGTTTTGGACTTAACTACTTTTTTATAACACCCACTTTTGAAGAGCAGATTTGACAACACTTACTCTCAAATAAGTATTAAAGATAAGACAGTAACCTCAAAATAGCTACTGTCTTATCTCATTTTATACTTAAAGAATTGACGAATGGTAGAATAAATACTTTTATCTTTAGTTTTTTTTCAAAATTTCCTCAATATAATATCTAGATATCCAGAACGTCTGTTTAGTTATATTTTCACCATTCGTAAACAAAAACGTGTCATCCTTATTAATTGCCTTTGGTCGAACATGGATTGGATTTTCTTTTCTAGCCTTAGGAAATTGACTAACTTCACCCAGAACAAATGCACTAACAGTATCTTCATAACATCTCTTCACCTCGCCAATTTTTTCACTACTCAATAATTTAAAATTAAAGTCAAACTTCAAATCAATATCTTCTAACTCTATTCCATTATCAGTTTTAACAATATCTAATATATAAATATTATACTGCTTATCCAATTCCTTATACAGAATAGATTCCTCGAATTTATTAAATTCATCTTCTTTAAACGACTTATTTTCCTCGTCTGAGTCCCACCTATCCTCAATATTTAAACTCTGATAGAGTTCTGAAAATGTCATCAATGATAAATGAAAGTGCTCTTTTACCCGACCTCTTTGTCTCTTAATTACTCTAACATTCTCCAATTCTACTCCTTTCATTCGATTAAATTCTAGTATTGCTCTTTGATCAAATCGTCCATTAGTTTTTAAATAGGTAAGAAGTTCTTTTTTATATTTTTCGTATTTTTCGTCAAAAATAATAGCATTCGAATTGTCATTAGAACTTATCATTTTCTGTCGATTTTCTTTAATTTTATTGTAGATTTCATCTGACTTAAAACTATTATAATTAAGTTGATAGGCAGATAGCAATTTTACAAAATCTTCGAATAAGTCCTGGAAGATAACTTTCTTATCATCACTATCAATTATCGTTTCATATTCATTTAAGACAAAACTTTCAAAATAGTTTTTCCCATAGCGATCAATTAAATCTTTATCTTTTCCTTTTAATTTATTTTTCTCATCCCACCATAATTCAATTTCAGGAAGAAACGACATTTTTAAAATCTTTTCTTCCGCTTTTGAAGCTAACTTAACGTAACCATCCTCTTTCGTTACAATCTCTTTATGAATATCTTTAATTTTATATTCAAGTTTGTCTTTATCAAAGTTTTTCCCCTCTCCCGGCTTATCACTTGCAATTAAAAATTGCTTCACGAACTGAAGAGGTGACATTCCACCATCACGTTCTGTTTCTCCTGCTTTTAAAATCCGGATACTATTAAGAACCTTATTCATATCCATTACTTCGTCAGAGATAGCTACAAAAGTCTCCTTTGTAATTGGATTTTGTGTATTAAGTCCTTTCGTAATAAAGGAAGAATATTTCTTTTCTCCATATATTATTGTTAATTTAACATTAATATCTGAAATCAATTTATCAAGCTTACGAAGCTTAGTATCTTCATCTCTATATTGATATTTTAATTCACTATAAACATGGAAAAAATTTGTTATTGTTTGAGCTCCATTAATTACATTACAAAACTTGGGATTCAGCGTGATTGTATCGCTTTGAAACAAAAAATTCGATTCATCATTTCTATCAACAAAAAGAGTAATCCCATTATGACTAAACCAAAATAACGATGGAGAATAATCTTTAGTATCATCAATTACATCCTGAGAATCCTCATCAATATCTTCTATTGATAAATACTTTGTAAAAACTGATTTAATTGTACTTTTTTCAGAAATAATACCATTTCTAACATTACTTCGAAATAAATTTGTTCCTGTACAGTAATACAGTTTTTTCAATTCACTAAAGGAACAATTAACGACTTTTCCAAATAAATCATCATCATTTGTTGGAGAATCTAAGTAATTAATTCCATCATTCTCAATTTTTAATTTTATTTCACTGGTATCTGAAAAATAGACAGAATTGAATAATGCAAATTCCTTTTCAATTCTATTTTTTTTTGTCGCACTTTTTGCTTCAGCTTTTAAAACTTGAATTACATTTCGCTCTTGTTCCCAATTATTAAAAGAAACATAAACTTCAAGTTTTTTCTCCCCTTTATAATGTTCTATTGTATCCAAAAGTTCATTATAGTTAAATTTTTCTCTGCTAAACTGTTTATGAAATTGATAAATCAATATATCCTTAAAGCCATTATCATCACTCAGATCAGTAAATAAAACCAAATTATTATTATTAATTTTAATAACCTGTTCTTCTTCAGGAACACCATCAAGGATATCTTCGTTAATCCATAGATTTAGCCAATTATTGTCACTCATAATTATCCTTTCTTATTATTCATCAAACTAATTTGAAATTTTTTAAACTCACTATCAATAAGTTCATCTATATATTTTTGATTTTCTATCAATTTTTTATCTCTTAAACTTCGCACATACACTTCTAAGTCATGCCTTTCTTTTCTCAAAATACGATAAATCTCTCTATTACCCAACTTAAGGCTATGGATTTCAAAATTTATTCTTTCTAGTGCACTCCTAACTTCTTCAATATAAAAAGTATCAGTCTCAAGAAGTGTATCATCCATTGATATTAAACCAAGACGATTTTTTATTAAGTTTCTCTTTTTGTCTTTTTCCGGATAAACAACAGACTCATTTATATTAAAGAAAATATCTAGTTCTTTAAGTAACTGATTTTTTTGGCTTGCCTTAATTTTATATTCCTTATAATAACTTTTTGGTATTTTTTTTAGGGTATCCCCTGGAAATAATATAAACCCACCGCTTTGCGACTTAATTCGATTATTACTTTCTGTGTGGGAAAGCACCTTGAAATTTTGATAATACGGTATTATTTCTCTATTAATCAACTTTTTGTAATAAGAATTAATATAGGCAGAGCTTGGTGAGTAAGTTTTAGGAAATCTAAAAATATAGATAAGAGCATCTTCATTTTTTTCTTCCTCACTATTAGATGAACATGCGAAAAACAGGGACGGTAAGATACTGAAAGTCACATCCAACAATCTACTTAAGGCTAAAAAATGTTGCCCCTCTATTGCCATTGATAATGGACTTAAATTTTCATCATCAACTATCTTGTAATCCATTATCAAATTAATTAACTCTTTATCCTTCAAGAATTCACCTGGATTACTTTCCCTGAATAATGTTGGCATCAATTTCGTTTCTTTATAATCTCTGGCCTCTCCCCTAAAACAAAAAGTAAAATCTGTCCCTGATCCAGCTTCACTTTTTAATTGGTCAACCTCTTTATAAATATCTCTAATTATTTCATGAATTATGAATTCCATTATTATAGCCTTTCCTATTTATTCCCACTTACCATCCAAAACATCCTTTAAAAATCTCTTTGGAAACCAAAATGAATGTTTAGTTATTCTTCTACCATCAGGTAAGATATTAGTGTCTGATTCTTTCCCTTTTCCAACAAAGACTCCGGGTTCAATTTCATATAAAGAATTTGAAGCGTGAATCTTGGTGAAAACAATTTTGTTAATCCTACTTTGAGGAAAATTTGTTGAAATTCTATTCCCTTTCTTAGTTAACTCTATGCCTTCAGCTAGTATCTTACGTGTTTCCTGCCAAACACGTTTTACTTCGTCAACTAATCTATCAGGAAAGCCCCAAAATTTTATTCCATCTAAGACAAACTCTCCTTGTGAGTTTTCTTTAAATATTACAAATAAAAATCGTTTGCTACATATCTCCTGATAAGGTTGAGATTCTTCCCAATTATCATTAGATACCAACTCTTGAAAATTATAAGTCTTGAATGGGGAGTCTTCTTTTGGTAAACCATTTTTATCAATACGAATAACACGTAGATTCATATTAGCTTTTTGAAATTCCTGTGTCTTATCAATATCACCTGTCAACCCTATAATTTTACGAATTAAAGTACTATTCTTACCTTTTGCTTTAGGATTAACTAAAAACTTTTCATATAATTGCTTCTCGGTGAATCCCTGATAAGCTAAAATTTTATCAGAAATAATTTCTGTGAAACACCTTTTCTCGCCTCTTACTGCACCAACCACACTTTCTTGTTCTATCCGATTAAAAATCTTATTGTTAATCAGATATGTCATATAGCTAGACTTTAACTCCCATGCTCGTTGCTTGGCCAGCTCATGGCTGAAAGGCTGCATTCGAAAATCTCTCCCTTTCCCAGCTCCTTTGGTACATGTAGATAAATAGTTACCATCAGATTCAGAAAGTTCATGAGCTTTACCTTGTTTGATTTTTTCGGTAATACGTCTATAGTCCTCCAAAATCACTTCCATATCTTCATCGAACCATTCATAAAGAAAAACTTTTTTAATAATATAGTCAGACATTGTTTGATTAGGAATCAAGCCATTATAAAAGAGCAATAGCATCTTTTGACATTTTTTCCACATATGGGTGGAGTAGAAATCATCCAAATTCTCTTCCATGAAATTAATGATTGTAAGTACCAAACGTTCTTTAGCACTGATTGAACCATTCTTATTAACTTTAAAAGGTGTAACCTTCAATTCAACACCGATTTTTTCAAAATCAGCAGATGAGTTACTATTAGGTAAATAACCAAAAAAGAATTTTTCGATATAGTTTCCGTATTGTCCTTTGGACTTCATACTTATTTCTTTATCTTCTATATCAGATATTATTTTATTTTGAAAATCATCATAAGTTTTATACGGACTTCTTTGATACTCCTCAACTATCTGTCCAAATCGGTAATTTAAAAGTACTTTAGAATAATCTACAACACTATTAATATCTGAATCATCGTAATCAAATAACTGTTTCTCCATTCCTACCCCCTTTTCATAAAACGTTATTTTCATTATATCAAATTGATTTGTTGATCTAAACAAAAAATTATTGTATAATAATAGAATCTATATATTTTTTATCTTCTGGAGAGTATTATGAACGTTTTAGAATTATTTGCGGGTGTTGGGGGATTCCGTATAGGACTCGAAAATGCCAACCCTGATTATTTCAGAACACTATGGAGCAACCAATGGGAGCCTTCTAGAAAGTCTCAGGATGCTTTCGAGGTATATAATTATCATTTTCCAGATAGTGAAAATATTAATATTAGCATAGCTGACATTACTGATGAACAGTTTGCTGAAATGGACGCAGAGATGATTGTCGGAGGTTTTCCATGTCAGGACTACTCTGTAGCTCGTAGCAAAAAGAACGAACAAGGTATTGAAGGACAAAAGGGTGTCCTTTTCTGGGAAATCATTCGAGCAACTAGGATTATTAGACCGAGATTTCTTATTTTAGAAAATGTTGACAGACTTCTAAAAGCTCCTTCAAAACAACGTGGTAGAGACTTTGCTATTATGTTGACTGCGTTTAATAATCTTGGATATTCTGTTGAATGGCGTGTAATCAACGCTGCTGATTACGGTCGCAGTCAAAGACGTCGTCGTGTGTTTTTCTTTATCTATCGAAATGATATTCCATTCGCACACCAAATGGATCAACGATTTGAAGAACAAGAACAAGTTTTTGATGAAAATAGATACGACGATTATATTTTTCATGAAGGACTGTTTGCAACCCAATTTCCTATTATGAATACACCAGTCAAAAAACGTCATGTGTACTATGAACTCCCTGAGGATATTGTTGAGGTTTCTGATAACTTCTCAGGAACTGTTTGGAATACTGGTGTTATGCGTCATGGCAGATACTATTCTATTGATACTGCACCTAACTATGATGGTGAACCAATTACATTAGGTGAGATTCTTCAAAATGAAGAGGATGTTCCTGAAAAGTTCTTTGTTAATGATCCAGCAAAACTCGAAAAGTTCCAGTATTTGCGAGGACCTAAACGAATTGAACGTACTTCTGCAGATGGACACACCTATATTTACTCTGAGGGAGGAATGTCACCAACTGACGACTTAAACCTCCCAGGTCGTACTATGCTAACTTCAGAAGGAACAGTTAATCGCTCTACACATTTCTTGCATGTTAATGGACGATATAGGCTTATTACTCCTGTCGAGGCAGAACGTCTACAAGATTTCCCTGACAATTGGACAGCTCTGAAAAGACTATCTGACGGTACCGTTACGGAGGTTTCTGATAAAATGCGAATGTTCTTTATGGGAAATGCATTAGTGACAGACATTGTAAGAAAAATCGGTGAATTTATTGTAGAAATTGATATTAATGAATAATAAGAAAAACGCTTCCCTCAATCGAGAGAAGCATTTTCTTAGTTCCAAAATTTTGCTTTTGAGGCTGCGACCCAAGCTGATAGACAAGCTAGGGCTACTACTGCATAGATAGCGTATTGTTTCGTAGGATAAAGCCAGGCTTTGTTTTCTTCATGCCAGCGAGACTTCCAAAGGCCGATGTAATCGCCCGTCATTCCAGGATTTTTAAGGCGCTCCATGTAGTTGGCAGGTAGGTTATCTGGCTGATTCATCTGCACGTTAACGATAAAGATAACCAAAGCAAGCGCAATGACAACTAGGAGTGCCAGGGTAATCTTTTTCTTAGCTGTTAGTTGAAATGTCTTCAATTATTTTTCTCCCTCATCTATGAAATCATCTACTCTTATAGTTTAATATAAAAAGTCAATTCTGAAAAGGCGTCTATGACACCAATGTCAGATAAGTCAATACCTTTCAAAACCTTGCACATCTTCCTCATAGTGTTATAATAAAATTGTCGGTCTGTCTAGAAATAATGCAACTTTTAGGCAGAATGACTTAGAAAGAGGTGTTTATGACATCTTCAAAAAAGGTTTCCCTTTCTGAGGTAAACCAATCAATAGATACACCAAATAATAATCGTTTTTGGCAAAATCTTAAGGCTTTCTTGGGACCTGGGGCTCTCGTGGCCGTGGGTTACATGGATCCAGGAAACTGGATTACCAGTGTCGTCGGTGGGGCGACCTACAAGTATAGTCTTCTTTTTGTCATCTTAATTTCATCTTTAATCGCTATGCAGTTGCAACAAATGGCTGGAAAGTTAGGAATTGTGACTCAAATGGACCTGGCTCAAGCGACTGCCTACCACTCGCCTAAATGGTTGCGATACACGCTTTGGGTGATTCTGGAGCTTGCCTTAATGGCGACAGATTTGGCTGAGGTGCTTGGTTCTGCCATCGCACTTAACCTGCTCTTTGGTATTCCAATTATGGTTGCCATTCTGGTGACAGTCCTAGATGTCTTCCTACTCCTACTCATCATGAAGCTGGGATTCAAGAAAATCGAGGCTATTGTTTCAACCTTAATTTTGACCATCTTGGTTATCTTTGTCTACCTGGTAGCCTTGTCTGAGCCTAGTATTACGGGAATCCTCGAGGGTTATCTCCCTACGCCAGCGCTCTTTGAGCCACATGCTGCTGGGCACACCAACCAGTTGACTTTGGCACTTGGGATTGTAGGTGCAACCGTTATGCCACATAACCTCTACTTGCACTCATCCTTGTCACAGACCCGTAAGGTTGACTATTCAGATGGTAAAGATGTAACCAAGGCTGTTCGTTTCATGACCTGGGACTCCAACATTCAATTGACTTTGGCCTTTGTGGTTAATTCCCTCCTCTTGATTTTGGGAGCAGCTCTCTTCTTTGGTCACGCTTCTGATATTTCAGCCTTCTCACAAATGTACAATGCCCTTCAGGACTCTAAGATTGCTGGTGCGGTTGCTAGTTCAACACTTTCAACTCTCTTTGCCTTGGCACTCTTGGCTAGTGGTCAAAACTCTACCATTACTGGTACCCTAACTGGTCAAATTGTCATGGAAGGCTTCCTCCACATGAGGTTACCACAGTGGGTAATTCGTTTGTTCACACGTCTCTTCGCCTTGCTACCTGTTATCATTGTAGCCATTCTCTACGGCGATCAAGAAAAGATACTGGATCAACTCTTGGTTTATTCACAAGTATTCCTCTCAATTGCCTTGCCATTCTCTATCTTCCCTTTGATTTACTACACTTCTAAGAAATCACTCATGGGAAAACACGTCAATGCCAAGTGGAATACCTTCCTTGGTTATGCCATCGCTATTGTCCTAACCATTCTCAATCTCAAACTTATCTTTGATACGTTTTAAACAAAAAAATAAGGCCAGCGCCATGCTGACCTTGTTTTAGTTTTTGAAGGCGTCAACGAGAACTTGGAATTCTTCGTTGCTGAGGGTAATCCCCTTGCCCATCTTGGTATGGTCTGGACTCCATGTACGGATGTCATATTTAGCCGGTGCGCCATTAAAGCTCACACGATTGAGTTCCTTAGTCCAACCCTTGTCATTCTCAGACAAAACCAAGAGTTTTTCTTCAATTTCAAATGAAAATTCTGCCATTTGCTTACCTCCACTAGCTTTATTCGTTTTTTTCTGTGAAAATTGTCTGTTTTAGAATGAAGTTATCCACAAAAATTCACCTTTCATGCTATAATTATTTTATCAAGAAACGAGGGAAATGACCATGATAAACTTTTTAGAAGCCGTAAAGCATCAGCTTCATCAGTTTGTGGAAATAGGTCACAGCAAACCTGTCCACCTAATGCAGAATCAACTTATTAACGATATCTTTCATGCTATTGATCATAATCAAATGGTCATGCTGACATCCAATCAGAAGACCTATAAGGGCTACATCAACCGTTATGACAGGGAGCGACAAGCCATCTTTATCGAGCAGGATAAGATCATCAGCATGATTGAACTTGATGAAATCAAACGTCTAAAAATCATATCACAACGAGGTTAAGTTTATCAGTTAACCTCGTTTTATTATTAGGTTGACTATTTTGAAACCACTTGCTATAATAAGTTAACTATTTATTTAAGAAAGATTAACTAAAAATGACACAAAATCGTACATTGTCGCTTATTCTTCCAGCTTTTGGCGCTGCCATCATTGCTGCACTGGCTCAAATTGTTATTCCTATCGGTGCAGTTCCCATTACTCTGCAAACTTTTGCTGTTGGACTTGTTGCTGCCATTCTTAAACCAAGAGAGGCGACACTTGCTGCTACCCTTTATCTTATCCTAGGTGCTATTGGTCTACCAGTTTTTGCAGGTGGAGGCGGTGGACTCCAAGCCTTCTTTGGCCCTTCAGCTGGCTATTTGTTGGCTTATCCATTTTTCGCCTTTGTCACTTCAAAACTGACGCATGCTGAGACTCCTATTTGGAAAATCTTTGTGGCTTTTGTTTTGGGTGATGCACTTGTCTTTGTTGGCGGTATTCTCAGCCTGCACTTTCTTGGAAAGATGGGTTGGTCTGCGGCTGTGGCTGTTGGCTTGACACCTTTTATTATTCCTGACCTCTTAAAAGGTCTCATCGTCGCTTTGGTGACTAAGCCAGTCTTAAAAGCTCTTAAAAATCATAGTTACTTTAACTAAAAAAGATTGAAGACTTTGTTCATGTGAACAGAATCTTCAATCTTTTTATTTTTCAAAATAAATATCATAGTGCTTTGAACAAGCTGGGTTGAAGGCACTGTGACAATTGGGACAAGCTACTGCCTCTTGATACTCCTCAATAGTCATCTCATGCCGACAAACGCCACAAATAAGGACCTTGTCCTGCTTCAACTGACAAGGATAAGCTCGAAAATTGTGATTCTCCAAGCTATCATGACACTGATAACAGGCATAATACTTCAGACACTCGAAGCATTTTAGGGCAACAATATCTAGTGTGGAATGGTAGTGCTGGCATCTACTCTGGTCATCTACCAGGAGGCCATTGATTTGTCTTGTCATTAGGCACGAACAGTTTTACTTGAACCGTCTTTTTGGTAGAGGTTAATCAA
>OGGB01002103.1_pt1 | contig 12035 bp, 11 predicted proteins | sample 1571111 | NCBI WGS metagenome assembly OGGB01 (sample SAMEA2582067, study PRJEB24529) | metagenome | biome: Human gut stool | place: China | collected 2011
TTTATCGTGCTGTTTGGCGCACTGCTGCGGATGCGGAACCTGCTGTCCTCCTTTGATGATTTCAAGGGCAACGAGCTGATCTCGGAGCGTGATTTGCAGGATTATCTTGGACGCTATCAGGATTTGCGGGATGAATGGCGCAACAAGAAGCATGATGAAACGAAAGAGGACATCACCGATGATGTGGTGTTTGAGGTGGAGCTGATTCGGCAGGTCGAAATCAACATTGACTACATCCTGATGCTGGTCAAAAAGTACCATGACACTCATTGCGATGATAAAGAAGTGCTCATCACGATTCGCAAGGCGATTGATGCCAGCCCGGAACTGCGCAGCAAAAAGCAGCTGATCGAAACCTTTATTGCAGGGGTCAACGATGTGGATGACGTGATGGCAGAGTGGAACACCTATGTTTCTGAACAGCGAGAGAAAGAGCTTGCAAAGATCATCCAAGAAGAAAAGCTGAAGGAGCCGGAAACGCGCAAGTATCTGGCCAATGCGTTCCGGGATGGTGAAATCAAGACTGTTGGCACTGATATTGACAAGCTGATGCCACCTGTTTCTCGCTTTGGCGGCGGTGGCCGTGCGCAGAAAAAACAGGGTGTGATTGATAAGCTGAAGAGCTTCTTTGATAAGTTCTTTGGGATCGGAACCAAGATGCTTTGAAATTAAGAGTGGAGGAATACGAAAATGCCGAGTGTTGATCTTGGAAAACTGTATGATGGAATGCAACAAGAAATGGAAGCAGGGCTAAAGACTGGCGCATCAGTATTGATGCATCCTGGAATGAAAGGGGACGACACAGAAGATAATTGGAGGGAGTGGCTAATGGCATATCTTCCGAATAGATATGCTGTTGCCAAAGGAGTTGTAATTGATGCAGATGGAAACGAAAGCGAACAAATAGATGTAATCATTTACGATAGACAGTACTCATATCTGGTGCTTAAACACAATGAAACATTTTTGATTCCAGCGGAAAGCGTATATGCAGTTTTTGAAGTAAAACAAAGCTTAAACAAAGGTTATATGGAATATGCTCAACAAAAGACAGAAAGTGTAAGAAAATTAAAACGGACATCGGTGGCAATAAAGCACGCGGGAGGAAAATATGACCCTAAACCACTACACGAAATTGTTGCAGGACTATTAACAACGACATCTGACTGGGTAGAATCGGGTACCATAGATAATATTGCAAAAAACTTATCTGAAAATGAGTTGAAAAAGCTTGATGTGATATGCTGCGTGGCAGCAGGGACTTTCATATGTGATCAAGGTAATAAGACAATAAGTTACTGCGACAAGTCAAAATCACTGGTATATTTTCTTTTGAAAGTTTTGGAGAAATTGCAGGAAATAGGAACTGTACCAGCAATTGATTATAATGCCTATGCGCAAAAGATAGAAGTTCATCAACATCCATAAGAAAGGAAAGACTATGGCAAAACAGCGAGATTTTAATGATTTCTTATCGGAAATTGAACCGAGTAGCACAACGGTGGCATATATTAGTAGTTTGCAAAATACATTGAGAGATTATTTGAAAAATCATGATACTTATAAAAAAATACATGTAGACACATTTTTGTCCGGTTCATATGCAAAACATACATCTGTTAGACCCACATTTAAAGGGAAAAAGAGAGATGTGGACATTATAGTTGTGACGTCTTATGAAATGACAGATGATTCTAAGAAAGTAATAAGCGAGTTAAAAGATGTCTTGATTCAAAATGCGAATTATAGTTCAGCAACAATTCAGTCGCATTCTGTTGGAATTGAGATGGGTGGACTATCGATAGATGTTGTTCCAGTTATCTCTGATCAAGATGATGAGAATGTATATTATATTGGGGATTCTAATACGGGCGAATGGAAAAAAACTGATCCTAAAGGCCATAAAGTGTGGTCGACTACAGTTAACAAAGAACATAATAAAAAATATAAACCGCTTGTAAAAATGTTTAAGTGGTGGCGTCAGACAAATTGTCCGGAGGATATTAAATATCCCAAAGGAATTACACTAGAAAAAATCGTAGCGGATAATTTGGGAGATTCATCTCTTGGAACAGAAGATTTTCTTATTGCAACAATGCAAAATATAGTAGCTGCATATAAAGAAGATTATGCAGATGCCGGAGTGAATCCAACCATAAGTGACCCATCAGAAAAAATTGAGGGCAATGATCTGCTGGCCGGGTATAGTACAACGGATTTTTCTAATTTTATAGATAAACTTAGTAAGCATGTTTCAATGTTAAACGATGAAGGAACAGAAAATGATACATGGAGAAAAATATTAGGAGATAAATTCCCCAAAGAAGGCTGCAAGGCTATTGCATGCTCAAGCGTTAGTAATGTATACAGTTGTATATTCGCACCTTATAAGGAAAAGCCAAGATGGCCTATGCAGCGTGGTGGAGCTGCTTTTATAACATTAAGAGTGACTGCAGCAGATGGAAGCGATGTTGAGTATATAAGCAACGATATCCCACTTGAAAAAAGATGCACATTGCATTTTCGGGCATTAACTGGAGTAAAGCGACCATATAGCGTTATATGGCAAGTTGTGAATACTGGGCAAGAAGCTACAATGGCAAAATGCTTACGAGGAAATTTTGAACCATCCAATGAGGGATTTGATGGGAAGAGGGAAAGCACTTTGTATAAAGGAACACATTCAGTGCAATGCTTTATTATAAAAAATGGAATTTGTGTAGCGAAAAGTAAGGAATTTATTGTAAACATTCGGTAGTAGAGAACAGACTTGCTTTATGAGGGAGAGTTCGGTATAATACTCACAGAGATCCCACTGGTTGTGTGATACTATCCTGATACTAAAAAATCAGCAAGCCACATCTACCACGGCAATCTCATGGAAAAGTGAACATTCAAGAATAGCCTCACTAAACAAATCTGTTTAGCTACAATCTGGACTTACCGAGCTCGAGTAATCCCCAATAGCACCATCACCCCGGAGGATTCCGTTAAAACGAAACCTCCCGGGGTGTTTTTTCTTCTGGTACGGTCAAATAGACTGTAACGTTCAAAGTATCTCCTGTATCAGAGCAAACGGTAACCCTTTTATAGCAGTTTGCATTTTTAATGCCCAAGCAACATCCGCAAACTGCATATCGCAAATATGCCGTTTTGATAGGCACTTTTTTGAAAATTGCGATAAACGCAGTATTTTGCACAAAAAAGCCCTAAACCCCTTCCTTCTCCGCCCGCAGGGGAGTATAATAGGATCCGTTGTTTGCAAAATAGGAAAGGGGAAGTATCAACTATGGAATCGAAGCAGAGGCTTTTGGAGCCGCAGCTCGTCCAAACGGGAAGGGCGGATCAGTTCAGCCGCAAAGTGTTCTGCGATGGAATGCGGGACGGTGTGCCCATTGCGCTGGGCTACTTTGCGGTATCGTTTTCGCTGGGCATTGCGGCGCGCAAGGCGGGCTTTACGCCGTTTCAGGGGTTTCTTGTCAGCCTGCTGAACAACGCCTCTGCAGGAGAATATGCCGCATTTGCGCTGATCATGGCAAACGCCTCCTATTTTGAGGTGGCAGTCATCACCCTGATCGCCAATGCGCGGTATCTGTTGATGAGCTGTGCACTGGCACAGCGCTTTGCACCGGAAACGCCCTTCTGGCATCGGCTGCTCATCGGCTACGATGTCACGGACGAGCTGTTTGGCATTACCATCGCCCGCCCGGGCAGCCTGAACCCGTACTATACCTATGGAGCCATACTGCTGGCGGCACCGGCTTGGGCTTCCGGTACGGCGCTGGGCATTATAGCGGGCAACCTGCTGCCGCTGCGGGTGGTCAGTGCCCTGAGTGTGGCGTTGTACGGGATGTTCTTGGCCATCATTATCCCGCCGGCTCGCAAAGACCGGGTCGTTGCCGTACTGGTTATCATCAGCTTTGCGCTGAGCTTTCTGTGCAGCTATCTGCCGGGCATCTCGGCACTTTCCGAGGGTACCCGCACCATTCTTTTAACGGTGGCAATCTCCGGCGCAGCAGCGGTGCTGTTCCCGGTCAGGCAGGAGGAAAACGAAGATGACGCATAACAATTATATCTATATTGCGGTCATGGCGCTGGTATCTTATGCCATCCGCATTCTGCCGCTGACGCTGATCCGCGAGCCTATCAAAAATCGCTTTATCCAGTCGTTTTTGTGCTATGTGCCCTATGTGACGCTGGCTGTGATGACCTTCCCGGCCATCATTCAGGCAACGCAGAGCCCGGCAGCAGGTGCTGTTGCATTGGTAGTCGGCATTGCCGCCGCATGGTTTGGCGCAAGCCTGTTTCAGGTGGCTGCGGGCTGCTGTGCCGTGGTGTTCGTGCTGGAATTTTTCATCTGAAATCTTATAACAGGAGAACAAAATGAAAAAGATTCTTGTAACCGGTGCCGGCGGCTTTGTAGGATCCCGCGTGATGCAGCAATGGGCGGGGCGTTACGAGCTGTGCGCCTTTCCCAAAGGCTTTTTGGCAGCAGCAGGGGAGGATGCCGTGCGGCAGGCTATTTTTCAGCAGCGCCCGGATGTCATTCTGCATACCGCAGCTATTTCGGATACCGGTTACTGCGCCGACCACCCGGAGCAGGCTTACCGCGCCAATGTGGAGCTGCCGGTCCGGCTTGCCCGTGCCGCAGCGGAAACAGACGCAAAGCTGGTGGCTTTCAGCTCGGATCAGGTCTATGCCGGTGTAGAGCAGTCCGGTCCACTGCCGGAAACCATTCCGCTGCAGCCTGCCAATGTGTATGGGCAGGGCAAGCTGGAAATGGAGCAGCAGGTGCAGGCGCTCTGCCCGAGCGCCGTGTTGCTGCGCGCCACATGGATGTACGACCTGCCGGGCTACCGGCTGCCCATCCGGGGCAACCTGCTGCTGAACCTTTTACGTGCGGCACAGCGGGGAGAATCTCTCCGCTTTTCTGTCCAGGATTTCCGGGGCATCACCTATGTCCGTCAGGCAGTGGCGCTGCTGGAGCCTGCCCTGACCCTGCCCGGCGGGGTCTATAACTTCGGCAGTGAGAACGCTGAAAATATGGTGTTGACCGCCCGGCAGTTTGCTAAGACACTGGGGATCACGGTCGATATTCAGGAAGCCGACTGGGCACGGAACCTTGCAATGGATTGCAGCAAACTGCGGGCGCAGGGCATCGTATTTGACACCACACAGACCGGTCTTACGCGTTGTCTGCGGGATTATGGATTGCGCTGACCTCAGAGAATCAAATTTTTCCGTATCGCACAAAAAACAGAGAAAAGCACGAAAAAAGCAGGGGATTCTGTATGCTGCCAGCCCGACAGGGTGGGACAAATCATACGGAAACCCTGCTTTTTTGCTTATCTGCCGGAGAAAAGTTTACTTATAGGATGCAGCATTTCTTCATGTAAAAAGTCATACTTATTTTACATCTTATCTGCATTTTGCTATAATGTTTTCGCTTTTTTGCAAAGCATCCGAACCGCATAAACCTTTAAAACCTTGAGGAGAGTGGAATTTTTGAAGGAAGTCAAGCTTGAAGAAGCGGCTTATCAGTTTGAAGCCAAAATGTCCCTGCGGCAGGCCATTCCGCTGGGCTTGCAGCACGTCTGCGCCATGTTCGTGGGCAACCTGACCCCGCTGCTGATCATCACCAGCGCCTGCGGCATTGCAGGCGGCGAGTTTGCAGACCTGCAGGTCACCCTGCTGCAGAGCGCCATGTTCGTGGCAGGTATCGTCACGCTGGTGCAGCTGTTCACCATCGGACCCGTGGGCGGCGCAGTACCTATTATCATGGGTACCAGTTCCGGCTTTATTGGCGTGTTCAACAGCGTTGTGGGCACGATGGGCGGCGGTGTGCTGGCCTATGGCGCGATTATGGGCGCATCCATCATCGGCGGTATTTTTGAAAGCGTGCTGGGCTTCTTCCTGAAGCCGCTGCGCAGGTTCTTCCCGCCGGTGGTCACCGGCACGGTGGTGCTTTCCATCGGTCTTTCGCTGATTTCGGTAGGTATCAACTCCTTCGGCGGTGGCAACAAGGCCAAGGACTTCGGCTCTGTGGAGAACCTGCTGCTGGCACTGTTCGTGCTGGTAGTCATCCTGTTCTTCAAGCACTGGACCACCGGTTTCCTCAGCTCCTCTGCTATCCTTATCGGCATTCTGGCCGGTTATGCGGCTGCTTTCATCATGGGGCTGGTGCTGCCCACCACTGGTGTGACTGCTGATGGCGTAGAGTTCACCAAGGCATGGGTGCTCAACTGGAGTAAGGTGGCACAGGCTTCCTGGTTCGCAGTGCCCAAGCTGATGCCGGTCAAGGTAGTATTTGATGCCCGTGCGATCCTGCCGGTGCTGATCATGTTCATCGTCACCGCAGTGGAGACGGTGGGCGATATCTCTGGCGTGATGGAGGGCGGCATGAACCGTGAGCCCTCTGATAAGGAGCTGTCCGGCGGCGTCATCTGTGATGGTCTCGGCTCTACCTTTGCCGCACTGTTCGGCGTGCTGCCCAACACCTCTTTCAGCCAGAACGTGGGTCTGGTGGCCATGACCAAGGTGGTCAACCGCATGGCACTGGCTTCCGGCGCTGTGTTCCTGATCCTCTGCGGCCTGATTCCCAAGCTGGGCGCGCTGATTTCCATCATGCCGCAGGCCGTTCTGGGCGGTGCAGCCGTTATGATGTTCTCTTCCATCGTGGTCAGCGGCATCCAGCTGATCACCAAGGAAAAGATGACCCCGCGCCACCTGACCATCGTGTCCGTGGCACTGGGCGTGGGCTACGGCATGGGTGCCAACAGCGGCATTCTGGCACAGGCACCGCAGGCTCTCCAGCTGATCTGCGGCGAGTCCGGCATCGTTCCGGCCGCCTTTGTGGCGATCCTGCTGAACGTTCTGCTGCCCAAGAACGATATGGCAGAGTAAAACTTAGTTTTTTAGCCGGGCAAGGGCTTCCAGCTGTTGCAACACCTGCGGGGTGTCCGCATCCAGCAGCTCCATAGGGGCTGCAATACAGACCGTGCGTACCTGCGCAGGGTACTTTTTAAGCAGCACGTTGCCGCCTTTATTTTCCGGCAGGGTGAGCAGTTCTGAAAAGAAGCTGCTTCCAAACAGAACGGGACTTCCAACAAGAGGTGTCGGGTCGTTATCGGCCACGGCACCCAGACGGAAGATCTCCCGTTCTGTTTCTTTTTGCCATTCTGCCGGGGCGGGCTGCTCCCGACAGAAGCGCTCTGCCATGACTTCTACCGTCTCCCGGCACAGCAGGGGCTGATCCCCGGGCAGAAACATACAGCCGCTCAGCTCCGGCTGCTGCTCCAGCAGTGCCGAAAGGCCCAGTCGAACGGTATCATTGCGGCCGGGCAGACTGTGCAGCAGCACCGGGACGCCATGCGCCCTGCACAACGCCTGCACCTCTTCCGAGCGGGTCACTACGATGCGGGCAGCGATACCGGGTGTGACGGTAGCAGCAAAGGCCCGGCAGAGCATGGGCTGCCCGCAAAAATCCGCCAGCAGCTTGTTTGTGCCAAACCGGCGGCTCAACCCGGAGGCCATGATCACGCAGCCGACCGTAAGCGACTTCTTCATACAAAAACACCCCTTCAACAGCATTTTATAATAGTATTATATCGAAAGCTGTGCTAAAATAAAAGCAGAGATATCGCAGCGATAGAAAAGAGAGGTACTGCACATGATGACGATCCGAGAATATAAGCGGGCAGAAAGTCTGGAGGAAGCGTGGCAGCTGAACCAGAAAAAGCCAAACCGCATTTTGGGCGGCATGATCTGGCTGAAGATGGAAACCATCAATGTCGGCACCGCCATCGACCTTTCCGGTCTGGGACTGGATACCATTGAGGAGACCGAGGACAGCTTTTCCATCGGCGCTATGGTCACCCTGCGCCAGCTGGAACAGCATCCGGGGCTTGCCGCCTATACTCATGGTGCTATGCGGGAGACTGTGCGCCATATCGTGGGCGTACAGCTGCGCAATCTGGCGACTGTGGGCGGCAGCATCTACAGCCGGTTCGGCTTTTCGGATGTGCTGACCATGTTCCTAGTCATGGACTGTGATGTAGAGCTATACAAAGGCGGTATCCTGCCTTTGCAGGAATATGCCCAGCGCCCCTATGACCGGGATGTTCTGGTGCGGCTGATCGTAAAAAAGACACCGATGCAGCTCTATTACCAGTCGGTGCGCAACAGCCAGACCGATATCCCGGTGCTGACCTGTGCCGCTGCCCGGATGGAGACCGGAGATTACCGCATCGTCATCGGTGCGCGTCCGCTGCGCGCCGTGCGGTTCGAGCTCCCGGCAGAGCCTGCCCTTGCGCCAGAACAGCTTGCTGCACAGTTTGCCGAAAGCGTAAAGGCGCAGGTCATTACCGGCTCCAATATGCGCGGCAGCGCCGAATACCGCAGGCATCTGGCGGGCGTGCTGACAAAGCGCGCGGTGCTGGAGCTGGAACAGCGTAAAATGCAGGAGGAAAAGTAAATGCAGATCACACTTACATTGAACGGCGTCCGGGTATCCGAGGAGATCGCCCCGGATATGCTTTTGATCGATTTTGTCCGCGCACACGGCTGCAAGAGCGTCAAGCGCGGCTGCGAGACCTCCAACTGCGGTCTGTGCACCGTGTTTATGGACGATAAGCCTGTGTTGTCCTGCTCGGTGCTGGCAGCCCGTGCCGATGGACATAAGATCACTACGCTGGAGGGCTTGCAGGAAGAGGCTGCCGAGTTTGGTGCCTTTATTGCAGATCAGGGCGCAGAGCAGTGCGGCTTCTGCAACCCGGGCTTTATCATGAACGCGCTGGCTTTATTCCGGGAGCAGCCGTACCCCACCGAAGAGCAGGTGAAGGAATACCTTGCCGGAAACCTTTGCCGTTGCTCCGGCTACGAAGGCCAGCTGCGCGGCATCATGAACTTTCTGGCTTGGAAAAAGCAGAAGGAGGGCGCACAGTGAAAACCGTCAACAAACCGTTCCGCAAAAAAGACGCGATGCAGTTGGTCACCGGCCAGCCTGTCTATATGGATGATCTCATCCCGCAGGACTGCCTGATCGTCAAGCTGCTGCGCTCGCCCCATGCAAACGCCATCGTCCGCAGCATCAACACCGCTGTTGCCAAAAAGGTGCCCGGCATCGAGGCCATTTTCACTTGGGAGGATGTGCCGCAGGATGCCCGCCGTTACACGCAGGCCGGCCAGACTTACCCGGAGGCCAGTCCCTACGACCGTCTGCTTATCGACCGCCACGTCCGCTTTGTGGGAGATGTGGTGGCTATCGTAGCCGGTAAAGATGAAAAGTGCGTAGATAAGGCGCTCAAGCTTATCAAAGTAGACTACGAGGTGCTGGAAGCTGTTCTGGATTTCCACACCGCAAAGGATAACCCCATCCTTGTGCACCCGGAGGACAACTGGGAAAGCCTTGCCCCCGTGGGTGCCGACAACAAGCGCAACCTCTGCGCCCACGATGCGTGCGGCAGCGGCGATATTGACGCTGTGTTGGCCGGATGTGATGTGGTCATCGACCATGTGTACCACACCAAGGCCTGCCAGCAGGCTATGATGGAGACCTTCCGCACCTATTGCTCCATTGATACTTACGGGCGGTTGAATGTGCTCAGTTCTACCCAGATCGTTTTCCACGCCCGCCGCAACATTGCCAATGCACTGCACATTCCCAAATCCATGGTGCGTGTCTCCAAGCCCCGCATCGGCGGCGGCTTTGGTGCAAAACAGACCGCCGTCAGCGAGGTGTACCCGGCCTTTGTGACGTGGATGACCAAAAAGCCTTCCAAGCTCATCTTCAGCCGGGTGGAAAGCCAGACGGCCTCTTCGCCGCGCCACGAGATGGAGATGCACGTCCGTCTGGGCGCTACCAGAGACGGCATCGTGAAGGGCATCGACCTGTACACTCTGTCCAACACCGGCGCTTACGGCGAGCATGGCCCCACTACTGTGGGTCTGTCTGGTCACAAATCCATCCCGCTGTACGGCAAGGCCGAGGCCTTCCGCTTTGTCAGCGATGTGGTATATACTAACCATATGTCTGCTGGTGCATACCGCGGCTATGGTGCTACGCAGGGTCTGTTTGCGGTGGAATCTGCGGTCAACGAGCTGGCACACAAGCTGAACATGGACCCCATTGCACTGCGCCTGAAGAACACCGTGCAGGAGGGCGATGTGATGCCCGCCTATTACGGCGCGGTAAATACCAGCTGCGCATTGGACCGGTGCGTGCTCAAGGTGCGCGAGATGATCGACTGGGAGCACAAGTATCCTGCCCGGGATATGGGCAACGGTAAGATCCGTGCCGTGGGCATGGGTATGGCAATGCAGGGCTCCGGCATCTCCGGCATGGACGTGGGCAGCGCTACCCTCAAACTGAACGATGACGGGTTCTATACCCTGATGATCGGCGCTGCCGATATGGGCACCGGCTGCGACACCACGCTGGCGCAGATCGCCGCCGAGGTGCTGGATTGCCCGCTGGATAACATTACCGTCTTTGGTGCAGATACGGATTCCTCCCCCTACGATTCCGGTTCCTACGCTTCCAGCACCACCTATGTCACCGGCAAGGCCACCGAAAAGTGTGCCATGAAGCTGCGGGAACAGATCTGCAAGCTGGGCGCAGAGCTGCTGGAATGCCCGGCGGATGCCGTGGAGTTTGACGGCAAGGTCGTGTTTGAAAGCGCCGACCCCACCCGCCAAAAGACTCTGTCCGATATCGCCTTTGCTTCCCAGTTCGGCCATAAGATCCCGCTGGAATTTACCGAGACCCACACCTCGCCCTTGTCGCCGCCGCCGTATATGGTGGGCGCTGCCGAGGTAGAGGTGGATACCGAGACCGGCGAGGTGAAGGTGCTGGAATTTGACGCCTGCGTAGACTGCGGAACTCCCATCAACCCCAACCTGACCCGGGTGCAGGCCGAAGGCGGCATTCTGCAGGGTATCGGTATGACCCTGACCGAGAACATCACCTACGACAAAAACGGCTACCCGGAGGAGAACTCTCTGTTCCAGTACAAGATCCCTGCCCGCAACGATATCGGGCATATCCATGTGGAGTTTGAGAACAGCTACGAGCCCAACGGCCCCTTTGGCGCAAAGTCCATCGGTGAGGTGGTTATCAATACGCCGCTGCCCGCCATCTCGGACGCCATCTACAACGCCATCGGCACCCGCTTCTACGAGCTGCCCATTACCCCGGAGCAAATCGCCATGGCAGTTGCAGCCAAGCAGTAATAGCAGATGCTGAACGAAAAAGAGCTTCCGTTTCTGGCAGAGAAGGGGCATATCGTTTCTCTGGTAGGCGGCGGGGGCAAAACCACCCTGCTGTATGCCATGGCAGACCACTGTGCCCGCAAGGGCTGGCGGGTGGTTGTGATGACGACCACCCATATCCGGCAGCCTGCTGCCTGTTATGCACCGGATGACGCAGCGCTTACAACTCTGTGGCAAGCGGGTCACTACGCAGTGATCGGCACTCCGGCAGAAAACGGGAAGCTGACTTTGCCGCCGCAGCAGCTTTTGCGCCGGATGGCGCAGGCAGATGCGGTATTTATAGAAGCGGACGGTGCAAAGCACCACCCCTGCAAGGTTCCGGCGGCGCACGAGCCTGTGCTGCTGCCCCAAAGTGATATCGTTTTGGTAGTAGCAGGGCTTTCAGCGCTGGGCAAGTCCTTGCGGGAGGTCTGCTTCCGCTATGAAACCATCCGTCCGCAGTTTTTAGCGGCTGCGCCGGATGCGCCCCTTACGCCGGCCATGTTGGCGCAGCTGCTTGCAAGCACGCAGGGCGGCCGCAAGGCGGTGGGTGACCGGCAGTTTTGTGCCGTACTCAATCAGGCCGATACGCCGGAATTGCAGCAGCAGGGCATACAAATACAACAGCTTTTGCGTCAGCAGGGCATACCGTGCATACTGACGCATTTTAAAGAGGAAGAACGTGCATGAGCAAGGAAGATAAGATCGTATTCTGTACCGGGGGTGGCTGCACCGCAAAGCTGGGTGCCGGGGCACTGAGCCGTATTCTGGAAAAGCTGCCCCGGGGC
>OGGB01002118.1_pt1 | contig 11988 bp, 10 predicted proteins | sample 1571111 | NCBI WGS metagenome assembly OGGB01 (sample SAMEA2582067, study PRJEB24529) | metagenome | biome: Human gut stool | place: China | collected 2011
GGATCAGTCCACACCGCTGCTTCCATCTTACGACAGTTTACGCAACCATATCCGGTAAAGTCGAGCATAACGGGTTTACCGTTCAGACGGGCATATTCCATACCTAAGTCATAATCATCAAATTTCGCATGTACCTCGTTCTTATACAAATTGAAGTCTTGCGTCTGCATAGGCGGAGCAAATGCAGATACAGCCTTCAATGGTGCTCCCCACAAGCCGGGAACCATATATACGGCGAACGCTAAAGAGATTAATGCCATAAAGAAGCGGGTGACTCCCACCTTATCATCATCGTCATCATGCGGAAATTTGATCTTACCCAACAGATAGAATCCAAGCAAAGCAAAGATTACAATCCACAAAGCCAGGAATGTTTCGCGGTCAAGCAGTCTCCAGCCGTAAGCCAAATCAGCTACCGACAAGAATTTAAGCGCAAACGCCAATTCGAGGAAACCCAGCGTTACTTTGATTACATTCATCCATCCACCGGACTTCGGCATAGATTTCAGCCAAGACGGGAACAGGGCGAAAAGCGTAAATGGCAATGCCAAAGCAATGGCAAATCCTAACATACCAATTGCCGGAGCAACCACACTTCCTGTGGTAGATACCTGTACCAGCAGAAATCCGATAATCGGACCTGTACAAGAGAAAGATACCAATGAAAGCGTAAAAGCCATCAGGAAAATACTTAATAATCCGGTCGTAGATTCTGCTTTGCTATCTACTGCGTTTCCCCACTTCGAGGGTAGTCTGATTTCAAACGCTCCAAAGAATGAAGCGGCAAAAATCACCAACATCAGGAAGAAGAGAATGTTGAAAATAGCATTGGTAGATAAAGCGTTTAATGCGCTGGCACCGAAAATCAACGTGATAGCCAAACCTAATGCCACATAAATCACTACGATAGATGCACCATACGTCCACGCATCACGAATTCCTTTCTTTTTGTCTTTACTGCGTTTCAGGAAAAAGCTGACTGTCATTGGAATAATCGGCCACACACAAGGAGTGAACAAAGCCAATAATCCTCCAAGAAACCCTGTTATGAATATATATATCCAGGACATATCCTCCTGCCCGTGCTCCTCGCCTAATGCTTGCAGATCACTGATAACAGGTTTCCAAAGTTCACTGGAGGCAACTGCCGGCTGAATATCTGTGGCTGCTTCCGTTGTAGTTGCAGGCACCAACTCCATCATAGCAGATGAGTCTTTCGAATCAACAGAAGTTGCCTCTTCTTTCTTATCTGCCTTATCCACTACTTTTTGTTCCGATTGTTCTGCTTTCGATTGTTCTGTTTTCGTTGCGGCAGCATTTCCGGCTTTTGCTACTCCCGAAAACTTGAATGGCACTTGAGTAGGAGGCAGACAACTCTCGTCATCACAGGCTCCGTATTCCAGATAACCTTCTATCGCGTAAGCTCCACCCGTAAATTTCACTTTCTGCACAAACTTTGCTGTATTCTCGAAATAACGTACCTTCATTTCGAACAATTTATCGAAAGTAGCTACTTCTTTGCCCACAGGCTTCAGTTTACCGACAAGCTCGACACCCGATTTATTATCAACATTAAATGTTGCAGAAATAGGACCGCCATCTCCCAGGTCGGTAGAATAAACATGCCAACCTTTATCAATGGCAGCCGTAAACACCACCTCTGCCTCCGTATCGGAGAGAGGTGTCAATTCTGTTTTAAACTTTACCGGATCTTTGATCTGCGCTTGCAATGCATATACAACAAAGCTTAAAAGCAGGAAAGAAATTATTTTTCTCATCTTTATTTTTGGGGTTTATAATTCATAGTCTACGCATGCACGGCTTTCTTTCGTTTCAGCCAGAATCTTACCGGCAGCTACGTGGTCGGGATGTATTGCATAGAATTTCATATCTTCTAGTGTATCAAACTCACTGTAAAGCGCAATATTCCATGTTTCACCGGGATTCATATTCAATCCGACTTCCACTTTGCGAATGACAGAGATTTTAGCAGGAAGAGCTTCTATCGCTTCCTTGAATTTAGTCATGACTACCAGTTTCTCTTCAGCAGGAACTTCGTCTTTTAACTTAAATAATACAATGTGTTTTACCATTACGTTGTTATTTTAATGAATTGTTTCTATATTTGTCTTGTTAATGCAATCATCGCATTAATAGTAATGCAAAAATACTCTATTTGGTTCAAATATACATTTAAAGAGATGTTAATTATAGGAATAGCAGGCGGAACAGGCTCCGGAAAGACCACCGTCGTACGGAAAATTATAGAAAGTCTCCCCGCAGGGGAAGTAGTACTCTTACCACAGGATTCATACTACAAAGACAGTAGTCATGTCCCGGTTGAAGAACGCCAGAATATCAATTTTGACCATCCCGATGCTTTTGAATGGAGCCTACTATCCAAACATGTCATGATGCTGAAAGAAGGAAATAGCATCGAACAGCCTACCTATTCTTATCTCACTTGTACGCGCCAGCCCGAAACGATTCATATCGAACCTCGTGAAGTGGTTATCATTGAAGGAATCCTTGCTTTATGTGATAAAAAGCTACGCAATATGATGGACCTTAAAATCTTTGTAGATGCCGATCCCGACGAACGCCTGATACGTGTTATCCAAAGAGATGTTATTGAGCGCGGACGTACTGCCGAAGCTGTAATGGAACGCTATACACGGGTTTTAAAGCCTATGCACCTGCAATTTATCGAACCTTGCAAACGATATGCCGACCTTATTGTACCGGAAGGCGGCAGTAATAAGGTAGCTATTGATATACTGACTATGTACATCAAGAAACACTTGAAGAGTTGAGAGTGGAGAATGGAGAGTTGAGAGTTAAAAGCAAAATGTCAGGTATGAATGTCAAGACACTGATTATCCCTTTATTCCTCGTATTGTTCTGTTGTGTGTTCGGATGCCGGAACAAGCAACATAGTACAACGGATGAATCCACACGTGATCTTCCACAAATAAAAGATAGTGGCGAACTCGTTGTATTGACATTGTATAGCTCTACTTCCTATTTTATTTACCGGGGACAGGAAATGGGATTCCAGTATGAACTTAGCGAGCAGTTTGCCAAAAGTCTGGGACTAAAGCTTAGGATTGAAGTTGCCAAAAGCGTTGACGAGATGATTCAAAAATTGCTGGCAGGCGAAGGAGATATGATTGCCTATAATCTGCCTATCACCAAAGAGTGGAAAGACAGTCTGCTTTATTGTGGTGAAGATGTCATCACCCATCAAGTGATTGTTCAGCAAGGAAGAGGAAAACAGAAGCCATTAAAAGACGTAACCGAACTGGTAGGAAAAAATATATATGTAAAACCGGGAAAGTATTACGACCGCCTCGTCAATCTGAACAGCGAATTAGGAGGAGGCATCCGGATTCATGAAGTTACCAATGACAGTACTACCATCGAGGACTTGATAACGCAAGTGGCGCAAGGAAAAATCCCGTATACAGTAGCCGACAATGACCTGGCAAAATTAAATAAGACCTATTATCCTAATTTAAATATCGATCTGTCTATCAGTTTCGATCAACGGTCTTCGTGGGCAGTACGAAAAGACAGCCCCGAACTGGCAGCCGCCGCTACTAAATGGCATCAGGAAAATATGACCTCTCCTGCCTACACTGCCAGTATGAAACGTTATTTTGAGAATAGTAAAATGATGCCCCACTCTCCTATCCTTTCATTGAAAGAGGGGAAAATATCTCATTATGATGATTTATTCAGAAAATATTCCAAAGATATCGGATGGGATTGGCGTATGCTGGCGTCACTAGCCTATACTGAATCTAATTTCGATACCACAGCTGTTTCCTGGGCTGGCGCCAAAGGACTGATGCAGTTAATGCCTGCCACCGCCCGGGCAATGGGAGTACCTCCCGGCAAGGAGCAGAACCCGGAGGAAAGTGTGAAAGCGGCTATTAAATATATCGCCGCCACCGACCGCAGTTTCAGTATGATTCCCGACAAACAGGAACGACTTAACTTCATTCTGGCATCTTATAATGCCGGCTTGGGACATATATACGATGCCATGGCGCTAGCCGAAAAATACGGAAAGAACAAACTGGTATGGAAAGACAATGTAGAAAACTTCATCCTGCTCAAAAGCAATGAAGAATACTTTACCGATCCTGTCTGCAAAAACGGGTATTTCCGTGGTATCGAGACTTACAATTTCGTACGTGATATCATGTCGCGCTACGAATCCTACAAGAAGAAAATAAAAGCATGATTAATATTAAGTATCAAGTATTAAGTATTAACCGTGGCCTTTGAGGTGCTTATCCGCATGGCGTAATACTTAATACTTGATACTTACTTAATACTTATTTTTTGGTTACTAAGCTGATTACGATGATGGCTAATACAGATAATGGTAAGGCAAATAATATCGGATCAATCACAGGGAAAGGATAAGTGGTAATCAATACATCCCGTCCAAATAATGCTTTGCAGATACCTAATGCTGCAGATTCTTTCTGATGAAGAAATACAAGGGCAAACAGGCTACCGATTGTTCCGACCCAAAGACTTGCCATGACACCCTGCTTAGTAGCTTTCTTCCAATATAAAGCACAGAAATAGGCTGGAAGGAAAGCTGCAGCACAAATCCCCATAAAGATAGAAGTTCCACGGGCGATAATATCATGAGGCAACATATAGCAAATAATGTAGCTGACCAGAATAGAGAACAATACTCCCAGACGAATCACGTTGGTCAGTTTATTCCGCGAACGGGGTTTATAAGTTCCATAGATATCAGAACCTACCGAAGCCCCCATTGTATGGAACTGCGAGCTTAGTGTAGACATACTGGCCGAAAGGATACATAACATAAAGAGTGCGGCAAACCAGTCGGGCATCGCTTTATTAATAAAATATGGAATAATCTTATCGATGTCCTGCACTACTTCGGTAGCAACCGCTCCTTCTGTTTTCAGGAAGAAAAGGTTACTCAAAGCTCCGGCATGATAGATAGCTCCTACTGTTATAATCAAAAAGAAACAACCGATAAATACACCGCGGTTTAATTGTTTGCTACTTTCCACAGTCATAAAACGAACCACTAGCTGGGGTTGCGCAAGACATCCGATTCCTACTCCTAAAATAAGGGAAGTAACAAGTGAGTACCATTGCGGTGAACCTGTAACAGGCATTGCAGTCCATCCCTGATGTCCCAATGCTTTAAATTTTTCCGGGACTAACGGAGCAATAGCAGTCAACTCTTTATTCGCCTCGGTAAAACCCATACCGAGCACCTGGTATAAAGAGAATAATAGAAACAGCATGCAACCGAACATGATTACTGCCTGCAACGCATCTGTATACATGACTCCTTTCATACCGCCTGCAATAACATAAGCAGCAATAACCAATGTAAATATCAACAAAGAGATATTGAAATCAATCTGAAAGATCTGTTCGATAAATACAGCTCCACCTTTCATCACAACTGCTGCATAAAGCGGCATTCCGACAAAAATAACAGCAGCAATAAATACCTGTATATTACGGGAACGAAAATGACGCCCTAATAATTGAGGAAAAGTGCTCACATTCAGTTTTGCACCCATACGCCGGGTGCGTAAACCGAAAAAGATAAAAGCAATGACAACCCCAATAAACATATTCAGGAAACAGAGCCACTGAATACCCATTCCGAAAGCTGCCGCCACTCCTCCAAAACCTACAATAGCAGATGCAGAGATAAACGTAGCACCGTAAGAAAGTGCCATAACAATAGGATTCATCTGACGTCCGCCTACCAGATAGTCACTGGTATTCGTTGTTTTCTTGTATCCCAAAAAGCCGAGGTAAGCAAGTGACAGGAGATATCCTATCACAATCAAGCCGAGTGTAAATGTATTCATCGAGTTTCGTCTTTTTCGTCGTCCTTATTCCAATACTTCAGCCCAAACCAGGCAGCAAAGATCACACATACCACTGAAAGAAGGTAAGGCAGAATTATAAAAGGGTCGTCTATTCCAAACATTTGCGTATCAGATTTTAATTAGCGTTGCAAATGTAAGGAAATTATTGAAAAGACAAAACTTTTGCTTACTAATACTGATTATAATGTATCTTTTTCTCGTCAAATTTCTGTTTCGGGTTCTCTTTTGTAGCCGGATAGCCGAAAGGAATGACACAAAGCGGAAGGATATTATCAGGTAGATTGGTATATTTGCGTACCACCTGCATACGGTCTTCATAAGGATAGGCAGCCGTCCATACAGCCCCCAGTCCCAGACTTTCGGCAGCCAGCAGAATATTTTGCGCTGCTGCTGAACAATCCAAATACCAATAAGACGAACGTACAGAATCTCCGCAGACAATGATAGCGTTACGGGCTTGGGTTAACATCTTTGCATAAGGAAGCGCAGCAGCCATTGAATCCAGTTTGGCACGGTCGGATACTACTATAAACTCCCAAGGACGGACATCTTTACCCGAAGGGGCAGCCATTCCGGCACGAAGCATCAAGTCTATTTTCTCTTTCTCCACTCCCTTATTCAGATAAGTACGCACACTTTTACGTGCGAAGATATTATCCAAAGCAGCATTTCCGGTTTCGGACGTTCCTTTTTCTTCTTTGGTAGAAGAACATGCGCTCATAGCAACAACTATTGCTGCAATCAGACATAAGAAAGAGAAAATCTTTTTCATTGTGATACTATTTAAAACAGATTCAACTTATTTTTCTGCGCCTCTTCCAATGAAACCGTTTCACGTTTCAGCAGACCGCTTTTTTCACGAAGCACCTCATATTCGCTATTCAGTTCGTTCACCAATTCGGCTTTCAGCTGTGGATTCAATAATTTGGAAGCAACACTTGCATTCTGGGAAGCATCTTTCAGATGTACCACCGGAGCGTGATAGACAGGAGCAATCTTCAATGCCGTATGCATTTTCGATGTAGTGGCCCCACCAATCAGAAGAGGAATATCCAGTCCTGCTTTTTCGAGTTCCAAAGCCACATGCGCCATTTCTTCCAAAGAGGGAGTAATCAGACCACTCAATCCGATCATATCCACTTTTTCTTCAATGGCACGCTGCACAATGGTTTCCGCCGACACCATCACTCCCAAGTCTACAATATCATAACCATTGCAAGCCATCACCACCGCTACAATATTTTTTCCAATATCGTGCACATCGCCCTTTACAGTTGCCAGCAATACTTTTCCAGCCGCGGCGCTTCCTTCCACTTTTTCCGATTCGATAATCGGTTGCAGGATAGCTACAGCTTTTTTCATCGTACGGGCAGTCTTCACAACCTGGGGAAGGAACATTTTACCGGCACCAAACAACTCGCCTACATAATTCATTCCATCCATCAACGGGCCTTCAATCACATCGACTGCTTTATCATAAAGCGGCAATGCTTCCGCCAAATCCTGTTCAAGGAAATCTCCGATTCCTTTCATCAAGGCATATTTCAAGCGTTCCTGAACGGATTCTTCTCTCCACGCATCTTGTTTGGCGGCTGGTTGTCCGGCAGTTCCGCTCATAGTTGCTTTCAGCGATTCCGCCAATTCTATCAGACGTTCCGCAGCGTCCGGACGACGATTCAAGACGACATCTTCTATCTTTTCCAATACATCGGTCGGGATATCACTATATAACACGGAAGTACCCGGATTCACAATTCCCATGTCCATTCCTTGCTGAATGGCATGATAAAGGAATACAGCGTGCATCGCCTCACGGATATAATTATTGCCACGGAAAGAGAAAGAAAGGTTACTGACTCCTCCGCTAATATGAGCACCCGGAAGATTCTTTTTGATCCATGCGGTAGCTTCAATGAAATCTACGGCATAGTTATTATGTTCTTCGATCCCCGTAGCTACGGCAAGTACATTGGGGTCAAAAATAATATCATGAGGATTAAAACCTACTTTATCTACCAAAAGACGGTAAGCCCGTTCGCAAACTTCTATTTTACGGGCGGCTGTATCTGCCTGACCTTTCTCATCGAAAGCCATTACGACGGCGGCCGCTCCATATTGGCGGATGATACGGGCATGTTCGAGGAAAACGTCCTCGCCTTCTTTCAGAGAAATGGAGTTAACGATTGACTTTCCTTGCAGACATTTCAGGCCGGCTTCAATCACTTCCCATTTGGAAGAGTCAATCATTACCGGAACACGGGCTATTTCCGGTTCGGACATGATAAGATTCAGGAAAGTAGTCATCTCTGTCTTTGCGTCCAACAGTCCGTCATCCATATTGACGTCAATCACCAAGGCACCATCTTCCACTTGTTGACGGGCGATGGAGAGAGCTTCATCATATTTCTTTTCGTTTATCAGACGAAGAAACTTACGAGAACCGGCTACGTTGCAACGTTCGCCGACATTTACAAAGTTAATTTCCGGTTTGACTTCCAACAGTTCGAGTCCGGAAAGCCACATACAATCCGGTGCAAGAGCAGGGACGTGTGGTTTAGCACCTTTCACGAGGGCGGGATATTCGGCAATATAGGCATCCGTCGTTCCACAACAGCCGCCAATGATATTGATTAGTCCTTCTTCGATATATTCTCTCACTTCGTGAGCCATATCAGCAGGTGTCTGGTCATACTTACCCAAGCTATTCGGTAATCCAGCATTCGGATAAGCACTAATATAATAAGGTGCACGAGCTGCCAGTTGTTCCAGAAATGGTTTCAATTGGCGGGCTCCGAAAGAACAGTTTAAACCAACAGAAAAGATATTGGCATGTTGCACGGAAGCAAGAAATGCGTCCAATGTCTGGCCGGACAATGTTCGTCCGCCAATATCAGACACCGTTACAGATAACATGACAGGCACTTCGACACCTGTTGCTTTCATTGCTTGTTCGGCTGCAAAAATAGCAGCTTTAGCATTCAGGGTATCAAAGATTGTTTCGATCAGAATGGCGTCTACGCCACCTTCAAGCATTGCTTCCATCTGTTGCTGATAGGATGCAGCCAGTTCGTCGTAACTCAAAGCACGATAAGCCGGATTGTTCACGTCCGGGCTCATAGAGCAGGTTTTATTGGTTGGGCCTACAGAGCCGGCTACAAAACGCGGTTTATCGGGATTCTTTGCAGTGTACTCGTCGGCAAGATCACGGGCTAGTTTTACGGCTGCCAGATTCATCTCACGCACGTATTCTTCTACGTGATAATCAGCCATAGAAACTGTAGTCGAACTGAATGTATTGGTTTCGATGATATCCGCACCTGCTTCCAGGTATTTACGATGAATATCCTGAATCACGTCGGGACGTGTGAGACACAATAAGTCGTTATTCCCTTTCAACTGTCCGGGGATATGCGCAAACCGTTCACCACGAAAATCTTCTTCCTTGAGGTTATATTGTTGAATCATTGTACCCATTGCCCCATCCAGAATAAGGATGCGCTCGGATACGACTTGAGAAATTGTCTTTTTCATTACCCTATCACATTAATACCTAATTACCTACTCTGCCATCTTCTGCCAGACTCTTCGCAGTCCAGCGTTTATCTTATAGCGATTTTCTTTACCGCTTGAACATTCTTGCCATATCTCTACGGTCGTCTTTCTCCTTTATAGATTCTCGTTTATCATATTCTTTCTTACCTTTCGCCAAAGCGACTACCAGTTTCGCCAAACCTTTTTCATTGATAAACAAGCGTACAGGGACAATCGTAAAGCCGGGATTTTTCATCTCCCGCTGAAGTTTCTCCAATTCTTTTTTATTAAGCAACAACTTCCTCTCTCTACGTGCCGTATGGTTATTGTACGATCCATAGAAATATTCGGCGATGTGCATATTCTTCACCCACAATTCGCCTTTCGTAAAATAGCAAAACGTATCTACCAGACTGGCTTTTCCCAAACGAATGGATTTTATTTCCGTACCGGTCAATACAATACCTGCTGTGTAGGTATCTATCAGCTCGTAATCAAACGTAGCCCGTTTATTCTTTATATTTACAGGAGGTTGTTTCATCTTTACTCATTAATTAAGTATGGCCGTCAGCCTATTAAACACGATCTGTATCACCGCCGGACATAGTATTAACAATACAGACGACAAAAGGGTGTATTTTAATCGTTGTTTTTCTTCTACTCCCATCAGTATAGGAACTCCCTCCCATACCACATAGACGATGTAGAACTGCAGCAACCAAGCAATAATTCTAAAATCAGGTAATAGTCCGGTTACTATCTGAAGCAGGAAAGACACAACCAATGCATATCCTGCAAACTGTTGTGTCAACGGCATATTACTATGCATGCCAAACATCCTTGTTCCCATTTCATTGATGGCATAAGCTGCCAGAAAATAGCCACCGAACAAGGCTACAGCTACGGCGCAACAATTGGTCATAGCTATCTGGAAACTTTGCGGACCTCCCCACCCATTCGTCAATAACGAACCGATGAATACGGACAGACCGCATAAACCAATCATAGGATAGACAAAAGCCATAAATACTTTTCGCCTATCCTCTTCCATAGAAATTTCCTCCCAAGCCTTGGCCGGAGAGGAAATCAATTTCATTGCTATGTTAAATAGTTCCTTGTAGTTCAATGTTATTCTGTAAATGCGTAATCATATTCAACCGAAGTTTCTCCATTCTCTTCTTTCAATTCATCTTTCGAATTATTGGTTTGAGCTGTCAATTCCAAGTATTTTGGCAATTTACCTGTTTTATTACTAAATGCAGTAAGAGCTTCCCTAATTGAATAAGCTCTATAAGCATACGTAAAATTAGAACGAGTTACAGTCTCACCTGCATCATCAACAACATGACTAATATATAGTTTTAACTTAGTATCAGTATCTTTTATTGCTTCACGATCATAGGAAAGAACAAATGAATGTTTCTTTACTTCTGAATCTTCAACACTAGAGTTTGTAACTTTCACCCAATATGGCATTGTCAAAACAATCGTATTTTTGTCATAATATACCAGACTTGACTGTTGCTTATCCAATGAATAAAGAGGATTAGTAGGTTCCGTTTTTTGAGAATTCAAGCCTTCATTTCCTTTAGGGTCAATACAAAGCGGAGTAGATAGCAAAGTAACTGGTATACTAGTACTGTTTGCTGTCACCTGTGATTGGTCATATTGGCATGAAATTATAAACATATTTCCATCCAAAAAGCCCAACTCTGTAGTTGGCACCAACTTCGTAGTTCCATCACCCATCAAAAATGATCCATAATTATACTTAACAGGAACAGTCATTGTAACATTGTGGTTATCATCTCCATTCATACAAGAAGTAACTGACATACCCATAACCACAGCCATCAAAGCCACCAAGAAAAATTTCACTTGTTTCATAAACATATTTTTTAGATTTTGCAAAGATATAAATTCTAATTCATAATTAATAAATGCAAGTACTTAAAAAATACTGCATCCGTTACTTTATTATTTTTGCAAAAAGTTCCAAATGTTCATCTACATAGCTTGCAATCAATGCTGTGACCTGTTCTTCCATTTCTAAATAGGCTTCTTCCAAGTCATCGAAAGCTTCATATTGCTCGTACATAGCCATAAATTCATCATCCGTCCGTTCCTTTTCCAAGTCTTTCCGGTTGGCATCAAAGATTTTCTTAGCCTTATAAACTAATTTCGAAAACTCTTCCGCTCCCCATAAACGCATCACTTTCGCAAACGGATTATCAAATATATAGCCACCATAACCATTCTGAATCAATTGGCAAAATCCCCCCGCCATCACCTCATCACGAAAAATCTGATAAGCCAGCAAAGAATGTTGTTCCCCTGTCAGCAGAGGCATTGTTTCAGCGGTTAGTTCGCCACCGATAATCTCTTTATATTTATCTGTAAACGCCTGGATAAATTCATCCATTCCTTCACCCGCAGCCTTTTGCAAAGTAGATTCTACAACTTCGATCATAACTTTCTTATATAAATTATGCAGCAAAGTTACTACAAAAAAGTGAAATGCGGAAAGATATAGTGATAGAATTGAGTT
>OGGB01002121.1_pt1 | contig 11973 bp, 10 predicted proteins | sample 1571111 | NCBI WGS metagenome assembly OGGB01 (sample SAMEA2582067, study PRJEB24529) | metagenome | biome: Human gut stool | place: China | collected 2011
GACGACGAAATCGAATTCTAACGAATTACCGATTTCTGTCCCACTCTCTTTTATTTTTGAAATCAGTCTGTTAGTTTCATGGCTTTGATTTTTTCTTCTTCTGGGGTGACCCGCAGAGTCTTTTGGCCGGTGTAGGTGACAAAACCGGGCTTTCCACCAGTTGGTTTATTGAGTTTCTTGACTTCGATCATATCTACTTGGACCAGGTTTGAGAGACGGGCCTTGGAATAGTAGGCGGCCAACTCTGCAGCATCGGTCTTCACTTCATCCGATGGATTTAGATTTCCTGTAATGACGACGTGGCTTCCCGGGATATCTTTGGCATGGAACCAGAGCTCATCTTTCTTAGCGATCTTAAAGGTCAGTTCATCGTTTTGCAAATTATTGCGACCCACTAAAATGATGGTTTTTCCATCACTAGCTAGGTATTTCTCAGGTTTTTTCCGTTTATGAATTTTTTCGCGATTGCGCCGTTTGATAAAGCCGGTCTGGATTAGCTCTTCTCGAATTTCTGCCACCTCAGCTAGGCTCGCTTGAGAAAGGGCTGTTTCAACCGTTTCAAGATAAGAAATGGTTTCCTTGGTTTCTTGAATGAGGATGGTCAAATGTTTGACGGCTTCTTTTAACTTCTGGTAGCGTTTAAAGTAGCGTTGGGCATTTTGATTGGGGGTCAGGGCCTTGTTGAGTTGGATGGTAATGGGCTCGTTGGTATAGTAATTGTCCAGGACAACTTGGTCTTGGTCGTTTGGTACCTGATGGAGGAAGGTTGTCAGCAATTCTCCTTTTTGGCGGAATTCTTCCGCATTGTCGGTCGCCGCTAACTCCGCCTCTTGTTTGGCTAATTTTTTCCGGTTCTTTTCAAGATCGTTTTCGACCTTGCGGATCAACTCACTGGCCTGTTGTTGCACCCGATCGCGCTCAGCCTTGTCTCGGTAATAGTCATCCAGCAGATCGGAAAGTGTCTCAAACGTTTGACTAGTCGCATCTGCAAAGGGGATAGCCGAGAAGGATTTGGTTGTTAGGCGTGGCTCAGTTGGAGCTTGGAAAAAGGCACGGAAGGTCTTTAATTTTCCATCCGTCTCAAGTCGCTTGGCTAATTCTTGAGCCGTATCTCGCCCCAAACCTTGGAAACATTTTTGAAGGTTCTTTGGACTTAACTCTTCCTTGTGAAGAAGGGCAAAAAGGGCTTCATCTCCAATAGTAAAAGGATTGACAGCGTCGGTTTTCGGAGGAGCTACATAAGTTGATCCAGGGAGAATGGTCCGGTAGCTATTTTGTGAGAAGCCGACGTGTTTGATAGCTTCGATGATTTTATTGCTGGTGCGGTCCAGGAGAATAATATTACTGTGCTTGCCCATGATTTCGATCATGAGGCTGACAGAAATAGCATCTCCAATTTCATTTTTATTGGAGACACGGATTTCGAGAATCCGGTCGTTCTCCATTTGTTCAATCCCTTCGATGACAGCGCCTTGAAGATATTTGCGCATAACCATAATAAAGGTATTGGGAAAGGCAGGATTTTCAAAGTTGGTCTGGGTCCGTTGAATCCGTCCAAAGACAGAATGGGCAGAGAGCAAGAGTTTTTGGTTTTTCTGATTGCCTCGGATTTGGAGTACCAATTCTTGCTCGAAAGGTTGGTTAATTTTTTGAATGCGACCACTTAAGAGTTCAGCCTTCAATTCGTGGACCATATGGTGTAAAAAAAATCCATCAAAAGACATGGGATTCCTCATCATTCTAGCGTTTATTCTAGTAAATTATATCAAAAATAGAGCGGAAATCCCAGAAAGAAGCAAGAGGCTGTAAAAAGTAAAAGAAACAGAAAATGCGAACGTTTCCAAAAAAATACTGAAAAAGTATTGACATTTTTGTAAGAAAATTTTAAAATGTAAGAAATTAGAAAAGTAGTAAATGAATGTTTCAAGAGAGCCCACGGTTGCTGAGAGTGGGTAGCGGCAGTTTATGAAATTGGACTAATGATGAGATGAATTTGAAACAATAAAAATTCGGTTGGCACACCTTATCGTGCAACTTGTTGCTAGACAAGACAGAGATATGGGGGAGACTATCTTTTTCCCATAAGTGAGGTGGCACCGCGATGACACGTCCTCACATAGCTTTTGCTATGTGTGGGCGTGTTTTTTGTTTTAGATGAGAAGGGAGAAAAGATATGAAGAAACGATGGCGTCGCAGTCTTTAGATGATGGAAAAAAGAAGAAAATGAAAAAAATAGAAGAGGTATTAAAAATGAAAAATAAACGTTTAATGGGAATTATTGGTTTGATTGCAGCAGCAGTCATTGGGACAGCGATCTATTCAGCTACAGCAGGCAAAGACAACAAGGCAGCAAGCAGCAATGAAAAGGCTAAAGTTGGGGTCTTGCAGTTGGTCAGTCACCCTTCGCTTGATTTGATCTACAAAGGGATTCAAGATGGTTTAGCTGAAGAAGGTTATGACAAAGACAAAGTGGACATTGATTTCCTCAATGCAGAAGGCGACCAAAACAAAGTTGCGACCATGAGTAAACAATTGGTAGACAAGGATAACCAAGTCTTGATTGGGATTGCAACTCCATCTGCTCAAGGTTTGGCTAGTGCAACCAAAGACAAACCAATTGTCATGGGTGCTATCACCGATCCGGTCGGTGCTAAATTGGTCAAAGATTTAAAAAAACCAGGTGGCAATATCACTGGGGTATCTGACCACAATCCAACTGAGCAACAGTTGAAATTGATCAAAGAATTGACTCCGAATGTGAAAACAATCGGTGCCCTATACTCAACCAGTGAGGATAATTCTAAATCTCAAGTAGAAGAATTTACAAAATTAGCTGAAAAAGCAGGCTTCAAGGTGATTCCTTACTCTGTACCTTCAACAAACGAAGTTGCTTCAACAGTTTCTGTCATGACTGGTAAAGTCGATGCCATCTGGGTTCCAATCGACAATACCATCGCTTCAGCCTTCTCAACAGTTGTCGAAGCAAACAAAACAGCTAAAAAACCAATCTTCCCAAGTGCGACAGCTATGGTAGAAGCTGGTGGTCTTGGTTCAGTCGTTGTCGACCAACATGATCTTGGAGTAGCAACTGGTAAAATGGCTGCCAAGATCTTGAAAGGTCAAAAACCTGCGGATACACCAGTTGAAATCTTTAGCCAAGGAAAATCTGTCATCAATAAAAAAGTCGCAGATGAATTGGGCATTACTATTCCAGAATCTGTCTTGAAAGAAGCTGGACAAGTTATTAAATAAAAAGAAAACGAATCACAAGAATGGCAGGGGAATTTGGCTTTGGCAGGTCTTTAAATCGTGACCTTTAAAACTGTCTACCAGTGCTCACGACCAGCTTTGTTACTCATGATAGAGGAGAAAAAAGTGGAAGTCAAGATAACAGATCTTCATCCGACCCAACTATATTTATCAGAAAAGAAGTTACAAGCTATCCAGATGCTGGATCAGTCGGCAGACATCATCAATGTGGATCCAATTAGTGTTCTTGCATTTGGAAATCGCTTCTTGATTACAGATGGGCATCACAGGGCTTATCAGGCTTTATTAGCAGGTCGGGATACGATTTCTGCTGAGTTTGATAGAGATGGTGGCGATGAGTTGTATGATCTCTATGCGCAAGCTTGCGAGGAAAGAAAGATAACCTCTGTTTTGGATTTAAAACATCGTATCTTACCTCAAGATGAGTATGAAGCAAAATGGTATAACTGGTGTGATGGTTTTAACCAAGCAGCAACTCTTCTATTGGAAAGGCAAGCAGATGCAACAGACAAGGCAAATAGATAATGCACTGTCTCTTGTTCCTTTTTCTAGTGAATTAGTCTCATCTAACTTGTTTTTTAACTAAAAATCTGATAAACTATGTAGTAATTGAATAGAAAATCTGCAAGACTAGTATCTCAAGGGAAGTGCGACAGGGAGAAGAGCCGTGACTGAAAGCTCTTTGCATGAAAGCTGAGTGAATTCACTTGCGTAAAGGATTTAGAAATTAAGGTCTGGTTTACAGATAAAAACGGATGGTACCGCGTGTCAACGCTCCGAATGTGGGTGTTGGCGCGTGGTTTTTTCTATGTCTGTAGAGGGACCATGATGGAGGAAATATGTCAACGATTGAAGAACAATTAAAAGCGCTTCGCGAAGAAACGCTGGCAGCTTTGAAGCAGATCTCTGCTGAAAATGAAAAAGAATTGCAAGAACTACGGGTCTCTGTCCTTGGGAAAAAAGGATCTCTGACTGAGATCCTCAAAGGGATGAAAGATGTTTCTGCAGAGATGCGTCCGGTTATCGGGAAACACGTCAATGAAGCTCGCGATGTCTTGACAGCTGCCTTTGAAGAAACAACCAAACTCTTGGAAGAAAAGAAAGTCCAAGCGAAACTAGCTAGCGAAAGTATCGATGTAACGCTTCCCGGTCGTCCGGTTGCTAGTGGTTACCGTCATATCTTGACCCAAACCAGTGAAGAAATCGAAGATATCTTTATCGGGATGGGCTACCAAGTCGTAGATGGCTTTGAAGTCGAAAAAGACTACTACAACTTTGAACGTATGAACTTGCCAAAGGATCACCCAGCACGGGATATGCAGGACACCTTCTATATCACAGAAGAAATCTTGCTTCGGACCCACACATCACCAGTACAGGCGCGTGCCATGGATGCGCATGACTTTAGCAAGGGGCCTTTGAAGATGATCTCTCCAGGGCGTGTTTTCCGTCGGGATACAGATGATGCGACCCACAGCCACCAGTTCCATCAGATCGAAGGTTTAGTCGTTGGGAAGAACATTTCTATGGCGGACCTTCAAGGAACGCTTCAGTTGATCGTGCAAAAGATGTTTGGTGCAGAACGTCAAATCCGTCTACGTCCTTCTTACTTCCCATTTACAGAGCCATCCGTTGAGGTCGATGTCTCTTGCTTCAAATGTGGGGGCGCGGGATGTAATGTATGTAAGAAGACAGGTTGGATCGAAATCATGGGGGCCGGTATGGTTCACCCACGCGTGCTTGAGATGAGTGGTATTGATTCAACAGTCTACTCAGGATTCGCCTTCGGACTTGGTCAGGAGCGTGTAGCCATGCTTCGTTATGGAATCAACGATATCCGTGGCTTCTATCAAGGAGATGTTCGCTTCTCAGAACAGTTTAAATAATCATGTTAGTTAGAGTAAAAATCGATCACTTACAGACCTTACGTGACCTAGAGGTGGAAACCTATCGGGACACCTTTGGGCCCTATATTGTTGAGGAAGATTTGGAAGATTACTTCTCTACTGTGCTCTCTTTGGAGCAAATCGAGAAGGATCTGCTGAATCCAGAATCCGAAACCTATTTTGTCCTTAATGAAGATCAAGAAATCTGTGGTTTTCTCAAGATCAACTGGGGCCAAGCGCAGACGGAGCCAGTAGAGATGGACAAGTCCTTTGAGATCCAACGGATCTATGTCAAGAAGGAATATCATGGAGCTGGTTTCGGCAAGGAAATGTTTACCTTTGCGCTGGATCAAGCCAAGAGCCGTGGCTTTGAGTGGGCCTGGCTAGGGGTCTGGGAACGCAATTTTAAGGCACAAGATTTTTACTACAGTTTTGGATTTGAACGATTTAGTGAACACGAGTATCCTACCGGTGATACGGTTGATATTGACTGGTTGTTGAGAAAGAAATTGACCTAGAATGGATAAGAATCTTCTATTCTAGAGAAGGGAAGGTTACTAGACCTACCTAAGCCAGCCTCGGGCTGGAAAACACAAAATGAAAGGATCTAAACGAGGGCCAAAAGAAATCTAGGAAAGTCATCTAGATTTCAGCATAGCCCTTGGTATCTTACATATGTTAGTTAGTTATAAATGGTTAAAAGAATTGGTGGACATCGATGTGCCATCACAAGAGTTGGCTGAAAAAATGTCAACCACAGGGATCGAAGTAGAAGGTGTGGAATCACCAGCTGCTGGTCTCTCAAAAATTGTTGTCGGAGAAGTCTTGTCTTGTGAAGATGTGCCCGAAACTCATTTGCATGTCTGCCAAGTCAATGTGGGTGAAGAAGAAGCCCGTCAAATCGTCTGTGGAGCACCGAATGTGCGTGCTGGTATCAAGGTTATGGTGGCTCTTCCAGGAGCTCGCATCGCTGACAACTACAAAATCAAAAAAGGGAAAATCCGTGGTTTGGAATCTCTCGGAATGATCTGTTCCCTTGGTGAGTTGGGGATTTCTGACTCTGTTGTACCGAAAGAATTTGCAGATGGCATCCAAATCTTGCCAGATGATGCAGTTCCAGGTGAGGAAGTCTTCTCTTACCTAGACTTGGATGATGAAATCATCGAGCTTTCCATCACTCCAAACCGTGCAGACGCTCTTTCTATGCGTGGGGTTGCGTACGAAGTAGCAGCCATCTATGACAAGGCAGTGACCTTTAAAGAATTTTCTCTTGCTGAAACGGATCAAGCCGTAGCAGATGCCCTTTCTGTTAGCATTGACACAGATAAGGCACCATATTATGCGGCCCGTATCTTGGATAATGTGACCATCGCACCAAGTCCACAATGGTTGCAAAACCTCCTCATGAACGAAGGTATTCGCCCGATCAATAATGTTGTCGACGTGACTAACTATATCTTGCTTTACTTTGGTCAACCCATGCATGCCTTTGACTTGGATACCTTTGAAGGAAACGACATCCGTGTACGTGAGGCGCGTGCTGGTGAAAAATTGGTGACCTTGGATGGGGAAGAGCGTGAGTTGGACGTGAATGACTTAGTCATCACTGTCGCAGACAAACCAGTAGCCCTTGCGGGTGTCATGGGCGGACAAACTACAGAAATCTCTGAAAAATCTAGTCGTGTTGTCCTTGAAGCTGCTGTCTTCAATGGTAAATCTATCCGTAAGACAAGTGGTCGTCTCAACCTACGCTCTGAATCATCTTCACGCTTTGAAAAAGGCATCAACGTGGCAACTGTTAATGAAGCCCTTGATGCGGCAGCAAGCATGATTGCAGAATTGGCTGGTGCGACTGTTCGTAAAGGTATCGTTTCAGCAGGCCAGCTTGACACTTCTGATGTGGAAGTCTCTTCTACTCTTGCAGACGTTAACCGTGTCCTTGGTACTGAGCTTTCCTATGCGGATGTAGAGGATGTCTTCCGTCGCCTTGGATTTGGCCTTTCTGGAAACGCTGAAGCCTTTACTGTCAGCGTTCCACGTCGCCGTTGGGACATCACCATCGAAGCGGACCTCTTTGAAGAAATTGCTCGGATTTATGGTTATGACAAATTACCAGCAACCCTTCCAAAAGATGATGGGACAGCCGGTGAATTGACAGCGACACAAAAATTGCGCCGTCAAGTTCGTACCATTGCAGAAGGTGCTGGATTGACGGAAATCATCACCTACGCTCTGACAACTCCTGAAAAAGCAGTGGAGTTTACGACTGCACCAAGTAACTTAACGGAGCTCATGTGGCCAATGACTGTGGATCGTTCAGTCCTTCGTCAAAATATGATCTCAGGAATCTTGGATACTGTAGCTTATAATGTCGCTCGTAAGAACAAAGATTTGGCTCTCTATGAGATCGGAAAAGTCTTTGAACAGACAGGCAATCCAAAAGAAGAGTTGCCAAACGAAATCAATAGCTTTGCCTTTGCTTTGACTGGCTTAATTGCTGAAAAAGACTTCCAAACTGCAGCTGTTCCAGTTGACTTCTTCTATGCCAAGGGAATCTTGGAAGCCCTCTTTGCTCGCTTGGGTCTTGAAGTGACTTATACAGCAACACAGGAAATCAAGAGTCTCCACCCAGGCCGGACAGCCTTGATCTCACTTGGTGAGCAAGTGATTGGGGTCTTGGGACAAGTCCACCCTGTAACAGCTAAGGCTTATGATATCCCAGAAACTTATGTGGCAGAATTGAACTTATCTGCTATTGAAGCTGCTCTTCAACCAGCCGCAGCCTTTGTGGAAATCACCAAATTCCCAGCAGTGAGCCGTGATATCGCCCTTCTCCTCAAAGCAGAAGTGACTCACCAAGAGGTGGTTGATGCCATCCAAGCTGCAGGCGTAAAACGTTTGACAGGCATCAAACTCTTTGACGTCTTCTCAGGTGAAAAACTGGGACTTGGTATGAAGTCTATGGCCTATAGCCTGACCTTCCAAAATCCAGAAGATAGCCTGACAGACGAAGAAGTCGCTCGCTATATGGAAAAAATTCAAGCATCCCTTGAAGAAAAACTAGACGCAGAAGTGCGATAAAAATTAGATGAAAACAGTTGAGACATGCTCTTAGCTGTTTTTGTTTTGTATTTAAATAATTACAATCTTCTTACAAGTCTGTGAAAATGTTTACAAATACAATAGGATGGTTTATAATAAAGAAATAAACATCCAGTGGATTTACTGAAAGAGTGGAAGGAGAATGGGGATGTTAAATATGAGAAAACCTATTTTGTCACTTGTTGCTTTATTGGCAGTGGCTAGCCTAGTCGGATGTCAGCAGGAAAGTGGAAAGAAGGGAGATTCAAAGGAACTAAGTCAAGAACAAATCATCGACAAGGGGCTCCGGGCTTTTGAACACCTCAAGGATGGGAAAATTAAACTGGAGAGCAAGATTGAGAGAGAATTTAGTGAACCAAGAAGTGATGGGAGTACACACACAGTATATACTCCGACTTTTGAAGGTTCTTTTGAATTAAAGCCAGTGAGGGTGCGTGGATTATATACTAACGGAGATATGAGTAAAGAAGAGTATTACGACGCCTTTCATAAGTATTCTAGACCAAAAGACTCATCAGAGTGGGAAATGTCTCTTTCTTCTCAAGAGAATCACCAACCTGTCGGGGTAAATCAAGAGGCCATTCGTTTCTTTCAAACACAGAAAGACAAGTTTGAGGTGACCAAGAAAAAGGATGAGTATATCTTAACCTATAAGAGTAAGGATGTAAATCATTTACTAGAACCAAATGACGACGTGTTGCAAGGTGCTTTTCCACTAGGAGTTAGTTATTTTGAAGATTCAGAAGGGAGCTACCAAATAGACCTCATCGTTTCCAAGGATAACTTGACACCTTTAGGTGTTACTTATACTTGTACTTCTAATTCATCTTTTGCGAAAGAAAAATTAACATGTAGGATTACCTATTCAAAACAAAATACTGGTGTCCAAGTAGAAGTACCAGAAGCTGTTGAAAAATTGGGTGGTATTTAGTTAAAAAGGAGTGAAAATATGAAACATAAAAGAAAATTAACAGTGTTTCTTTTATCTCTTTTTGCTTGTCTATTCCTTTCAGCTTGTCAAAAGGAAACGACACAAGATAGTGTGACTAAAGATGTGAAAACGTATATTCAAGCCATGAGAGATGCAAAAAACATGGAATATGTCAGTAAAATTTATCGAAAGAATCTACTTGAGGGAAAAGGTTCACAATCGCTAATGTATGAAACAACCTTACGTCATGGGAAAATTCAGTTTGACCCGCAAGTATATAATGAATTTTATACGAAAGATGGAGGCAATGGATCTACGATAGACAGTGATTCAAGACATTTTCGAGGTCTTGCCAATAAAATAGGTTCTACAGGTTATGGGGAGAAAATTTTGAGACTATATTCTCCTGAAAAAGGGATTCTGTATAAAAAAATAAAGAAGGGAGACGATAGTTGGACTTGGATTAGAGTGGATGAAGCTACAGATCCAGATCTAATATATAAAAATAGAAAAGATCCAGAAGTGGGGCGTCATGAACTCATTTTGAAACTCTATGAGAAATATGCAGATCGATTTAAAAAAACTGTCGATGGTCAGTATATCTATCTTGAATTTAAGGGTGATGTTAAGAAAGATATTGATCAAATTGGAGAATTTCAAAGCACTTTGTTAGATAGTGAGCTCTACACCAAAGCGAAAAATGAAATTCAGTCCGTCAAGTTACACATTTATTTGTCTATGAAGAAAGAGTCCTCAAATAAAGAAGACCAATTAGTTCCTAGCGAAGCTAGGATTCAACTAGATACTAAATTGGAGGATGATGAAGGAAGAACGGTGAACAATGAGGATCATTTTGAATTTACTTATCGAGATATTAACCAGATAAATGAAATCAAAGCTCCCCAAGATTTTAATATCGTAGAGAATTAAATAGGAAGATAGAAAAACCATTGGTTCAATTGACCAATGGTTTTTGCTTTTCTGATATCTGCTTCTTGTCGTTTAGTTATCTACGTAGACGAGATTTGTGCATCTCTTCTTTAATAAGACAGGAACACTTACAATCGCCACAAGAAGCTTTTCCCTTGAGGCAGGAGCGGAGACCTAGTCCAGCTAAAAAATAAGGACGGTAATAAGAATAGTTGACATGGTAACCTCCTAGATATGAGTGGTGGATAAGTTTTTTAAGCTGATGAGCTGATCATTACTTTGCTGTGGCTTGTGGAAGATGCAGGGAACAAGGATGATGAAAATGATCAGAGCTAGCCCAGTCCTACTAGTTTAGACTTCATCTAGATTAAACACGTGTAAGATTATCTTGTAGCGAGCAAAGTTATATTTCTTACTATGGAAGTCTTTTCAGATTCATAGCAGGGAGAAAAGAATCTTTAAAAGGTGCGCAAAAGTGGACATTTTATTTCTTACCTCAAAATATCCATGTCAACCATCTTTCTATTTTTGACAAATATTTTTATTTTTTTGACAAATATACTTGTCAAAAAGAAAAAGAAGTGTTACAATGATTTTAGTTGAAAGAAGGGGAGGTTTTCTTATGGGAGCCATATGGATTCTATTTATCCCTTTTCTGGTTATCATTTATGCAAGCTCAGAAAAGAAGATTAAAAGGTTGAACAAACGCATCAATAGATTAGAAAAACAAGTGAAAGGAAATCAAGACATGTCTAGACTTTTAGAAGAATTGAAAGGCCAAACGGCCACTGTTACAGTGAATGGTTTTGGAACCGAATATGAGATTATGGATATCGATGAAGATTGGGTCAAATTGAGCCGTGAGAATAAGAAAAAAGAGAAGGAAACCAAATTAGTTCGCATCGAAGATATTCAAGGTATTCAACTATAAGGGGGCGGATGCCATGATTTTAAAAAATCGTTTGAAAGAGCTGAGGGCGCGTGATGGGCTCAACCAATCCGAGCTAGCTAAGCTAGCAGGGGTCTCGCGCCAGTCCATCAGTCTCTTGGAGCGGGGGGAATACACCCCCTCGGTTATTATTGCCATCACCATCGCCCAAATTTTCAAGGAACCGGTGGAGAATGTCTTTAGTCTAGTAGAGGGAGAGGAATAACAATGAAAAAGCAACAACAAGAACGATCCGCTCGTTACCGTTTTTGGAGAAATGTCGGAATCATCACAGGTTCCGGCTTGATTGGAGGAGTCATTGGTTTTTTGATAGGCATGTTCGGATCCGAAAAGCCCCTTGAAATCCAATCCTTCTTTAGTAAAGAAGTACTCCTTTTGGGCTCAATACTTTTGTTTCTTATCTTGTTTATGGTCACGATAGCCTTACTAATAAGCGCGAGAAAAGTCCATCAAAAAATGCTCCAGATAGAAGACGAAGACGAAGCCTATCACTATGACATCCAGAAGGAAAAACTGTATGGGTTAGCGACCATTTTTAAAGGTATCATGATCTTGCCATACTTTTTAGTCGTCATCTTTTATAGTCAATTGGTGTATATGGATAGACCTTCCACAGGGCACTTGGCTTTTATCTTTGGAACTTTTACCATGCTCTATCTCTTTCTTGTTTTGATTGCCCTATTTTTCTTATCGGATATCTTCTTTCGCAAGACCTTCCATCTGCTTTATGGAAAACCGATTCCTCGCAATGCCAATGCCAAGGAAGTGCGTGAATTTTTGATGAGTATGATGGATGAAGCAGAAAAACAGATTAGCTACGAGGAAAATTTTGAAGTGGTGGTCAAGTTAAGCAATTATATCTTGCCGAGCCTTCTCATTGGTCTCTTAATCATTGGGATTGCCTT
>OGGB01002127.1_pt1 | contig 11954 bp, 8 predicted proteins | sample 1571111 | NCBI WGS metagenome assembly OGGB01 (sample SAMEA2582067, study PRJEB24529) | metagenome | biome: Human gut stool | place: China | collected 2011
ACCAATCCAGACAGACGAACATGCAACCGAAAGCGAAGAACGCTATTATGCTCAATCCGGAAGCCAGACCGTCGATGCCGTCTATCAGATTGATTGCATTCATGATATAGACTATGATGAAGACCGTGAACGGCATGCCTATATAGCGGGGCAGCTCGTGGATGCCGAACAGTCCGTAGAGATTGTTGAAGCAAAAGCCGGAGGCCACTAATAGAAGGCCGCAAAGTGTCTGGATGACAAACTTGGCACGGTAGCGCATGCCTATCAGGTCGTCTTTCATTCCTGCCAGATAGAGTATAAAGAGGCAACTGAATAGGGTGAGTAGGCAGGTGGACTGTTCCCAGCAGAGCAAGTTGCTGTCCGTGCAGAGATTGTGGCAGGCGATGATGAGCGAAATGGGTACAGCGATGCACGGAAAGAAAGCGGTTCCTCCCAGACGGGGAATGGGCGTCGTGTGCAACTTCCGGTCATTCTGCGGATCGAAAAGCCTCCTTTTGAAGGCTACCAATGATATTCTGGGAATAATCATTGCGCTGAGCAGGCAACTGACGGTGAATGCCGCCAAGGTCTCAAAAAGGTAAATTGTCATATTTGAGAAATTTGTTTTAAGTGTAATGTATTATATTTTCTTGAGAAAGCATTGGGGAATATAGGCAGTTGCCACTGCACATACGCCTTGGATGGCTACTATCAGCCGGCGGTTTCCTTTGATACGATGTATGTAGCCTTCTGCTCCTTTGAACGGGCCATCCGTCACAAGTACCCGTTCGCCGGTGCTGTACTCCATGGGAGCATCGCCGAAATAATCCAGTCCCTTTTCTCCGGAGGAAGTGACAAGCATGAAAATCTTCATCTCTCGTTCGGGAATGGCTATCGGTAATTTCTGCCAATTGACAAGATGGGTATATAGGATGACGCGGTCTGTCAGTTTCTTTTGCAATGCCAGTGCCTGTTTCTCTGTGGAATAGAAGAACAGGAGGGAGGATATGACCGGTTTGCGTATCTTCTTTTTTACTCCACCACGTTCCACAAGAGTTGTTTCACAGGGAATATAAGTCTCGATTTTGTCTTCATTCAGCGTGTCTTCTATCTCGAATACTTTATTATAAAAGACTTTGAAGGCGTACCAATGCATGATTGAAGGTACTACTTGCATGTTTTGTAGTATTTTATCTAAAAGATATTCCTTCCATTCCTGCGTATCTGAGTCTTTGGGTCTTTAAAACAACTCTGATACGCAGCAAGTAAGGTTGATCCAATTGTTCGTTTTACCTGTCGATTTTTGGAACCCGGAACTTCTCCTGAACCCAAGAGAAGGCATCCGTAACCCTGTAATTGTACCGTTTCTAAGTAAGAAACCTTAAAATTACCGCGCAAAGATATAACAAATAAAAGAATAAAACAACATAATACAATAACATAATACAATAACATAATACAATAAATAATTATTTATACTTATATTTAAAAAAGAGTATAAAATATTGATTTTAAGCCCAATAAGTACTTGTTTACAGGCAGAAATGAATAGATATTCAAAATAAATATGAAATAGAATTCAATAAATATATTCTTAAAAAATAATCAAAACCTAGTATTGAATCTACAAAACTAAAAAAAATAGGATAAAAAATATTCTTTATCCTACAGTGATTCAATGTTTTAAAGCGTTATACCATTTCTTACTTAGAAACGTTACAACATAAAGCCTTCAAGATTCCTTCATTCGCTTTATCTATCAGTGAATTTTCTACAGATTCCAAATATATAAGCGTGGTTTTTTCAGAAGTGTGTCCCATGCCTGCACTAATGATGGATAACGGGACGTTGTGGTTGCGTGCCACGGTTGCCCAGCTATGCCTTGCGGTATAGGAAGAGAGGCGTAGATTCTCTCCTGTCAACTTTCCCAGTTTTTTTAACTTCCGGTTATGGTAGCCCAGCGCAGTTTGATATTGTCGGTATGCTTCTTCCGGATCATTGGAGGTGATGATAGGAAAAATATAAGCACTATTGCGGACGTATGGCTCATAGTGTTTGATGATCTCCCCGATAGGAGGTTCTATGCGTACGGTGAGGCGTTGTCCTGTCTTATGGCGGACATAGCTAAGCATTCCTCCGCTGATGTTTTCTTTCTTCAGATAGGCAATATCTACGAAGGCCATTCCACGGGTACAATAGCTGAAAATAAACAAATCGCGCGAAAAGGCAAGCGGAGCAGAACGTGTCAGATCCAATTTTTGCAAACGAACCATGATATCCTCATGTACAGCACGTTTACGGGTGCGTTCCACGCCTGTATAAACGCTCTGAAAGGGATATGTCTGTTCCAGCCGCCTCGTGCTTATCACCTTATTATAGGCAGAGCGCAAAGTCCGCATATAAAAAGAACTGCTATTTCTGCTTACTTTTCGTGATCGGAGCCATTGCTCGTACTCTATGATAAGCCTTTCGTCCACCTGATTGAGGGGGATATCCACGCCTCTCAGGAAACCGGAGAAACTGTTCATTGCCCGTTGCAGGTTACGGGTATTTCCTCATTGTCCGTCATTTTTTAACTCATCGGTCAAAGCAGTCAAACAGGACAGTATGGTGTCTCCTTTTTCATTCCAAGTATGAAAGCTGGCAATGACATCCGCCAAAGTGTAGTCTTTTCCGGCTCCGTCCCATTCGCATAGAATCCGGCGGATGCACTGCAAGTCTTTCTCTATTTGACGTTGGTAGCGGGCTGACATTCCGCTGTTGTCCGCTTCATTTATAAATGTTCCTTTTTTTGCATCCCACCATTGGGAAGGTACATGCATCCGGGTGGTTATTTGTCTGCTGCTCTGCTTGTGGCATAGCTGATAATAGATACTGCCGGCTTTTCCTTCCACCGATGATTTTCTTAATTTTACTTTTACAGTTGCCATAGTTTTTTCTCAATTTATAGAAATCTATATTATGTACGACAAAAAAGAGAGTATTCTGTTCCATCTTTTTCATATCATTGTTATTTTGAGGTATCCAAAGGTCTAATTATTAATGCTTATTCAGATATAATGTATTTTTCTTAAATGATTATCACTGTTCTTGCATGACAGGTATTTCATTTTCCCTGCATAATTATACTGCAAATCCTTGTTTTTTATCAGTTGTTTTTGTAATTTTACGCCTAAACTAACTTGTACACTCTTATATGTATAATATGAAAAAAGTAACTTTATTCGCAACCGGTATCATCATGATGTCATGTGCACAACAACAAAAGCTTACGTATCCTGAAACCGCGAAGGTGGATACTGTAGATGTCTATTTTGGAACAGAAGTACCCGACCCGTATCGTTGGTTGGAGAATGACACTTCCGCTGCAACTGCTGCATGGGTGGAAGCTCAGAACAAAGTAACAAACGGCTATTTGTCTAAGATACCTTTCCGTGATGCTCTGCTGAAGCGACTGACGGATGTGGCTAATTATGAAAAGATTGGTACACCATTCAAGAAACACGGCAAGTATTACTTCTATAAGAATGACGGTTTGCAGAACCAAAGCGTACTGTATGTACAGGATAGCTTGGACGGTGAACCACGTGTATTCCTCGATCCTAACAAACTCTCGGACGATGGTACAGTAGCCTTATCGGGTATCTCTTTCTCGAATAATGGGAAATATACAGCATATACCATATCACGCAGCGGATCGGATTGGCGTGAAATCTATGTGATGGATACGGAAACCGGTAAACTGCTGGATGATCACATCGAATGGGCGAAGTTTACAGGGGCTGCCTGGCAAGGAGACGGGTTCTATTACAGCGCTTATGACGCCCCGGTGAAAGGAAAGGAATTTTCTAACGTAAACGAGAATCATAAGATTTATTATCATAAGATGGGTACGCCGCAGTCGCAGGATCAGCTGGTTTATCAGAATCCGGCACATCCCAAGCGTTTTTATACTGCCAGTGTAAATGAGGATGAGACTGTCCTGTTCCTGTATGAGAGCGGTGACGGGCGCGGAAATGCTTTGTATATGAAAGATCTGCGTAAACCGAATGCTCCGTTTGTGACAATGGCTACGGATATGGATTATAACTATGCTCCGATGGAAGTGATAGGAGATAAGATTTATATGTTTACGAACTACGATGCACCTAAGTACCGTCTTATGATAGCAGATATCAATAAGCCTGCCCTGAAAGATTGGACCGAACTGGTTCCGGAGAGTGAGAATGTACTTTCGAATGCTGGAGTGATAGGTGGAAAACTGTTCCTGACCTATGATAAGGATGCAGCCAACCATGCTTATGTATATGGGATGGATGGTAAGGAAATACTGGAAATAGAATTGCCTTCACTTGGCTCTGTAGGTTTCACGGGAGATAAGGATGATAAAGAATGTTTCTTCGGATTTACTTCATTTACTATTCCCGGTGCTACTTATAAATATGATATGGATGCGAATACCTACGAGCTTTTCCGTGCTCCGAAGGTCGATTTCAATTCAGACGAGTTTGTGACGGAACAAGTGTTTTATCCCAGCAAAGACGGAACAAAGATACCGATGTTCCTGACTTATAAGAAAGATCTTAAGAAGGACGGCAAGAATCCCGTATTCCTTTATGGTTACGGTGGCTTCAATATCAGTCTTAATCCGGGGTTCTCTACATCACGTATTCCGTTCCTGGAAAATGGAGGTATCTATGCACAGGTTAACCTGCGTGGGGGTGGCGAGTATGGTGAAGACTGGCACATAGCAGGTACCAAGATGCAGAAGCAAAATGTATTTGATGATTTTATTTCGGCTGCCGAATATCTTATCGATAATAAATATACTAATAAAGATAAGATTGCCATAGTAGGCGGTTCCAATGGTGGTTTGCTGGTAGGAGCCTGTATGACACAACGTCCTGACCTGTTCCGTGTAGCTATTCCGCAGGTAGGTGTAATGGATATGTTGCGTTATCATAAGTTCACTATCGGCTGGAACTGGGCAAGCGATTACGGCACAAGTGCAGATAGTAAGGAAATGTTCGAGTACCTGAAAGGATACTCTCCACTGCACAATCTGAAACCCGGTATCAAGTATCCTGCAACGATGGTAACTACAGCCGATCATGATGACCGTGTGGTTCCTGCCCACTCATTCAAATTTGCAGCTACCCTGCAAGAATGTAATGACGGAACGAATCCTACGCTTATCCGTATCGATAGCAAAGCAGGACATGGTGCAGGTAAGCCCATGAGTAAGGTGCTTGAGGAACAGGCGGACATTTACGGCTTTATCATGTATAATCTGGGAATGAACCCTAAGTTTTAAATTATAATTCATAATTAATCTGACGTTTTATCATTATTTAATCAAAATATCGCTGAAAAATATAGGTAAATTCAAAAGTTTACCTATATTTGCAGTGTTATTCGCTGACATTTTGTTCGAATAACCTTAAAATCACGAAAGGATAAACCTTTTAAAACGTAATATTATGAATATCGAACGAATTATGTCCTCTTTAGAGGCAAAGCATCCCGGCGAGTCTGAATATCTTCAAGCCGTAAAGGAAGTACTTCTTTCCATCGAAGATATCTATAACCAGCATCCAGAGTTCGAGAAAGCTAAAATCATAGAACGCTTGGTTGAACCCGACCGTATCTTTACGTTCCGTGTTACTTGGGTGGACGACAAAGGTGATGTACAAACCAACCTTGGCTATCGTGTGCAATTCAACAATGCCATTGGCCCGTACAAAGGCGGCATTCGTTTCCATGCATCTGTAAATCTTTCTATCTTGAAGTTCTTAGGATTTGAACAGACGTTTAAGAATGCACTGACCACTCTGCCTATGGGTGGTGGTAAAGGTGGTTCCGACTTCTCTCCACGTGGCAAGAGCGATGGTGAAATTATGAGATTCTGCCAGGCTTTCATGTTGGAATTGTGGCGTCATCTTGGTCCGGATATGGATGTACCAGCCGGTGATATCGGTGTCGGTGGCCGTGAAGTGGGCTATATGTTCGGTATGTATAAGAAGTTGACACGTGAGTTTACCGGTACATTTACCGGAAAAGGTTTGGAATTCGGTGGTTCTCTGATTCGTCCTGAAGCTACAGGTTTCGGTGGATTGTACTTCGTGAACCAGATGTTAGAGACTAAAGGCATTGATATAAAGGGTAAGACCGTTGCTGTTTCCGGTTTCGGAAATGTGGCTTGGGGTGCTGCTACCAAAGCAACCGAATTGGGTGCAAAAGTAGTTACTATCTCCGGACCGGACGGATATATTTATGATCCGAATGGTATCAGTGGCGAAAAGATAGATTATATGCTTGAACTCCGTGCATCGGGCAATGACATCGTGGCTCCGTATGCAGACGAATTCCCCGGTTCTACATTTGTTGCCGGTAAGCGTCCTTGGGAAGTGAAAGCTGATATTGCACTGCCTTGTGCTACGCAAAATGAACTGAATGGTGATGATGCCCGTCAGTTGATTGAAAATAAAGTGATGTGTGTAGGAGAAATCTCAAATATGGGCTGTACGCCGGAAGCAATCGATTTGTTCATTGAACATAAGATTATGTATGCTCCGGGTAAAGCAGTCAATGCCGGTGGTGTTGCTACTTCCGGATTGGAAATGTCACAGAACGCTATGCATCTCAGCTGGAGTGCTGCCGAAGTGGACGAGAAACTGCACGCAATTATGCACGGCATTCATGCACAATGCGTAAAATATGGGACAGAACCTGACGGTTACATCAACTACGTGAAGGGAGCTAATATTGCAGGCTTCATGAAGGTGGCTCACGCTATGATGGGTCAGGGAATTATTTAAAGGAAAACTTTGTTTAGTTGTATTTGTATTTGTGGTTTGTGCTGCCCCTGCCTGTGAAGGCGTAGGGCAGTACTTTTTTTATAGACTGTTTTTCCTTACCTTTGCATCTCTAAATTATAAATAACAAAGAGATGTTACAACCTGAATTGAAACTGAGACGCGATAAAATACGCGCCTTGATGGCTCAACAAGAGATTGATGCCGCTCTTATCACTTGCAATGTAAATTTAATCTATACGTATGGACGTGTTGTCAGCGGTTATCTCTATCTGCCTCTGAATGCTCCGGCACGTTTATTTATCAAGCGTCCTAATAATATTGAAGGGGAACATATTCATCCTATTCGTAAGCCGGAACAGTTACCTGAATTACTGAAGGAGTGCGGACTACCCCTGCCTGCGAAGTTAATGTTGGAGGGAGATGAACTGTCGTATACAGAGTATACCCGCCTGGCAGCTTGCTTTCCGGAAGCGACGGTTGTGAATGGTACGCCTATTATTCGTAAGGCACGCAGTATCAAGACGAATATTGAGATTGAGATGTTCCGTCGGTCGGGTGCTGCCCATACAAAAGCTTATGAGCAAATTCCTTCGGTGTATCAACCGGGAATGACAGACCGCCAGTTGTCTATTGAGATAGAACGTCTGATGCGTCTGGAAGGTTGTCTGGGGATTTTCCGGACTTTTGGTCAGAGTATGGAGATATTTATGGGAAGTCTGTTGGCTGGTGATAATGCTACTGCTCCTGCACCTTATGATTTTGCTTTAGGGGGTGAGGGACTTGATCCGTCTATACCTATCGGTGCGAATGGTGCAATGTTGCAACCCGGACAGAGTCTCATGGTGGATATGGGTGGAAACTTCAATGGATATATGGGTGATATGAGCCGTGTGTTCTCTATTGGCAAGTTGCCGGAGAGAGCTTATGCTGCTCATCAAACTTGTCTGGAAATACAGGAAGCTGTAACAGAAAAGGCAAAACCAGGGGCTGTGTGCGAAGAACTTTATAATACAGCCATCGATATGGTTACTAAAGCCGGGTTTGCTGATTACTTTATGGGAGCCGGACAGAAAGCGAAATTTATAGGTCATGGCATTGGTTTGGAAATCAATGAAGCTCCTGTACTTGCTCCACGTATGAAGCAGGAGTTAGAACCGGGCATGGTATTTGCGCTTGAACCGAAAATAGTATTACCAGGTATCGGTCCGTTGGGTATCGAGAATTCCTGGGTAGTAACAGCGGACGGGGTAGAGAAGTTGACGCTGTGCAAGGAAGAGATTATAGAAATGTAAGATAATTATGAATTATGAATTATGATTGCGCAGCCCATTCATAATTCATAATTCATAACTAGTAATTACTCTCACTCTCCTTCGTAATATTCACACAAGAAGTATCGCGCAATGAAATCCCAGTTATCATGCAATACTTCTTTTCCACCGGGGAAAGGAAGTTGCAGATCAGGGAACAATCCTTTAGCCATACCATATTTTACAAGATCAAAGGGACAAGCTCCCGGATAAGTGAATAATTTGAATCCTCTATCAGCAGCATTTGCTGCATTGTATGTTGGATTATGCGGATCGCAGAAACAATAGGAAACATTCGGGGCAATCAGCATACCTTTGGCGTTGGCATAGATTACGAAGTTCCTTTCATTTTTTAATTCGGGTAGCAGACTTTCATTTTTATTTTCCCACTTCAGTTCTTCTATAAAGAATTTACATAGCTCGTCATATGCAGAGAAGTACAATAGTGGTTCTCCCTTACTGTATGCCAGACAATTTTCTACATCTTTCTTGAGTTGCATTCCCGGTTTAATTTCGGGTAATGGCACTTGAGGCATTTCTAATAAATCCAATCCCATCACCCAAATAGGAGAAGAAGGTTCATCGCAAATAGGTGCTTCTTCGAATGAAGCATCCATTAGATCATACGCTTCCCGACTGAGTGCCAATAAATCGGGGTTATGAGGGTTTTGGACGATAACTTCGTCTTCTTCAAAAATAGCATATCGGGAGAAGAGTGTCCATTGTACAAATGACAAGTCCTCTACGTTGATCTCATCGGGAGTATATGCGTCTGTCAGCGTATAGAAGGGCAGATAAGATTTATACAGTCCGTAGTATGCATCTGAAAACTCTTTCCAGCCACCTGATTGGGCTATGCAGTCTTGGAAGTAGAGAGCTAATGATATGGCAGCATCTACTCTTTCCGTTTCAGATTTTTTACAGTATAATGGAGATTGATCGATCAAAAGAAGTAGTTGACTGGCGAAGTGCAAATACCAGGTGTCGGTCGGAACTTGTTTACTGCGTTCGTTAGCTGCTAACCAACGCTTCATGTAAATTCTTGATTGTTTCATGTTGTTTTACTTTATATTGGACAAAGATAGGGCTTTCCCTCGAACTTGTGTCCCTACCGTCGGATATATTTACCGAGTCAGTGAGAATTTCATACTGAAACCGAAGTCGGCACTGACAACCGGGTACGAACTGGAAGATATCAGTGGAGTATTTTGTTGGCGATCGTAGTAGAGACGTAAAGTCAGAAGACGGCTCAGGGTGTAGTCTGCAGAACAGGATATTTTAAGGGCTTTGTTTCCATTGGTAGCCTGGGCAAATCCTTGTTGGATATCACGGCAAAGGGCCGACTGGTTACGGAATGATATGTCGGTGCGAAGAGCAAGATCATGGCTGACACGATTTTTACTGTCCTTTACATTGCGGCGGCTGAATAAGTTGAAGTTTACAATCTTGTATCCCAAACCGATTACAAAGTCACGTGAGGCTGTTTCTACCAGTTGGCAGGCACTCATACTAAGGTTCAGAATACGGCTGGTTTTATATTCTACCTTGGCGGTAAGTCCATTTTTAAGAGTGGCGTCCATACCAATGAGGGGAGAGAATTGCTCATTGATGGATACCATGCTGATATCGAAACGGGATGAAGGAATGGGATTTCCCGTTTGTACATCTTCTACAAAACCAAGATCGCCCATATAGCTCATGAAACTTTGGAAAGTATTGTAGCTGCCGACACTATATGTGCTCCGGTAGGCGTGATTCAGATTGACGCTGCGGAAATTCTTTTTGAACCAGGCTATCTTGGTGAGTCCGGTATAGGTAATGCGCCAGTTCGGCATCATGGAGAATAGGCTGGGGAAGAAGTCGAGGGCTGAGTTCCGGGCGTTCCTTCCGGTATAGGCGGCAAGGAAAGCAGGTATCATTACGTCCGGTGAATGTTTGCTGATAGTACCGTTGGCTGGATCGAATGTCTTACCGGCAAAGGCGCTGCCTTGTGGGTATTGTGCGCCAATGAACTGAGTTTCCACACGATCCCGGATAACATCGAGGTTACGGCGGAAGCGTTCGAAAGTACCGGAACGGTAGCCATCTCCGGCACTGTGTCGTTCGAAAGAACTTCCGATAGAAATGATGCTCATAGAGAAATTGCCACTGCGGGTATCCGGCATGCCTGCGAACATATATTGCATTTCGCGACTGCGGTTACGGGTACGATTTGCAGTGAGGTCTATTTTGAGATCACGTATCGGTTCCAGGGAAATACGTAGTTGCAAGTCTTCCAGTGCATTGCTGCTGGCCGGACTGACAATGGAGTCGTTACAAACAAGCCAATCGTTTTGTAGGGCACGGTCAATGTAGCCATCTCCGGTAAGACCAAAAGCAAAGTCTATTCCCGGAGCAAGGAAGCCACCATGTTTTTTTTGTCCGAACATGTCACCGACTTCAGGACGGAAGCCGGGAAGGGTCATGGCATATGTATTCTTGTACGTAAAGCTGAAATTGCGCACGCTCATAGCGAAGCGGGCGGTATGTTGCCCGAATTTATACCACCAGCCATCTTCCGGATTGGGGCCGGGAATGATCGTAAGTTTAATGCGTGCCGTATCTTTTGTCTCGATACGGAGGGAATTGGCACTTAGGACCTTATAATTTACAGGATAACGACGCCCGTCGACTGTAAGTGCACTGACTTTGGGACGACGGGAGTTCATATTGTGCTGTATTGTGAGGGTGGTATCTGCACGTAGTTGTACTTCTTTATCGTAGCGGCGTGGCTTCTGTTCTTTGGAGGATGTCGGTTTGCGATACGAGGCAGAGAAACGACGGTTCACTTGCTTCAGATAGGGGATCTTGTTATATAACGCTTCAAGATTGAAACGGGAATTTACATCGATACTTCGTTGATTGCTGACAGTATTTCCCATTTCTATGCCTTCGGATAAAGAGACACCACGATCCCAATTATAGGAAGAAGCAAAGCGGAGATCTGCACTGATCCAGTCAGTGGCAGGGAATTTATCAAATGGGAGTTTATAGGTAGCATTGAATGTCTGCTGGAAGTCGATGGGACGGCCAAGTGAGAGCAGGCTACGGCGGACAGTATCCTTCCAGGCTGTGTATTCGTCGGGATAAAGGTCTTTATTCACTACACCGTAGGGCTCTACAATTTCAGCGTGGGTAGCAGAGGTGAAATTGAAACGAAGGCTTTTCGTCAGGTCCCAGCGCAGAGCAAAGTCACGGTTCCAGAGAAATTCTTTGGCTACAGAGATTGGAATACTTTCGATACTGATGTCTCCATTGCCCACGGATGTTCCGGAGGTCAATGCTTCCAGGTCACGAAGTTGCAGTTCGTAGTAATGGCGTGTCATGTCGGTATTGAATGATATACTTTGAGGTAACCAATTCAGATTGAGTTCCTTAATAAAACGCATCCAGGGAGACTTGTTCTCCATGCTTTTGAAAGGTTCCCATGGACGGTATATGGGAGCGTAGTTATAAGTCATAGCAGCACGCCAGTCTGTTTCATTTTCATAGGCGGTAGTACTGCCTTGATTATGACGCAGGGAACGGGAGTAGCTGAAAGTAAAGTTTCCCGGATCGTATGGCATGGGATTCTTACTGGTGATACCCAGCCGTGCATTGCTGAGGCTGAAATTACGGTAGGTAGTAATTTCACGGGCTATATTCATCAGTGAGTCGCGTTCCCAATCGGTGGTGCAGGCATCAAGTGCATCATCCAACAACATATCTTTGTCCAGTGGATTGTACTTGGGCGTGGTGGCTTCTTTGGAGTAGGAGAAATAAATGGGCGCAGTCAGTTTGGCTTTCTTGGGAAAGAAGCGTCCAAGGT
>OGGB01002130.1_pt1 | contig 11950 bp, 9 predicted proteins | sample 1571111 | NCBI WGS metagenome assembly OGGB01 (sample SAMEA2582067, study PRJEB24529) | metagenome | biome: Human gut stool | place: China | collected 2011
ACTTCTCCTCGAAGAAGGCCGGATAGCCCGCCATTTCCATTATGTCGAATCGGGAATGTTACGTCAGTATTACTACAAAAACGGGCATGATATCACCGAACATTTTTCGTGTGAAGATGATTTGGTATTTTGCATCATCAGCCTGTTCAGACAAGAACCCACACGCTTGATGATCGAAGCCATCGAACCGACCGTGGTGTACGACATCCCCTATACCGGTCTGCAAGAATTGTTTGTTTCTTATTCCTCTATTGCTCAATTATACAAGAAAATTTTAGAATGGGGCCTTATGGTATCCCAGAACAAAGCCGACTCCTGGCGATTCGAAACTGCCAAGGAACGCTATAAACGTTTTCTAAAAGATTTTCCCGAAGCAGCCAAAAGAGCCCCTATCAGCCATATCGCTTCTTATCTGTTGATGACTCCCGAAACCCTCAGCCGCGTGAGGGCTGAAATCTTCCAGGAATAAATTGTAAGATAGGTGATCAGTAAACTTTTTCTAAGATAGTACCAGTCCTCAAGAAACCCCATGCCCCGGTCCCATGGGTTACAAAAAAAGAGTTAGATTTTCATCTAACTCCTTAATTTTCAATTTGTACCCAGGGCGGGAATCGAACCCGCACGTCTGTTGAGGACACTGGATTTTGAGTCCAGCGCGTCTACCAATTCCGCCACCTGGGCAAAGAACTCGGGTGCAAAGGTAGATATTTTCATATAACCTCCAAAGAAAAGTAGAATTTTTTTTGAATCTTTTTGCTAAGTTGCTCGTATAAAGGATATATTCTTAATGTTCAATACTCATATTTTCTTGAAAAATTCCTCATTGACCGGTAATCGATGGGGGATTTTTTGTCAGATGACGATTCGTTTGTGTACATTTGCCGACCCGTCGGGAGAAGAGTTTATAAATAGTAAGATATTTTAGAGATGAGATATTGGATCGTATTATTTTTATTTTGTCTGGGTATCGGACCAGCTGTCCAGGCACAAAATAAAGGTGTCGTTAAAGGACGAGTCTTCGATTTGGCGAGCAATGAGGCGATCCCATTTGCGAATGTCGTAGTTTATGGGACGACTCTGGGGGGAGCGACGGATGAGGAGGGAAGATTCCGGTTGGAAAATGTTCCTCCGGGACTTGTCCGCTTGGAGGTGAGTAGTATCGGTTATCAGACTTTGGTGACAGTAGGGTTTCTGTTGGGTACTGCCGGAGAGAGAACGGAAAATATCGGTTTGGAACCTGCATCGACTACTTTGGAACAGGTCGTAGTCAAAGCCAGTCCTTACCGTAAAACAGTAGAAACTCCGGTTTCCATTCAGCGGATAGGAATTGCGGAGATTGAAAAAAATCCCGGAGGCAACCGGGATATTTCCAAAGTAGTACAATCCATGCCGGGGGTATTGTCTTCGCCTGCATTCCGGAATGATTTTGTAGTCCGGGGTGGTGGGCCTGCTGAAAACCGGTTTTATCTGGACGGAGTTGAATTGCCCATCTTAAATCATTTCGCTACTCAGGGGGCTTCCGGTGGGGTAGTCAGTATTGTGAATATCGATTTTGTCAAAGAGGTAAATTTCTTTTCCGGTGCCTTCCCGGCTTCTTATGGTAATATGATGAGTTCTATGCTCGAATTTCGACAGATCGAGGGAAATCCCGACCGGGTGAAGACGCGGGTTACTTTCGGTGCTACCGATTACGGCCTGTCTTTGGACGGTCCGTTGGCTCCAAAGACTACTTTTATTGTTTCGGCCCGGCGAAGTTATCTGAAGATGTTGTTCGGTATCATCGGTTTGCCTTTTCTTCCGGTGTATAATGATATGCAATTCAAGACGGTCACCCGTTTGAATGCCCGGAATGAATGGACTTTGCTCGGTATTGGCGGATACGATATCAACCGTCTGAATACCGACCTGAAGAATCCCGACGATCATCAGAAATATTTGCTCGATTGGTTGCCGGAAAGCCGGCAATGGAGTTATACTTTGGGAACGACCTTTAAGCATTACGGCAATAACTGGTATCACTTTTTCGTCCTAAGCCGGAGTGGATTGTACAATAAGGTCGAGAAATACACCGGCAATGACCGTCATAATCCCAAAACAATCGACTATCGCTCTGGAGAATCGGAAAATAAATTCCGTTTCGAGCATCATCGTTATGCAGCGAATGGGTTTAAACTTCAGGTTGGGGCAGGTATCGAATATGCCCACTATGACAATACTACGGCCCGGCGGCTGTTCGCTGCGGGAGAAGCTATCGATCAGTATTATTCCCGGGCTTTGAATATGTGGAAATGGGCGGTCTTCGGCCAGGTGTCCCGGTCTTTTTTCTCCGAACGGCTGGCTTTATCCCTGGGACTCCGGGCGGACGGATGTAATTATACCGGTAAAACAGCTGCTCTTTACCGGCAAATATCGCCCCGTTTCTCATTTTCTTACGCATTCGACGAACGCTGGTCGCTAAATGGCAATATCGGCCGGTATTATCAGTTGCCTGCCTATACGACGCTGGGTTTTGCAGACGCCGGGGGAGTTCTGGTGAATAAACGGAATAAGACCGGATATATCGGAGCCGATCATTATGTACTGGGAGTTGAGTATCGTCCGGGAACGACTACCCGGATTACACTGGAAGGTTTTTACAAGACTTACGATCATTATCCCGTATCCCTGACCGATTCGGTTGCTTTGGCCAATAAAGGTACCGACTATGTGGCGGTGGGTGACGAAGCGGTTCGACCCGTCGGAGAAGGGAGAGCTTATGGGCTGGAATTGATGCTCAGAACCCAGGAATTTTATGGTGTCGTTGCTTCGTTGGCTTATACCTGGTATTATTCCGAATTTAAACAGTTGGATGAAAATTTGCAGAATACCCGTCGTTATATACCCAGTAGTTGGGATAACCGCCATATATTCTCTCTGACAGCAACCCGTAGGATAGGTAAAAGTTGGGATTTGGGGTTTAAATGGAGATATGTGGCGGGTGGGCCTTATACGCCTTATGATCGGGAGACTTCGGCACGGATAGAAGCCTGGGAGGCCAAACATCAGCCTTATTATGATTATTCGCGCTTCAATACACAGCGATTACCGGCTTTCCATCAACTGGATGTCAGGGTGGATAAGAGTTTTTTCTTTCGAAAGTGGTCGTTGATATTTTATGCGGACATTCAGAATATCTATAACTATAAAGCTTTAGGCCCCGATGAGCTGGTGCCTGTCGAAAATCCTGACGGAAGCTATCGCAAAGATCCTGACCGGGAAGGTTATTATCAGATGCGCAGCATAAAAAATGAATTGGGCGGAACGGTTTTACCCTCTGTCGGGGTAATTGTGGATTTTTAATCCACTTGCCGGATAGATTTTTCAGTGAGCGGATAAGTTGGTATAAATTTTGTAACTTTAGATATCGAAAATAGGTATGATTGAAAAATGACAAGTATATGAAAAATGTGGTTTTTGATTTGGGTGGAGTTGTGGTCGATTGGAGTCCCGAACGTTTGATGGAAGAATATACCGGTGATCGTGCAATGCCGGTGAGTCTGTTTGAAAGGGGATTTTTCCGGAAATTTTGGCCCGATTACGACCGGGGGACGATCGATCAGGTGAATATCGTTCGGGAAATGAGTGTTTTTTCGGGACGTCCTTATGCCGAATGTTGGGATTTTGTCGAATTTATCAAACATTCGTTGCGGGATATTCCCCAAACACAATGTCTGATTAAAGAGTTGGCCGGTAAAGGTTACCGTTTATTCTGCCTTTCCAATATGTCCCTGGAATTTTATGACTACCTGAAAGAACGGGAGGTCTTTCGGTATTTCGAGGGCCAGATCATCTCGGCTCACGAAAAACTGATTAAACCCGAAAAAGAGATTTACCGGATCCTGATCGACCGTTTTCAGGCATACCCCGAAGATACGCTCTTTATCGACGACCTGAAGGAAAATGTCGATGCGGCTCGTCAACTGGGTTTCCATACCGTGCATTTTGCCGATAAGGAAAAAGGATACCGGGAAATCAATAAAATTCTTTGCTCTGAGTTTTAGTTTTTAGTTTCCAGTAGTACCTCCCGCAAAGCATGACTCCGGTCAGGGTAAGCCCTATCGGATAGCCGATCCAGATTCCTGTGATGTCCCACTCGAGTACAAAGCCGCAGATGTAGCATACGGGCATGGCGATCAGGAAGTAACCAATAAAGGAGATGACAGCCATGGAGATCACATCGCCGATACCGCGGAGGGAATTGGCATAGGTAATCTGAAGGGCATCCCCGAATTGGTAGGCCAGCAGGATATAGACCAGGGTGGATACGACCCGGATGACTTCTTCGGAGGTGGTGAATAGATATCCGATCAGTTCCCGGGAAAATAAGAACACAGTACAGGCACAGACAGCGAGACAAAGAATGAGGTGGAAGCCTGCCATCGTCGTGCGGCGCACATGGAGCAGCTCCTGACGGCCGAAATAATTACTCACCCGTACAGATACCGCTGCTCCGACTCCGTAATAGATCATAAAACCTAAAGTCGAGATAGCCACCATCACCTGATGGGCGGCTAGGGCAATGCTTCCCAGCCAACCGATCATAATTCCCGTAATACTGAACAGGGCAGTTTCCAGTCCCATCTGTAAACCGACCATCCAACCCATTTTATTGAGTGAGAGGATATCGGTGAAATTGTATTTACCCCGTTTGTAACCGACCAGATAGCGGCGGTAACGGAGGTTGCGGTAAAATAAGACAGCGAAAGCTACAAACATGAGGATACGGGCCGTTAAGGTGGAAATGCCTGCTCCTACGACACCCAGGGCCGGTAGTCCGAATTTTCCGTAGATCAGTATATAATTCCCGGCAATATTCACCAGATTGGCGGAGATCATGATGTACATGGGCGTTTTGGTATCCGTAATACCGTCGGCGAATTGCTTGAAAGAATTGAATAACATGACGAATACCAGAGATGCCAGCTGGAGAAGAAAATAAGGCCGGATCAACGGGAGCAATTCTTCAGGCTGTCCTAGCCGGTCGATATTGAACCATACCACTGTCATCGCCAGGGTCAGGAGCAAGCCGATGAAGAGATTTACCAACAGACTGTTGCGTAGCAGTTGACCGACATGATATTTGTCATGACGGCCGAAAAATTGTCCGACCAGGGGAGTAAGACCATAAGAAAAACCCAGACCGAAAAGAATGGGAATATTGAAGGCACTGTTGACAAATGAAGCTGCAGCCAGATCGAGAGTGGCATATTGTCCCACCATCATATTATCGGCCAGGCCTACCACCACAATACCGATTTGTCCGATGACAATGGGGATACCCAAACGGATGAGGGCTTTGTAATGTTCTTTATAGGGTGTGAAATAGCTCATGTCGCTTAGCATTTATAAAGTTCATAAAGTCCGATGGCCTCAAGGACCCGATAGACTGAATTAAAATGGTAACGGATAACGATATACCTCTTCCATTTGCAATGATACTGTCCAGCAGCAGCCGTTCCCCGGTCAGCGTGTCGCTTACCGGAATATCTTTCACGGTTATGATCTCCCCGTTAAAGTAGTTTACTTTTTTATGACATCCGCCTAAAAGAAACAGTAGGGATAATCCTCCTGTCAAAGCCTTTGTTTTCAAAGCTATAGCTGCCTTTATGGATATTAAACTGTTTTGATAATTGTCGCAAAGCTAATCAATTTCTTGCCTGCCGGCAAATGGATTTCTTGCTTTTACGGATCGCTTTTTAGCATTTGTCTTTTACTTTTTGCATGCTACTTTTTTACTTTCTGCCTTTTTTTCGTACCTTGTCCCCGTTGAGATAAGTCCCGACTAAGGGTGGAGATTGGATGATGTTTTAAATTATTTGAATTATGAGAAAACTCTTAACTACTTTTGTTTGTGTATGGTTTACCCTGGCGGTATGGGCCGGAGATGGGATTTATGAAAAGTTGCAACAGATACCACAGATTAGTGAGATTCAGAAACTGGATGTAAAGCCTTTTCAGGAGTATTATCAATTCTGGTTCGAGCAGCCGGTCGATCATTCCGATCCCGCGAAAGGGACTTTCCGGCAACGGGTGTTGCTGGGGCATAAACAATCGGATGCTCCGGTAATCGTCGAGTTGGAAGGCTATAATATCTGGTCGTCGGAAGAAGGTGAATTGGCTAATATCCTGAAAGGGAATCAGCTGACGATAGAGCACCGTTTTTTCGATCAAAGTGTGCCGGAAGGAGGGATTCCCTGGGAAAACCTGACCATCAAGCAGGCTGCCGATGACCAACACGAGATTATACAGGCTATCAGGCAGAAAATTTATCCGGCATCGAAATGGATCAGTACCGGAATCAGCAAAGGAGGGCAGACGACGATATTTCACCGTTATTTTTACCCGGCCGATGTGGATATCAGTGTACCTTATGTAGCTCCCCTGAATCTGGAGTATGTAGATCCCCGTTTGGATAAATTCCTGAACCGGTTAGGAACGGCGAAGAGTGGGGTGAAAGCGCTTTTTAACTGGGAGGATCTGAATACCTGTCATTATACGATCCGTGATTTTCAGACCATGTGTTTCGAACATCTCGATACGCTGCTTCCTATGCTCGAGGAGTTGGCTGCCGAAAAGAAATATACGTACCGGATGGTGGGAGGGACCAAACGGGCCCTGCAGCTGATGATTCTGGAATATCCTTTTGCGTTTTGGCAGTGGGGGAATAATTGTGCCGATATTCCCGATCAGGAAAGTGCCGATTGGGAGGAGATCTTCGAATACCTGGTGAAAGTGTCTTCCCCTGATTTTTTTGAAGATAAGTACATCGTCCGCATGCAACCGTTTTTTTATGCTGCTTTGACCGAGATCGGGATGTATGATTATAAAATAAAACCGTTCAAGAAATTCTTACCCGAAGACGATAAAGATATCGACTTTTCGTTCACTATGCCTGAAGGTGTTGAAAAAAAGCCTTTTAATGACAAACAGATGAAGGCGATCAACGAATGGTTGCAGACGGATGCCGAGCGGATTTTGTTTGTATACGGCGGAAGTGATCCCTGGTATGCTACCGGCGTCGATTTGAAGAAAAACGGAAAATGCCGTAAATACGTAAGAGGGGATATGAGCCATGCTTGCCGGATTAAAGATTTCGATCCGGTGTCGAAAGAAGATTTGCTCGATACGCTGAACGAATGGATGAAAGAAAAATGAAAAGTGAAGGTTTGGCCGGCCTGACGACGGTAAGTGTCGATTGGGAAGAGTCGGCTGTAATTATCCTCGACCAGACGCAATTGCCCAGCCGGGAAGTATATCTCCGCTTATATACTCCGGAGGAGATTTGGGAAGCCATTTATCATCTGAAGGTGAGGGGTGCCCCGGCCATCGGAGTTGCTGCTGCCTATGGCATGGCGGTTTGTGCACAACAATTCGGGGAACAGTCTTTTTCCGTTTTTTTTCAAAAATTTACGGAGGTAAAAAAATACCTGGCTTCTTCACGTCCTACTGCTGTAAATTTATTTATGGCTTTGGACCGGATGGAAAAATGTGTTTTGTCATTGCAGGATCAGCAGGTTGATACAATAAAGATAAAATTGCAGCAGGAGGCGGAAGCTATCCGGGCAGAGGATGCGGCTGCTTGCCGGAGTATCGGGGAATGGGGATTAAGTGTTTTACAACCGGGAATGGGGCTGCTGACTCATTGTAATGCCGGACATCTGGCTGTTTCAGAGTATGGTACGGCTTTGGCTCCTGTTTATTTGGGACAGGAGCGTGGTTATCATTTTAAAGTGTATGCAGATGAAACCCGTCCATTGTTACAGGGGGCACGTTTGACTGCCTTTGAACTTCAGAAAGCAGGAGTCGATGTCACTTTGATCTGTGATAATATGGCTTCCTGTGTGATTGGACAGGGAAAGGTGCAGGCTGTTTTGGTGGGATGCGACCGGATAGCGGCTAATGGAGATGTTGCTAATAAAATAGGTACTTCCGGAGTTGCTGTTTTAGCTAAATATTATGGAATTCCTTTTTACGTACTTGGACCGACTTCTACAGTTGATCTAAAATGTCCGGATGGGGCATATATTCCCATTGAAGAACGGCAAGCCGGTGAAATCACAGAAAAATGGTATACCCGACGGATGGCACCTCCGGAAATAAAGGTGTATAATCCTGCTTTTGATGTGACCCGTCATGAATTGATTACGGCAATCATTACCGAAAAAGGGATTTTATATCCACCTTTTGATCGTGTCCTCTCTAAATTGTAGTGCTTAGTGCTTCACTGATTACTGCTGTCGCACCCAGTTGGCTGTTCACATATTCCAATGCCTTTTGTCCGGCGGTTTCTGCAATTGCCGGATGCTGAATCAGGCTGTTCAGAATCTCCGAAAGTTCTGCCCCGTTGGAAATGCTGAAAGCTCCGCCTTCCCGGATCAGGCTGACCGCTTCGTTGAATTTTTGATATTTGGGTCCGAAAATTACCGGTATGCCATACACGGCAGCTTCAAGGGTATTGTGGATACCGACCCCGAAACCTCCGCCGATATAAGCGATCTTTCCATACCGGTAGATCGATGAAAGCAGACCGATACAATCGATAATCAATACCTCCTTACCGGCCAAATCGGTATTTTCCGAGGTGTAGCGGGCTACCTTCTTCCTGCATTTGTCCAGAATCGCTTTGATGTGATTTTCCCCGATTTCATGAGGGACGATGATCCATTTATAACCGTCCGGATGGCAGTTGATATATTCCAGGAGAATTTCTTCATCGGGTGGCCAGGTGCTGCCGCAGACTATGGTGGGGCGGCCGTCACAGAATTGCTCTATTTTGGCGATTTGTTTTGCATTTTCCGCGATCTGTTTTACCCGGTCGAAACGGGTATCTCCTGTCAGTCTGACATTTTTTATGCCGATGGATTTCAGTAATTCCACCGATTGCCCGTCCTGCACGAACAATTCTTTGAAGCATCCCAGCATCCGCCGGTGGAGTTTTCCCCAACTTTTAAAAAAAGGCTGGTTGGGACGGAAAATGGCTGAGATGAGATATACCGGGATGTTTCGTTTGTTCAGTTCGTTCAGGTAGTGGAACCAGAATTCATATTTGATAAAGACCGCTGCATCCGGACGGAATTTTTCAATCAGGCGGACCGCATTGCGTTGCGTATCTCCCGGCAGATAAAGGATGTAATCTGCACCGGTATAATTTTTGCGGATTTCATAACCTGAGGGCGAAAAAAAGGTAAGCAGGATTTGGGTTGCCGGTTCTGCGGCCTTCAAGGCTTCGATCACCGGGCGGCCTTGTTCGAATTCGCCCAAAGAAGCGGCATGAAACCACACCAAACGACCTTCTCCCCGTTGTATACCGGCTGCTTTTTTCCAGACTTCTTTTCTGCCTTTACGTAAAAGGGCTGCTTTTTCATTGAAGGGAGCTGCCAATTGTATAGCCAGATGATATGCCTGAATTCCAATATTATATAAGAATGCCATAACGATACTTTGAATCTAGGCCGCAAAATTAATAATAAAACCCGAATGATGCGCTTTTCCTCTTTCTGCTTTTTTTAACCTTTAACTTTTTACTTTTACCTTTTTCCTTCCTATCTTTGTCCCGTCATTGTGGAAAGATTTGGCTGATTGCAACCACAGAAAAAAATTGCTAAAATGCATATACTTCTGAATTCAACCATCCATTGCCTTTCCCGTAATATAATTAACCGATTGGATATTGATTGCGTATAGTACATTTTCAATTTTCAATTTTCAATTTTCAATTAAATTATGGGATATTTATTTACTTCAGAGTCTGTATCGGAAGGGCATCCTGATAAGGTTGCCGATCAGATTTCGGATGCAGTGCTCGACCGGATTCTGGCGTTCGACCCGGAAGCAAAAGTAGCCTGTGAAACTTTGGTGACAACCGGACAAACTGTCATTGCAGGCGAGATTAAAACAAAGACTTATGTAGATGTGCAGCAAGTGGCCCGTGAAGTGATCAATGAGATCGGCTACACCAAGAGTGAGTATATGTTCGATGGAAATAGTTGCGGGGTATTTTCTGCGATCCACGAACAATCGCCGGATATCAACCGGGGAGTGATGCGTGAAGATCCGATGGAACAGGGGGCCGGTGATCAGGGGATGATGTTCGGTTATGCCTGTAACGAGACCGATAATTATATGCCGTTGTCCCTGGAATTAGCTCATCTTTTACTGAAAGAATTGGCTCAAATCCGGAAAGAGGGTCAGTTGATGCAATATCTGCGTCCCGATTCGAAATCACAGGTGACCATCGAATACGGTGATGACGGGAAACCGGCCCGTATACATACGATTGTCATTTCTACCCAGCATGACGATTTCATCAAGCCGGCCAATGAAACGCCGGAAGCCCAGCTGAAAGCCGACGAGGCTATGGTGGAATGGATCAGAAAAGATATTGTCGATATTCTGCTGCCCCGGGTAAAGGCCCTGTTGCCAAAACGGGTACAGGCTTTATTCGATAAAAATGTCATTCTTTTTGTCAACCCGACCGGTAAATTTGTGATCGGAGGTCCTCATGGAGATACAGGGTTGACAGGGCGTAAGATTATCGTCGATACTTATGGGGGGAAAGGAGCCCACGGTGGGGGAGCTTTCTCCGGAAAAGACCCTTCGAAAGTCGACCGGTCTGCTGCCTATGCAGCCCGGCATATCGCTAAAAATATGGTAGCAGCGGGGATAGCCGACGAGATCCTGATCCAGATTTCCTATGCGATCGGTGTTGCCCGGCCTGTAGGAGTGTATGTAAATACTTACGGTACTTCGAAAGTCTGTTTAACGGATGCAGAGATTGCCGGGAAAGTCAACGAGATTTTCGACCTTCGTCCGAGGGCTATCGAAGAACGCTTGAAATTATGTAATCCGATTTATCAGGAGACTGCCAGTTATGGACACATGGGACGCAAACCCGAAGTAGTGAAAAAAGTGTTCACTTCGAATTATTGGCCTACGGTTGAGAAAGAAGTGGAACTTTTTACCTGGGAAAAACTGGACTATGTCGATGAGATAAAGCGGGTATTCAAGGAATTTAAGAAACCACAGCCATAAGAGAAGGTGTCCTTGGACATTGAAGTTGTAATTTGAACTGTGTCAGCGAAGAAAAAGAATAAAGTATGGACTTTGCTGACACAGTTTTTCAAAAGAATTTGGAATATAAATTGGAAAATCTATTATTAATCCTTTATTTTGTTCGGTAAAACGACGGAAGACACTGTGAGCGAACAGAAAGATTTTTTGCAGCGCTTTAACTTGAAAGACGAACAAGCTTATCATAAACTCTTTCAGCAATTTTATAGTTACCTTGTCCTTTTTGCAGAACGCAGAGTGGAAAACCACAAGGTGGCTGAAGATATCGTGCAGGAAATCTTTATCAATATCTGGGAAAGTAACAAACAATACAATTCTATCAACGGATTTAAAGCTTATTTGTACGAAGCCGTCTCGAACCGTTGTGCAGATTACTGGAAACACCGGGCAGTCGAAGAAAAATACATGGCACATGTGCTTTATGAACAAAAACTACCCGATTTTTCAGTGCAAGAGGAAGAAATATTGCGGGAGTTGTACGCAGCCATCGGTGAATTGCCGCAACGTAGCCAGGAGGTCATTCTTTTATCTTTAGAGGGTAAGAAAAATCAGGAAATAGCCCAACTGCTGAATCTGTCTGTGCTTACTGTCAAAACCCATAAGAAGAATGCTTTCCGTTATTTAAAAAATCGACTGCAAAATCTGGTGCTGTTAGTTATGATTATACAGATTTCTAAAAAGATATCCTGCCATAATGTTTCCGGCTAACCGGTAAGTTATGACAGGATCTGATGTTTTATTCGGCTTGAAGTTCTATTTCTTATTTTACCTGAGCCGGCATCGGAAGGGGTGGTCTGTCCGATACGGTATAGTCGGCCGGTAGTTCATATTGGTCATGTTC
>OGGB01002133.1_pt1 | contig 11944 bp, 10 predicted proteins | sample 1571111 | NCBI WGS metagenome assembly OGGB01 (sample SAMEA2582067, study PRJEB24529) | metagenome | biome: Human gut stool | place: China | collected 2011
AGCTGGAATCAGATGCCAGCTGGGTGGAAAGGTTATTCATATAATCAGCAAATGTCTTTCCATTCAATTTTTTGGTATCCTTCATAGCTGCGATCATATCAAGGACTGTATCTGTGCGGTTGGTGCCGTCTGTAGAAATATGGACCGTTCCATTGGTCCAGCCTTTGCTGATACCGATGTTTCCGGCTGTTATATCCTTTGTTGAGTCATTGGTGGAATTAGATAAAAGATTCTGATCCTTGTGGTTTTTGCCATTGTTGATGGCATTCATGGATTCTGCGAAAGTTAAAGCTAACTGATCCAGTTTTCCTGAGTAATACTGGTATCCACGGACATCATCCACAGCAGTAGATCCATTTATCACATTGCCGGTACCTGTTTTCTGGAGCATATCCAGGCTTGCCTGAAGAGAGCCGCCTTCAAAATGGATCCCTTTTAACTCTGCGTATACATCTGCAGCTGCCTGTCCATTCACTTTATAGCTGGGGGCTTTTTCAAACTTGATGGAAATGTTTGCAGGATCAGAAACAGAAGCAGCTGTCTGGTGATCGCCTTTTAACACACTTAACTGACCGTAGTTTTTTGTGAGACCGTTAGCACCAAGGTCAGATCCATTTACCAGGATCAGCTTCTGGCTCTTTCCCTGGGCATCAATATAATTCATGCTCACTTCCAGGTCATCAGGCCAGTCCTTTTTGCCGATCACAGCACCATTTGCATCATAGTCATAGGCGTTATTCCCGGAATGGGCATCATCCTTGTAATATCTGGTTTCAACAGGAATATAACCGGAAAGCTCATCCAGAAGAAGATTTCGTTCATCCTGCAGTTCCAGAGAAGGATGACCGGCAACCTGGTTACGTTTGATCTGCACGTTCAGGTCGCCGATCTGGCGGAGGATGTCATTGATCTTCTGCACATCGCCCTGTTCACTGCTGCCTTCCCCTGTGAGCCTTTGAAATTCATTCTGTTCGGCCTGTGTGATCTGTCTGGATGCCTGGTTAAAAAGATTACATACAGACTGCATTTTAGTTCGCAGCTCACTTTCATAGATGGGATCGGATACCTTTGCAGGATCCTGCATGCTTGTAAGGGTAGACTGGATATCATCAAATGCCTGACGGATGCCGGAAATGGTTGTTTCGTCCAGTACCTTTGACAGGGAATTAAGGGCAGTCTGTAAACGATTGGTATAGCTGCAGTCAGCAGACTGGCTGCGGTATTGGATATCCAGATAAGGATCTCTGATCTGTGAGACCCGGTTCATGCTTACCCCAAAGCCTACTGCAGTTTCATTCCCATTAGAATAATGGGAAACAGGATTCGTATAATTAAGGCTGGATGCCTCTAACTGCTGCCTGGTATATCCGGCAGTATTCATATTTGACAAATTCTGTCCTGTAATATCCAGACGTTTCTGGTTGGCCTGGAGAGCGGACAGAGCGGTATTAAAACCGGAAAAAGTTGCTCTTACCATAAAATATTATTACCTCCAAAATATAAGTATCCTGCAGTCCCCACAGTTTTATCAGACATATTTGTCATAAACATGAGGATCGCTCTGCTTCGCACCGGAAAGGCGCTGTTCTAACTGTTTCATGCGGATCCGGATCAGACGGTCTGTGCCACCTTTTATCTTTTTCAGCTTTTCAGCCTGGCTGGATAACCGTTCCAGGATCGGAGAGAGAAGTGCCACAACCTCCTCGCTGTCCTCCTGCATCAAAATCTGGCGGAAAGTAAGGCCCTCAAGACCCGACTTGCGAAGAAGATCACTTCGTTTTTTATCTAGTCCGCGCAGCTGCAGTAAAAGCATGTTTTCATCATTTAAAAGAGATTCCAGCTGGTCAGGATGATCAGCTGAAACAACGGTTAGTTTATCAGCCTCAACCCGGCATAGCTGTTCTAATACAGTACACAGCTGTTCTAATACCGGGATCAGGCTTTCAGGCGCCCTCATAGATTATACATGGCCCTTGCAATGGCCATGGGATCCGGTTCGTAGGTTCCTTCCTCAACCTGTTTTTTCAGTTGGGCAACCTTTTCAACGGAAACGCCTTTCTCGCGGCAGACATCTTCTGTAATGCTGTGAGCCAGAGAGCGTGCGAAAAGTGTTTCATCAGCCGAAATACCTTCGGTGTATTCAAAACTGGCTCGGTCAAGATCAGCCGGTTTTGCAGAAATATTATCAGACAAAGCAATATTGCTTTGTCTCATTGATACATGTTCCATGTGTATTTGCTCCTGGATAAAATTTTGAATTTTCATACAATTACTCCTCACCTTAAAATAAAACGGCAGGACCACAAAAGTATCCTGTGATTTTCACATGCTTACTGAATCTATATCTATGTAAATTATCGCCTTTTTTCTTGAAAATATAAGAAAAATAATAATTATAAAAAACGGGAAAACGCCGATTAAATATACATATGGAAGCATGCAGGTAATTCGGTATCAGAGGGGTCAAAATCTTTTGACCCCAACATCATAATATATAGAATCAAAAAGAAAAGGGATAAAACATGTCTAATATATTACAGGTAACAGATCCTTCTACATATATAGATAATAGAAATGTCCATACAGGCCAGGAGCAGCAAAGCGCCCTGAACAGTTCCCAGATCCAGAATCCTTCTGACCCATCTCGTGTAGTGCGGGCAGATGGACAGAAAAGCGGTACCGCTGGTGACCAGGAAAATGAAAGTGGCTTCAGCGTTCGCAATTATAATGGAAATTATACTGACTTTCTTCAGAAGCTGGGGCAGGAAAATGAAATAAAGGATTCCCTGAGCCGGATCCTGTTCCGGGATGGAGCCTTTATCGCTAAAGGTGATGAAGGTCTGGGTAAAATGGTGCAGCAGCTGCTGGATTCTGCCAGTTTTGAAGATTCTGGCCAGCTGCTGGATTTTTTAAAAATGCAGGGACAGACTAAATTTTCCGGTACTTTCTTTGAAAACCTGAGAACTCTTTTGCAGCAGGAAGGAAACAGAGGCCTGCAGGAAACAGCCCTCAAATTCCTTCAGGTATTCAACAATTATTCCAGCGGTGAGCATCTTTTAGAACAGATGCAGGAACTGACAGATGAAATAAAAGGAATGCTTTACACCTCTGCAAGACAGGAATACGCATCAATTCTGGATCAGCTGGACTGGAAGGCAGAAAATGGGGAAACAAAGGAAAATTCCCAGGTTCTGTTTCAGAAGCTGGTCCCCTTTCTTTCAAGATATATTTCCCGTACTCATGATTATGGCAATGTAAGAAGCAGCGTGATCCAGCTGATCCTTTATGGGGCACGTTATGAAAACGGAAGCAGCACCCTTCTCAGAAGCCTTTTTGAACAAATGGCAGCTAATAGGGATTTTAAACGTTTTTTTGAAACAGAGCCTGAAGAACTGTATGCTGTACTTACCGGTTCAAAAGGAAAAAAAGGAAATATTTATGGAGATATTTTTGGCTCACTTGTGGAAAGAGGGGCCAAAGGAGAAGCCGGGCTGGAACATGTACAGGATTTTTATCAGCTGATGCGAGGGATGCTGGTAAACGAAAGCGTATATATGTCTGTGAATCATTTTGTCCTTCCTTTTCAATATCAGGGAAAAGAGGCAGTATCTGAATTTTGGATCGATCCGGACGCGGAGAAAAAAGAAGAAGAAAAAGATGGAGGCAGGAAAATACGCCTTCTGGTGGACTTTGAGATCAGGGGATTGGGAGATTTCCAGCTTCTGGCAGATCTCCAGGATCATAAAATATCCATGGAGCTGGGAGTTCCTAAAAATCTTTCTGCCGGGGCCGGAGAGATACAGGCAAAGCTTCAGGAAATATGTACCAGAAACGGGATGCGCGTGAAAATGATGCAGGTGCAGGAACGGAAAGCTCATTACCGTCTGCTGGATGTTTTTCCAAAGATAAGAAAAAAGGAGAATGGTATTAATGTCAGCGTTTGAGCGGTTATTAGAGCAAAAGGCAGTTGCGCTTCAATATTCGCCGGAAAAGGACACTGCCCCGGTAATCGTTGCTTCCGGAATGGGATATATGGCAGAAAAGATCACGGAAGCAGCCAGAAAGTCAGGGGTTCCGGTTTATGAGGATGATTCTCTTGCGACTCTTTTAAGCAGATTACAGCTGGGAGCGGCTGTGCCGGAAGAATTATATCAGGCGATCATAGAGATCTATATTTACTTTTTAGGATATGTGCCATCACCGGAGGAAAAAGAAAATGAAGAAAAAGTCGAAAATACCTGACAGAAGATCCAGACACGGACGGGAAATGTTTCTGCTCCTTCTTTCGGGAGTCTTGCTGTTCCAATGGGGAAAGATAGATGCTTTTGCGGCGGCAAAAGAGATTAAAACAGTAAATATCCGTGTTACATCCAAGCTGGAAGTAGGCAGCAAGCTTCCGGATATAAAACTGGAAACGACCACGGTTTCAGATGGAGAAGTGGCAGTAGATACAAGTGGAGGTAAATACAGCGTTTCCGAGGCCGAATGGACGGATAAAAGCTCCAATGAACTGAAAGCTGCTGAAGAGCCTCAGATGAAAGTCACCCTGGAACCGGAAGATGTCAGTGAAGATTATTTTGTTTCCAGCTATAAAAAAGCGGATGTAAAGATCAGTGGGGGCACATTTGTGTCTGCCAGACGAGATGGAGATGAACTGGTAGTTACCCTGCGGGTAAAAGGGATCAAAGGAGACTATGCTGCCCCGGAAGATGCCTGGTGGAATGAAAAAAGCCTGGGACAGGCTAAATGGGAAAAGCCGGATAACACATCCGGTTATTACGAAGTGCAGCTTTACAGAGGAAAAACGAAAGTTTACAGCGTCTCCCAGACCAGTGCAACTCAGTATAATTTTTATCCATATATGACAAAAACAGGAGAGTATACCTTTAAGGTACGCACAGTACCGGGAACGGATTCCAAAAAAAAATATGGTGGAAAAAGCGAATGGATAGAATCCGGGGAGCTTTCCATTACAGACCGGTATGTATCAGATGGTAAAGGACAGCAATCAAAAAATCCTTCCGCAAAGCGCGGAACCACAGATAAAGTAGGCTGGGTAAAAAAAGGCAATATATGGAATTACAGATTTCCGGATGGCTCTATATGCCGGGGTACATGGCAGTCGGTCAACGGATACTGGTATTATTTTGATGTCAATGGCACGATGCTCACCGGCTGGCAGAAGATGGCAAATGACCGGTATTACCTGTATGATACCGGGGAAATGGCAGCCGGATGGGCAAAGATCAATGGACAGTGGTATTATTTCTGGCCATTAACGGAAAATGGGCATACACAGGGAACCATGGCTTATGGAGGCTGGAAGATCATAGGGGCGGATTATTACTTTTTCAGGGAAGACGGCTCCTTATATACCGGCTGGCTGGAACAGAATGGTTCCTGGTATTACCTAAACACACTTGACAACAGCCTTCAGGGAACCATGTTTACCGGCTGGCTGATCCGGGAAGGGAAAACTTATTTCCTGGATGCTGACGGAGTTATGGCTACCGGCTGGTATCAGGTTGACGGGAATTGGTATTATTTTTGGCCGGATTCAGGTGAAATGGCAAAAAACCAGTATATCAATGGATTTTATGTTAATGAGGACGGGATCTGGTACAGGTAAAGATATGTGAGGAATGGAAATGAAAATGATCAGAAAAATACTCCTTTGTGCCGGAACAGGACTGCTGCTTAGCACAGGAAGCTTACAGTCTGTGCCAGGGGGAATCTTTCATATGGATACAGCTTATGGGGCAGAGAGCAGCATCATCGAGACCATGAGTATTAAATTTAACACCACTTTTGGAGATCCGGAGGAAATACCACAGCCCCAGATCACCATCAGCGGATCAGGGGTATCCATTGGGGATATTTATTACAAAACAGAATATGAAAACTGGAAACCTGGTAAAAAGGTACGGATGGAGATCACTGTGGATGCTGCACAGGGAAAGTATTTCCCTGTGTCCCTTGGACGATCCAAATGCCGTGTGACCGGGGCTGATTTTGTATCGGCGAAAGCCCTGGATAATACCACCATGCAGGTAAAAGTGAACTATACGCCGGTCACTGTTCTGGGTGACACAGCTTTAGCAGGCTGGAGCTCACATGACTCAGAAAAGGCAGTGTGGAAGAAGGTAGACTATGCTCCGGGCTATACCCTGACTTTATATGGAAATGATAAAGTGGTGAAACGGATGACAGTTACAGGTAACTCTGTCAGCTTAAAGGAGTACATGACAGATCCGGACAAGATCTACTATTATCAGGTAAAAGCGGTTCCGGTTACGGCAGAACAGAAAAAATACTTAAAAGAAGGGGAATTTATTACATCACAGGAACAGGATATAGATGACAGTGCGGAAGAGGAGAAAGAAAAAGAACATGCAGCATGCGGTACTGGTCCAGGCGTAGCAGGTTCTCTAAAGGGAGACAACTTTGTTATGCCGGATGGGACTCTGGCAGTCAATACCTGGAAGCTGGTGGGAGGTATATGGTACTACTTTAATGCGGAAGGAAACCGAACCAGGGGCTGGTTCCAGTATGGTGGAAAATGGTATTATTTCGACGGAAATGGATATATGAAGACCGGATGGGTGAACACAGGAAACGGAACATGGTATTACTTAAACCCGGATGGGGATATGAAGACCGGCTGGCTGAATACAGGAAACGGAAAGTGGTATTACTTAAACCCTGATGGAAGTATGAAGACCGGCTGGGTGAACACAGGAAATGGAACATGGTATTACTTAAACCCGGATGGGGATATGAAGATCGGCTGGCTGTATGATAAAAATATCTGGTATTATCTAAATAACGATGGATCTATGGCAGTAAACCGTTCTCAGGACGGCTGGTACCTTGGAGCAGACGGCGCAGGCCGAAAGGAGTAAGAAATATGAGTTTAGCACCGATAACAGGAGATGGGGGAAAGTTAGCTGCACAGGCAGCGGATCAGACACAGAAGACAACACCGGTCCAGGAATTTCAGGGGATACTGAAAAATGGGCTGAATGCCATAAAAGAAGATATGGATTCTATTTTCGAAGAAGCTTCTGCTTTATATCAGATCCCTTCTAAACTTCTCAGGGCGGTGGCAAAGGCAGAGTCAGGGTTTAATCCAAAGGCTGTATCCAAAGCAGGGGCTATGGGCGTGATGCAGCTGATGCCGGGAACAGCCCGTTCTCTTGGAGTAAGCGATCCTTACAATGCCAGACAAAATATCCTTGGAGGGGCAAAATACTTAAAACAAAATCTGGACCGGTTCGGAGGAGACGTAAGCCTTGCACTGGCAGCTTATAACGCAGGTCCGAACAGTGTGACCAAATACGGAGGCATCCCACCATATAAAGAAACCCAGAATTATGTAAAAAAGATCATGGCGGATTATACGGGAAACAATACGATCCTGGCAGGACGTACGGTGAGTACCGGAACATATGGGAAAACATCCGGCAGTACAGCAGTGAGCAGCCTTATCGGAAGTGGCCTTGCAGGAAGCGGTCTGACAGCAGGCAGTCTTTTAGGCAGCTTTGCGGGAAATACAGGTCTGTCCGGCGCCGGCAGCCTTGGTACACTTCTGGCAGCAGGAAAGGGAGAGAACCTTTCCGGGGAAGACTGGTCTAATATGGTGCAGATCCTCCGTCTTCAGATGATGATGAATATGGGTAAGGATACGGGTACGCTGATCTGACAGACAGATACCGGATTGCCGCGTGCTTTGCACTCCCGCAATTTCGGCCTTTTGACCCTGGTATCAATAAAATAAGGCATTTTGCCGATAATAAAAACAAATGGTTATTTGATGATATTCATAGAAGATACAAAGGAAGGTGAAACATCATGCAGGTGCAGAATAACATAGCATCCATAAATGCTGCCAGAAATCAGGGGATCGAAACAGGAAAGCTGAAAAAGTCCCTTGAAAAGCTGTCTTCCGGCTTTCGGATCGTCCGTGCGGGAGATGATGCAGCTGGACTGGCGATCTCGGAAGGTATGCGCAGCAGGATCAACAGCCTGAACCAGGCGATGAGAAACATTGATGACGGCATCGGACTTACCAATGTAGGAGATGGCGCTTTGACAGAGGTTCATTCCATGCTCCAGAGACTGAAGACTCTGGCTTTAAAATCCGCAAATGGAACTTACGATCAATCCAACAGGGAAACCTTGAACATGGAAAAAGACCAGATCCTTGAGGAGATTGACAGGATTGGTTCTACCACTAAATTTGGAGAAATCTCCCTGTTTTCCAGGGCAGATGCCAATACAAATACAAATACACAGGGCTGGCAGCCGCCAGTGCTGGACGATACGATCCCGCTCCAGATCGGCGGTTCTGCCCAGGCTGGAGAAGTTCTGGATGTAGAACGCTATTATATAGGAAGCAGGGAACTACAGCTGGATAAGACAGATTTTTCCGATGTAGAAAAGGGACAAAAATCTGTGGGATACATTGAAAACGCGATAGAGGCTGTTTCTAAGGTCAGGGCATCCTTTGGAGCTGCTTATATGCATCTGGAGCATACTCACAATAACTTAAGCGTTACAAGTGAAAATATGCAGGCGGCAGAAAGCCAGATCCGTGATACCAATATGGCAGAGGAGATCACAAAATACACCAGCAGTAACATCGCCCTCCAGTCCTCTAATAGGATGCTTACAAATGCAAATAATCTCCCTCAGACCATACTTGAACTTTTAAAATAAAAATGAAAGAAATAATGAAAAACAGGCTTATGTTTTTTTGACATAAGACGATATATATATGTGAAAAGAAAATTCTGCTGTTCCAGAAAGGGCCCTTGGGACAATAGAAGACAGAGGAAAGGAGTCCACTGCCATATTTTCTTTTATAAAAGGAGGAATTCATTATGGTAATCCAGCACAATATTTCAGCGATCAATTCTTACAGAAACTTAAGTACCAACCAGAACGCACTGAGCAAAAACTTAGAGAAGCTGTCTTCCGGTTACAAGATCAACCGTGCAGGCGATGACGCGGCAGGTCTGGCTATTTCCGAGACCATGCGTTCCCAGATCAATGGTTTAAACCAGGCTGTAAACAACGCAAACGATGCGATCGGTCTGATTCAGACAGCAGAAGGTGCTATGACAGAGACCCACTCCATGCTTCAGCGTATGAAGACTCTGTCTACCCAGGCAGCAAACGGTACTTATACCGCAACTGCAAGAAAAAACATCAAGGCTGAGATTGATGCACTGAACAAAGAGATCTCCCGTATTGCTTCTACTACAGAGTTCAACGGTGAGAAACCTTTAAATCCTGGGAAGAAGGCGAACCTGACTTTCTTCATCGGTGCTTCTGCAGCTACAGCCAACGCAATGACTGTTGCACAGCAGACTATGACAGCTGCCGCATTAAAGGTTGATAAAATTGTCGTAAATACCACAACTGCTGCATTCCAGGCAATGAAATCTATAGATGCTGCAATTGAGACAGTATCTACTTACCGTGCAACCCTTGGTGCTGCCCAGAACCGTCTGGAGCATACGGTAAACAACCTGAAGGTTACTTCTGAGAACATTACCTCTGCGGAGAGCCGTATCCGTGATACTGATATGGCAGATGAGATCACAGCTTATACAAAGAACAACATTCTTTTACAGGCTGCTCAGTCTATGCTTTCCCAGTCCAACGCTATGCCTCAGGGTGTCTTAAGCATGCTGCAGTAATCTTGAAATTGATTCTGCATCTGTTAGGGGATCTGCTTTATGCAGATTCCCCTTTTTTTAATATATTTTGGAACATAAAAAGAAGGTAACAGATGATGAAAAAAACCATCTCACAATGTATGATCGTAAAAAACGAAGAAAAAAATATCCGCCGTGCCCTTTCCTGGGGGAAGGATATCATGTGTGAACAGATCGTAGTAGATACAGGAAGCAGTGACCGTACTGTGGAGATTGCCAGGGAAATGGGGGCAAAGATATTTTTCTTTCCATGGATCAATGATTTTGCTGCTGCCAAAAATTTTGCCATTGACCAGGCAAAGGGAGACTGGATCGCCTTTCTTGACGCGGATGAAAGCTTTACACCGGAGGATGCAGCGAAGATTCCGGAGATATTGGAATATGTTGGAGAAGATGTAGACGGCCTTCTTACAGGGATCGTAGATCTGGATGAAAATAACAATATCACAAGCGGCGGCACCATGATCCGATTCTTTGTAAACCGGCCGGAGCTGCGCTATGTAGGAAAAATACATGAACACCTGGTCAGAAAAGGAGAATCCGGACTGCATCTGACAGATGCTACAAAGCAGCTGGCTTTCCTCCATACCGGTTACCAGGAACAGGAGAAGAAGGATAAGTCCAAATTTGAAAGAAATCTGAACATCATCCTGGAGATCCTGAAGCAGGAGCCTGAAAACTGTGATTATCTTGGATATCTGGGAGATACCTATTCTTCAGACGGAAAAAATGAAGAAGCAAGGGATGCATACAAAAAGGCGGTGGCAGCCATGCCGGAAAAACTGGGGGTATATGATCAGCGAAGTTCTTATACCTATACAAACCTGTTAAGGGTCTCCCAGTGCCTGAACGCACCGGAAGCCGAGGTGGAAGCTATTTACAAAGAAGCAGTGGAAAAGCTTCCGAAAGAGCCTGATTTTGACTGTGTTATGGGGGACTGGTACTGGAGAAAGGGGCAATATGAAAAAGCGGTACAGATGTATGAACTGGCTATAGCAAAGCTGGAAACCTATGGAACAGTGAACAGGGGGATCATTACCACCTCCATGCTGATCCAGATGTATGAGTGTCTGGGAGAAGGCTGCAGAAAGCTGGGAGATTACCAGAAAGCGGTCCGCTATTGTGTGATCGTACTGAATACTGACCACAAAGATATGAATGCGCTGCTGACTCTGATCAACTGTTTTGCAGAGAGCAATGTCAGCGCAGAAGAGATAGTCCAGTTTTTAGGGAAGATTTATGATTATTCTGATATAAAAGACAAGGTGATCCTTCTGCGGGTGGCTATGGCAATGGGCAGAAAGGATCTGGAGCGGATGTTCAGGGGAATCCTCCTTCCTCAGGAGAGGGAAGAGTTTGATGCAGCCATGGAAACGGCCCAGAGCGGGGCACCGCTGTCATAGACTTTTTTCAACTCTCCCATGAGAAGAGGAAGCTCCCATTCACAGGTGCTGTTAGCAAAGCTGTTAGGATCTGCGATAGAAACATTTCCGTCAGGAAGGAGCTTTGTGATCAGGACAAAGTGACCGTTTTGCGTCAGGCTTCCCTTACCCATAAGGGCGACCAGGATATGACCGGAAGAAAGAAGGGAAGCTGCGTTTTGGGGCGAGTGGTCTGTTACAGATTCTACCTGAAAGCCATATGCAGTAAGGACAGATGGGATCAGACTGTGATAGGAGCCGCTCTGGGGGGCATAATAGCCATTGGCAGAAGACCAGTCTGCGATCGTTACCGGGGTAATGGCTTCTCCGCCATTTGTGAAGCTGGAGATGAGCATGGCTGCAGCAGTAGGACCACATCCATACTGCTGCATGGGATCTGAACCGCCGTAGAGATAACTGCTCCAGCGGGTATCTCCCTGATTATAGTAGAACATCGGTCCCATACTGGTATCCAGGATGGCAGCATTATAAGAATTGCCATCTGATCCCGTCTGAGCCTCCATATGCAGGTTTTCTGCTTTTCCAAGGATCACAGGAGATGTATTTGCAGTCACAGAAGATGTATCTGGGATCCCCTGTGTCCCGGAAGTATCCTCTGAAAGCTCTGTTTGTTTTTGGATTTTTGGTTCTGGCTGGGTCTGCTTTTTAAGAAAGTCTTCCAGTTCATGAAATTTCTGGCCACTGGCAGTCTGTACAAAGGAAATAGCGGATCGTGCGTCTTTTATGACCTGGGAAGAAAAGCCTGGGCAAAAATAAAAGCTCAGGCTGGCAGTGATCACC
>OGGB01002168.1_pt1 | contig 11744 bp, 10 predicted proteins | sample 1571111 | NCBI WGS metagenome assembly OGGB01 (sample SAMEA2582067, study PRJEB24529) | metagenome | biome: Human gut stool | place: China | collected 2011
GGATGCTCGGTTCTGGGGCGATAAAGATCAGATAGACGAAGGACGGCTCGTTCCTCCATTTTCTGTTCTCCGTTGTAAAATACCACAAAACGAGGCTCCGGAATTGCTACCGGAAGTTCTCCATACAAAAACATGTCTTTTGTCAGCACCGAGTAAAGATCTGCCACATACAACAGATTGCGCAGCGGCATGTTTGGATTTTTCGTGGACTGGTGTTCATACAGAAACAGCCGGTCGCAGATCATAAAGGATACATCGTTTTTCATGCCAAGATAAATGGCGTTTTCCAGTGTCGTGATGACCAGTTCTTCCGGATCCTGATATGCGGTGTCATTCATTGCATTATAAAGTGCCAGAAGCGCCCGCTTTTCCTTAAAGATCATACGAAAGATCCGGTCTTTGTAGGCGCGAACCGGAATGGGGTGTTTCAGATTCTTCTCGGTCTGATAAAATGCAGTGGTCAATGTGTTTTTTGCCATAGGCATCTCCTTCCTTATGCCGGAATCCCACTCTGATTATCTTCATCATTCTGGAATTCCTTTGTGTTGATAGTTGGGTGTTCAAGCAAAGAAAAATTCCAGTAGATAATTCAGAATGGCATCGCCATAGAAATGAGAGAACCGCAGGCTGTAACCAAATACACCATGACCAATGCGGTTTAAAAGAATATTTCTGCTTTGTCTATAACATATCATGTTTGTATGGGCGTTGCAAGCATTTTCAGGAAGTACTCTTATGCATGTTTTTCTTTTTATGGCAGAGTCAATATGAGCTGTAGCCGTTATTCTTTTTGTAGCGGTCTCTTTCACTTCCGGACCTTGATTCGTTCCGTCCTATCATTGCAATTTCTCAAAAACCGGATTTTCTCTTGACAAACTTTTTTTCCATGCTACGCTTGATAACAGAGATTAAATATAGGAAAAGAGGGTTCCCCATGCATATGATTGACAGAAACAGTCCCTGCTGGTGCGGCAGCGGGCTCAAATACAAAAAATGCCACTATGATTTTGATGAAAAACTGAAAATGTACGAGAACAAGGGCTGCATCGTGCCGGAGCACAATATGATCAAAACTCCGGAGCAGATTGAGAAAATCAAGGCCAGTGCCCGGGTCAACATCGCAGTCCTGGATTATGTAGCTGAGCATATCAAAGCCGGTGTTACCACCGATGAGATTGACCAGTGGGTTTACGATGAAACCACAAAACGCGGTGCCATCCCGGCTCCGTTAAACTTTGAGGGTTTCCCAAAAAGCGTCTGCACCTCCATCAATGAGGTTGTCTGCCATGGCATCCCGGATCCGGAACGCGTACTGCAGGACGGCGACATCATCAATGTAGACTGCTCTACCATCTTAGATGGCTATTACTCCGATTCTTCCCGCATGTTCTGCATTGGCAATGTTTCTCCGGAGAAAAAGCGGCTGGTGGAGATTACCAGACAGAGTATTGAGGTCGGCCTGAAAGAAGTTAAGCCATGGAACTTCCTGGGTGACATGGGCGCGGCGATCCACGATTTTGTCCGTGAGAGCGGTTACAGCGTAGTGCGCGAGATTGGTGGACACGGTGTAGGCCTCCAGTTCCATGAGGAGCCGTGGGTCAGCTATGTATCCGAACGCGGAACGGAAATGCTTATGGTCCCGGGCATGATGTTTACCATCGAGCCAATGGTAAACATGGGGAAACCAGATGTCTTCGTTGACGCAGATGATGACTGGACTGTATACACGGAAGATGGCAAACCATCTGCCCAGTGGGAGATCCAGGTTCTGGTTACGGAGGACGGCTACGAAATCATCGCATACTAAGCACCAAATTATATCGTGATCTGAATCCCATCCAGAGCTAAAATATCTTCTTCCTGGTGTGTGCTGAGAAGCGTAAGCTTCCCGGCACTCTTTTTTTGTAAATAGCGGATTACATCTGCCTTTGTTCCTGCATCCAGACCGGTAAACGGTTCATCCAGGATCAGAAGTTCAGACAAGGCGCAAAGGGCGCGGCAGATAGCCACGCGGCGTTTCTGCCCGCCGCTCAAGGTAGCTGCAGGCCGGTCCAGCACCTCCTCCGGCAAAAGCTCCATAAGCTCTCTCCTCACTTCTGCACGGCTCATAGATGAGGGAGATGTCATGAGGACGTTATCCACTGCGGAAAATGTCTCGCACAGGCGGTCCTCCTGAAAAACCGCTCCGATCGGTACCCTCTCCATGAAAAGACGGCCGCTGTCTGCCGTTTCCAGCCCCATCAGAATGCGAAACAGTGTGGTCTTCCCTTTCCCGGATGGTGCCGTGAGACAGTAAATATGCCCGCTCTCCAGCTCCATAGAAACATGATCCAGCACCGGAACACCATCAAATTGTTTACACAGGTCACAAATCTGCAGTTTCATGTGTAACCTCTCCTCTCTGCGGACAAAGCCTGGAAATCAGAAACAGCACCATCTGCTCAAACACAGCGCTCACCAGAATGATCACCAGAGTCCAGGCAAACAGATCGGCCGTTTCCAGATAAATCTTCGCCATATACAGGTGTTCGCCGATGGAGTGCTCCGGCAAGCCGATCACCTCTGCTGCCGCACCGGACTTCCAGCTCATGCCAAGAGCAATGCGGCATCCGCTTACCAGATATGGTACCAGCGCCGGAAGATAGATAAAGCGTATTTTCCGCCAGACCGGCATCCGGAACACCACGGCCATTTCCAGAAGCTTCCGATCTGTACTTTGCAATCCGGCCAAGGTATTGACATAGATCACCGGCAATACTACCAGAAACGATATTACCACGGAGAGGTTTCTGGAACCGGCCCAGATCAGGGCAAGAATCACGAAGGAGGCCACCGGAACTGCCTTGAGAAACAGCATGAAGGGCTCCAGAAGTTCTTCCAGCAGCGGAGCTGTGTATGCAAGGCTTCCAAGCAGTATTCCAGCTGCAAATGCAAGCAGGAAGCCGGTACTGATGCGTCCAAAGGAGCCGGCAACAGAGCGCCAGAAATCCGCGGACGGAAGCAGTGACCACAATGCCAGCAGGGCCTCAAAAGGCCCCACCAGCATAATGGAATTGTGGACCAGCACAGCTGCAGTCTGCCAGAATGCCAGCCATAGACAGATGATAAACGGCTTTCTCAACCTACTCATGCAGATAATAGAAACCATCATCCGGCATCTGTCCGCCTACAGCAGACGGATCCATCTCATACAGAGCCTCCAGATAACCAGACAGTCTGGTCTTCATATCTTCACCATCAATGCAGACAATGCTGCAGTACGGAATCGCTTTTGCAGCGATCGGAGCCTTCTCGATGATTCCTGCCGCTGCTACCAGCTCTGCGGCATCGGTCACATTGGCATTGACCCATTCAGCGGATTCTCCATGCTCCTTCACAAACAGCTCTGCTGCCTCCGGATTCTGTTCCAGAACCTCTTTACGGCATACTGTAACACCGGTAACCAGGGAGCTGCCATTTTCCGGCTGGGTCTTATCCCACTCCTCTGTCAGGTCCAGCACCATCTTTAAATTCTCATTCTGTGCCATAGCGGCAGTCACAAAAGGCTGAGGCAAAAGACCAATGGCATCTTCCTGTTCCTTTAATACCGCAGCAACCTCAGCAGCCTCAGACTTATATTCAATCGTCACATCATCGGTACTCAGGCTGTTGGCCTTTAAAAGATACTGCAGCACATAATCCGGCGTAGTTCCCTTTCCGGTCATATACAGCGTTTTCCCCTTCAGATCCCCGATATTGTGGATGGAATCATCCGCAGAAACCACATAAAGCACACCCAGTGTATTGATATCAATGACCTCAATGCCCTGTTTTGTTTTCTGGTACAGCACACTGGCCAGATTGGCCGGAACAAGCGCAATATCCAGATCACCGGAAACCACCTGCGCCGCAAGTTCAGAAGCATCTGCTGCCATTGTAAACTCATAAGCTCCCTCCGATTCCCCGTTTGAAGCCTTGTCCATCAGGGAAACCAGTCCTATGGTGGTAGGCCCCTTCAGGGAACCAACGCGAAGAGGCTCTGTAGCTGAGTCTGGCTTTACTGCCTCAGAAGTCTCTTTTTCCGATGCGGTTTCTGCCGCTGTCTCTGCTGCGGTTGTCTCCTCCACAGTTTCCTTCTCTGCCGCTGTCTGAGTCTTGTCTGCACCGGAGCATCCAGCCAGAGATGCCGCAGTTATGGCACACGCCAGGAGCATTGTCATTGTTTTCTTCATATCATTTTCCTCTCTTTCCGCATTCACCTTTTCTGTCAGAAGCCCGGCACTGATCCATCCAGTTTCTTCCAGATTAGCACAAATACGATTCCAGTATAGCATAAAATAAAAAAAATTCCTATGTATCTTCAGAAACACTTGCTGTTTGGAAGATTTGTGTTATAGTAGGGTTGAACGTTATTCTTAGGAAAATGTATCAAATCTCAGTTCGGACGCAGTCTTCTGCGCCCTTTCATAATCTGTCCAGACAGAACCCGTGCAGACCATTCCGGCTGCAACAATTTACTCTGTCAGCGACATTTCTCAGGGAGCAGTATCTTGATACTTCTGCCAGGTCCGTCTGCCTTTCTTAAGATTCCGTTCATTGTATCCCCACTCAATATCAAAATGCTGAAAAACAGGGGGACACCGGTCCGGCTGCCTTTGTGCGCAGCAGATCATGCCGTTTTATCAGCGAAAGAAGGAGAAAACAATGAAAACAGCAACAAGGAATCCAATCAGTTCAGAACTTTCACACACCCGGACTTCATTCATGGTGAAGCTGGCCCTTATGGTAGCGATTATCTTCGTTATGGCCTTCTCACCGCTCGGTTACTTACGTACTCCGGGACTTACCATCACCTTTTTAACCGTTCCGGTTGCCGTCGGCGCCATCATTCTTGGACCGACAGCCGGTGCCATCTGCGGCGCAGCCTTTGGCCTGACCAGCGTAGTTATGGCATTAACCGGCGGCTCTGCATTCAGCGCAGCGCTTCTGCAGATCAATCCGTTCGGCCTGTTATTTACCTGCCTGGTTCCGCGAATCCTTGAAGGATGGATCTGCGGTCTGATTTTCCAGCTGGTAAAGAAATTTTCCAAAAACGGTGCATTCATCGTGGCAAGCCTGTCCTGCCCGCTGTTAAACACTCTGTTCTTCATGAGTTCTCTGGTACTCTTTTTCTATAATACGGAGTATATCCAGGGCATCGTTACCAAGCTCGGCGCAACAAATCCGCTTATTTTCGTGATTCTGTTTGTCGGTGTTCAGGGTGCGATTGAGGCAGTTGCCTGCACCATTCTGGGCAGCGCCGTATCCCGCGCACTGGCTGCAGCATTCCGTCAGTAAAAACGGCTATATATAATAGAAGAAACGATTTCATAAGCCGCAGGATTCCTGCGGCTTAACTATTTCAAACATGGAGGGTTCATCATGAAATTATTCGACTCTGTCAGAGAGATTCCCATTACTGATCTTGAGGGTCTTCGCATCGGCAACGCCCAGGATTATGAGGCCATGACCGGTGTGACGGTTCTGCTCTTCGACCACGGTGCAAAAGCCGGTATTGATATCAGCGGAGGTGGGCCTGCTTCCCGGGAAACTCCACTCACATCCCCCATCACCGCCGACAATCCGCTCAATGCCATTGTACTCTCCGGCGGCTCTGCCTTCGGCCTGGCTGCCAGTGACGGAGTCATGCGCTATCTGGAAGAACACGGTATTGGTTATGAAACCGGATTTGCGAAGGTTCCGTTAGTCTGCCAGTCCTGTATCTACGACCTGAGTATTGGACGTTCTGATATCCGCCCGGATGCTGCTATGGGTTATGCTGCCTGCCAGGATGCAGAACACCCGCATCCGGTATCCGGCATCTTAGGCGGAGGCACCGGCGCCAGTGTTGGCAAAATCTATGGCCGCGACAAAGCCACCAAAACCGGTCTCGGCATGTATGCAGTCTCCATCGGTGACTTAAAGATTGCCGCAGTTGTAATCTTAAATGCCTTCGGCGATGTTTATAATCCGGCTACCGGCGAAAAAATTGCCGGTCCAAGAAAACCGGATGGCAGCGGATTCTTTGATACCCTGGAAGAGCTTTACAAATTCAGCCAGAGAACCGACCAGTTCCAACACGATCCAAACAGCAAAACCAACACCACCATCGGTGCCATTATCACCAACGGCGCGTTTTCCAAAGCAGAATTAAGCAAAATTGCTTCCATGGCCCGCAGCGGCTACGCGCGCTGCATCAACCCGGTAGGCACCATGGCCGACGGTGATTCCATCTATGCCGCCTCTATTGGAACCGTAGAAGCAGACTTAAATGTTGCCGGAACACTGGCAGCAGAAGTTATGGCAGAGGCAATCCAGAACGCAGTAAAGTCGGCAAAATAGAAATAACGAAAAAAATCCATGCTTCTTACGTTTACACGCAAACAGCATGGATTTTTTCTTTTCTATTTTGTTTTTTTAGAACACGTTATGCCTGCTCCGGTGCTTCCTGTGCCTCTGCCCGGTCTTTCAGGATCTTATCAATACTTACGATCTTCGTGCACAGCGCGAACAGATCCATTGCCAGGATCAGATCACTCAGCGGTGGATAGGACGGTGCAATACGGATATTGGTGTCATGAGGATCCTTTCCATATGGATAGGTTGCTCCGGCACCGGTCATAACCAGACCGGCTTTCTTACAGCGCGCTACGATAGCCTTTGCACAGCCATCCAGGGAATCGAAGGCGATAAAGTAGCCTCCCTTTGGCTTGGTCCAGGTTCCGATACCAAGACCGCCAAGCTCACGCTCCAGGGTATCAATGACTGCCTCAAACTTCGGACGCAGGATATCCGCATGCTTGCGCATATGCTCTACCATACCGTGAATATCTTTGAAATAACGGACATGACGCAACTGGTTTACTTTATCATGACCGATGGTCTGGAATTTTAACTGTTTCTCAATGTCCTCCAGGTTATTGCGGGAGGTTGCGATAGCCGCAATACCAGAACCCGGGAAGCTGATTTTGGAGGTGGAAGCGAACTTGTAAACCATATCCGGGTTGCCTGCGCGCTTACACTCTGCCAGAATCTCGATCAGGTGGTCCTGATCGTGGTCGTATAAGTGATGAACACCGTATGCGTTGTCCCAGTAGATACGGAAATCCGGAGCTGCCGGTTTCAGTCTTGCAAAACGGCGGACGGTCTCATCGGAATAGCTGGTTCCGGTCGGATTGGAATACTTCGGCACGCACCAGATACCCTTGATGCTGTCATCCTCTGCCACAAGTCTTTCCACCATATCCATGTCCGGGCCATCCGGAGTCATCGGAACATTGATCATCTCAATGCCGAAATACTGGGTAATGGCAAAATGACGGTCATAACCCGGTACCGGGCAAAGGAACTTCACTTTATCTAATTTGCACCACGGAGTACATCCCATTTCACCGTGAGTCATGGAGCGGGACACGGTATCAAACATAACATTCAGGCTGGAATTGCCGTAAATGATGATGTAATCCGGAGCTACCTCCATCATGTCTCCGATCAGCTCTTTGGCTTCCTTGATTCCGGTCAGGACACCGTAGTTGCGGCAGTCGGTTCCGTCTTCGCAGGTTAAGTCATCGCTGCTGCTTAATACATCCATCATTCCCATGGAAAGATCCAGCTGCTCTACACTTGGCTTACCTCTGGACATGTCCAGTCTTAAATCCTTTCCCTGAAACTCTTTGTACTGGGCAGAAAGCTGCTTTCTGAGCTCCTGCAGTTCCTCTGTGCTCATCTCTGCATATGGCTGCATCTTCTTTTTCCTCCTCATCAGCTGTGTACTCCCTTTCTTCACCTGGGCACTGACACCCTGGATTCTCGGTTTGCATTCCATTCTACACGAAATATAGCGGTATTACAATCGCATTTTTCACAAATTTAACAGAATATCTATTCTTTTTCCGTCTCTGTTTTTCCTGCAAAGACATCTGAGTGAAAACTGTCTTTCTCTTACCGTGACATCAATTCGCGCACCAGCTGGTTCACCACAGCCGGGTCTGCCTTGCCCTTCATGGCACGCATGGTCTGACCTACAATAAAGCCCATGGCTTTCTCTTTTCCGGCCTTGAAATCTGCAACAGACTGCGGATTCTTCTCCAGAAGCTCCTCGATAGTCTTTGTCCGCGCATCGGTATCATTTACCACCTTTAAGCCGTGTTCCTCAACGTAACCTTCCGGATCCACATCTTCCTTAAACACAGCCTCAAACACATCCTTCGCAACAGTACGGTTAATAACGTTCTTCTCTACCAGGCTGATGAGCTTTGCCAGATTCTTCGGAGAAAACTTCATGTCTTCCGGCTCCTGCTCCTGCTCTTTTAACAGGCGCATGGCCTCCGTCATAAGCCAGTTAGAAACTTCCTTCGGCTTGCCGCAGATTGCCACGGTCTGCTCAAATACATCAGCCAGATGCTTGGAGCCGGTCAGGATTTCCGCATCGTACTGCGGCAGTCCGTACTCACTCTCATAGCGTGCCAACTTCTCGGTGCGGAGCTCCGGCTGCGCTGCCTTCACCCGCTCGATCCACTCATCTGAAATCCATACCGGAACCAGATCCGGATCCGGGAAGTAACGGTAATCCTGCGCATCCTCCTTGGAACGCATCGCATGGGAGGATTCCTTGTTGTCATCCCAGCGGCGGGTTTCCTGGATGACCTTTTTGCCATCCTCGATCAGCTCGATCTGACGGACGCGCTCGCCCTCAATGGCACGGGCAATGGCCTTGAAGGAGTTTAAGTTCTTCATCTCGGTTCTCGTGCCAAACTCCGGTGCGCCCACCTCGCGGACGGACAGGTTGACATCTGCACGCATGGAGCCCTCCTGCAGCTTGCAGTCAGAGGCACCCAGATACTGGATGATCAGACGAAGCTTCTCCAGGTAGGCAATGACTTCATCGGCGCTTCGCATATCCGGCTCGGATACGATCTCGATCAGCGGCACACCGCTTCGGTTGTAGTCCACCAGGGAGCAGTCCTCCCACTCGTCATGAACCAGCTTTCCGGCATCCTCCTCCATGTGGATCTCATGGATGCCGATTTTCTTTTTGCCTGCTGCGGTGTCGATCTCTACCCAGCCGTCGTGGCAGATTGGCAGATATAACTGGGAAATCTGGTAGTTCTGCGGGTTATCCGGATAGAAATAGTTCTTCCGGTCAAATTTGCAGTACTGGTTGATGCCGCAGTTGGTGGCAAGTCCTACCGCCAGCGCATATTCTACCACTTGCTTGTTCAGGACCGGAAGGGAACCCGGCATACCGGTGCAGACCGGGCAGGTGTGGGTATTCGGTGCTCCGCCAAACTCGGTGGAACAGCCGCAGAAAATTTTGGTTTTGGTGGCCAGTTCTACGTGAACCTCCAGACCAATGACGGTCTCATACTGTTTGCTCATGTTACTGTGCCTCCTTTTCTGCCTGTTTTGCCAGTTCCGGCGCTTCGTAGGTTCTGCTGCACTCGTAAGCATAGCCTGCGCGGATGATATTTTTCTCTTTGAAGCAGTCACCGATCAGCTGCAGGCCGATGGGAAGCCCCTTTTTATCTTTTCCGCACGGAACCGTCATGCCCGGAAGGCCTGCCAGATTTACGGAAATCGTATAGATATCGCCCAGATACATCTGGAGCGGATCACTTAAGGACTCGCCCAGCTTCGGCGCAGTAGCCGGGGCAGCCGGTCCTAAAATGACGTCGTATTTCTCAAAGGCCTGATCGAAGGCTTTCTTGATGAGTGCCTTGGTACGGAGTGCCTTTAAATAGTAAGCATCGTAGTAACCGCTGCTCAGCACGAAGGAGCCCAGCATGATACGGCGCTTTACCTCCGGGCCGAAGCCCTCGGAACGGCTCTTCTTGTACATATTATGAAGACCCTCGTATTCCTTCGTCCGGTATCCGTACTTTACGCCGTCGAAACGGGATAAGTTGGAGCTTGCCTCTGCGGAAGCAATAACATAGTAAGCTGGAATTGCGTATTCTACCAGGCTTAAGTCAAACTCCTCTACAACGGCTCCCTTCTCCTCCAGAACCTTTGCTGCCTTCAAAATGGCATCCTTTACTTCCGGGTCAAGACCCTCGCCAAAATAGTCGCGCGGAATACCGATGCGCATGCCCTTTACATCGTCCACCAGGGCAGAGGTAAAATCACAGTCCTCACGTTTCATGGAGGTGCTGTCTTTTTTATCATAGGAAGCAATGGTCTCCAGAATCGTGGCACAGTCGGTCACGTCCTTTGCTACCGGTCCGATCTGATCCAGGGAAGAACCGTAGGCGATCAGGCCGTAACGGGAAACCGTCCCGTAGGTTGGCTTAATGCCGGTCACGCCGCAGAAGGAGCTAGGCTGGCGGATGGAACCGCCGGTGTCGGAACCCAGAGCAAAGAAGCATTCATTGGCTGCCACTGCCGCACAGGAACCGCCGGAGGAACCGCCCGGCACATGCTCCGGGTTCCAGGGGTTTTTCGTCTCACCGTAAGCGGAAGTCTCGGTGGTGCTTCCCATAGCGAACTCATCCATGTTGGTTTTTCCCAGGATAATGGCTCCTGCTGCTTCCAGATTTCTGACTGCTTCTGCCGTATAGGTCGGTTTAAAATTATCAAGGATTTTGGAGCTGCAGGTTGTCAGCAGTCCCTCCGTACACATATTATCTTTGATCGCCACCGGAACACCGGCCAGAGGACCGGTCAGGGTTCCGTCTTCAATCTGTCTCTGTACTTCTTCGGCGCGTTTTAAAGCGCCCTCTTCATCTACGGTCACGTAGCAGTTTAAAACCGGCTCCAGAGTCTTGATCTGGGCCAGAGCTGCCTTTGTGGCTTCCACGGCCGTGATCTCGCCGGCCTTGATCTTTTTTCCAAGCGCTACCGCTGTTAAATCCAGGATACTCACGTTGTTTCCTCCATTCATATCTGTCATACTGGCTGTTTTCCACAGCCTTTCCGGAATCCATCCGAATTCTCCACAGTTTTTCGTTTTCTTTTCACTTATTCCACAGTCTTCGGAACCTTGAAGGCTCCATCCTTCTGCTCCGGCGCATTCAGCAGGATTTTGTCCCGCTCATCCCCGTTGGTCACCACATCTTCCCGGAACACGTTGTTCATCGGGAATACATGGGACATAGGTTCTACACCACTGGTATCCAGTTCATTTAACTTGTCGATATAGTCTAACATCCGGCCCATATCCTTCTTGGCCGTCTCTTTTTCCTCATCCGAGAGTTCCAGCTTCGCCAGAATTCCAACATATTCAATGGTCTCATCACTGATGATATTTGCCATGATTTTTCTCCTCCAACTCCTAGTTTACGGTTCCAGTCTGGTCACATCACGCGGGAATAACGAAGTCTCGCGGACATTCTGCTCATCTAACAGGCGCATGGTCAGACGTTCCAGACCAATACCCAGACCGCCATGCGGTGGCATGCCATATTTGAAGATCATCAGGTAATCCTTGATGTCCTCCGGATCCATTCCACGCTTTTCCATCTTTTCCAGGATCATCTGGTAATCGTGGATTCGCTGACCGCCGGTGGTGATTTCCAGCCCCTTGTAAAGCAGGTCAAAGCTTAAGGTAACACTGGTATCTTCCGGGTCATCCATAGCATAAAACGGTCTCTTTTTGGACGGATAATGCGTAACAAATACAAAGTCACTGTCGTACTCTTCCTTGAAATAGCGGCCGATCAGCACTTCCTCCTCCGGCTCCAGATCGAATGGGTTACGGATCTTCCGGTTGTATTTTTCCGATACCAGCT
>OGGB01002170.1_pt1 | contig 11735 bp, 10 predicted proteins | sample 1571111 | NCBI WGS metagenome assembly OGGB01 (sample SAMEA2582067, study PRJEB24529) | metagenome | biome: Human gut stool | place: China | collected 2011
AGGTGAAGACAGGAATACCACGGTGTTTGACAACTTCGAAAAGTTTTTTGGTTTGGGCCTCGATACCTTTGGCTGAGTCAACAACCATGACGGCAGCATCAACCGCCATAAGGGTACGGTAGGTATCTTCTGAGAAGTCCTCGTGCCCTGGGGTATCAAGGATATTGACACGTTTACCCGCATAGTCAAACTGCATCACAGATGAAGTTACTGAGATACCACGTTGTTTCTCAATATCCATCCAGTCTGATTTAGCAAAGTTTCCGGTTTTCTTACCTTTTACGGTACCAGCTTCACGGATTTCACCCCCAAAGTAAAGCAATTGTTCAGTGATTGTTGTTTTACCGGCATCGGGGTGAGAGATGATGGCAAAAGTACGGCGTTTTTTGATTTCGTCTTGAATACTCATAGTTTTCTTTCTTCTTTGAAAATAATCTTTTTGTTACTTTTCCTTAGTGGTATGGATGTCAGCAGCTTCTTTGTAAATCTCAAAAATCCCATGTCCCAGAGCTACTAATAGCAATAGGGTTTTACCAGAACGAAAAGCAAGATCGTTGTAGCACTTCTTTCAGAAAATTTCTGTCTTTTGAAAGCTACATTTGTTGTCAAGGCTTGCGATAATTCTCGCAGGCACAGCTCTTTTATTATATCCAAATTACAGTGTGAAAGCAATTCTGAAAGCGTTTTGTGTTAGAATAAAACAAATAAAATGAAAAAACACGCTATCAACTCTCTGATGGCGTATTTCTTCATTTATTTAATATTTCTCGTCAAAATATTCCAGACCTTTTTTCATAATTATCATAAGAAAAATCAAAGCTCCTGAAACAGCAAGGTATTTGATAGGTAACCAGGCCTCTGGGATAAAAGGGGTATGTCTTAATAAGCCGTAATTTCCGTTAACAAAATGATTAACAACTACAAGTCCGAGATTCAATAGCAATGTAAGCGTCACAATCATATTCTTCGTAATAGGGTGGGTCTTATAGGTCCTCAAAAGATAATTGAGGCTATTGACCAGTAGAGCATAATGCCCAATGATAAAGGAAATACTGGAGATATGCGGAAAATCATAAGGATCAAATATGGGATGAATAATCGCACAAGAGCCTCCAACCAAGCCCATAAGTGCAAAATAAGTTTTGACCTTACTATCTTTTAGGAGCAAGAGGGCGAGCATGGCCAAGCGGCAATGGTAAAGAGGGAGACTATCATCTAAAGGAAATCCCTGCCAAATATACCAAATGTAAAGGCTAATCAGTTGAACGGCTTGGACTCCTAGAAAAGTCAGACGCCAACTTTTCTTAGCATGCCAAGACCAACTCAGGTAAGCCAGCAGCACCAATACCATTAGCATCACCAGATAATAGGGCAAAGGTATCTGTGGTGGCCGGGTTTGGGTCGTTGTAAAAAAATCCTTCATTCTCTTCTCCTGATAAAATTGCTATTCTCGTTATTATATCAAATTTCAGGTAAATCAAAAACCTGCTTTAACGAGCAGGCTTTTGATTTAAGACAATCTTATTTTGTGACTTTCCTTAAGTTAGTTCGGTCACCACTTCTTCAAAGTTCCATAAACAGCTCTTTAATGCAGGTTTTAGAGCTTAATCCTTGGATTGGAGTTCTTCAACAACTCTAGCTAGGTTCATAGAGTTGGAGCCCTTGAGCAAGATTTGATCGTGCTCGCCTAGGCTTTCTTTGATGCGTTTAACCATAGCGTCAAACTGGTCCTCGTCAGCTGTCTTCTTGAAATAATAGACATGACCAATTGGGAACATCTGGCTAGCAAGTTGCGACAAGTCCGCAATGTCTTCACCGTAGAAAATTACCGTATCAATAGCATCTGGTGCCAGGCTAAGAATCATCTGCGTGTGAAGTTGGACAGACTGTTCACCGAGTTCTTTCATATCGGCTAAGACAGCAATCTTCTTACCTCCTTCATTCTTAGGAATGGCTGAGAAGGTCTCCAAAATGAGCTTCATGGCTGTTGGATTGGCATTGTAGACATCTGAAAGAATATCTGCGCCATTGGCTGCTTTTTTCCATTCGGTACGATTCTTTGTCAGCTGCAAGTTAGCCAAAGCTGAGAAGATATTTTCCTCAGTCACACCCCAGTGTTTAGCGACATAAGCCGCAACCATAGCATTTGTGGCATTGTATTTCCCAGTGACTGGCAAGGTAATTTGTCCGTCTAGGAAGTTGGTTGAGAAGGTGAGATGGTCTTTGTATTCCGTCAACTCAGAGACTGTCAGATCAGAGCCCTCACCAAATCGTACCACTTCAAGATTGCTTGGCAAGAATGGATCTACGATAGGATCACTTGGCACAAGTAAGAGGCTGCCATCAGGCATACCGTCTTGCATTTGCATCTTACCTTGGGCAATCTTGTCACGGCTACCGAAGAACTCTAAGTGAGCCTCTCCGATTAAGGTAACAACAGCTGTTTTTGGCTTAGCCAAGGTAGACAAGAGGTGAATATCACCCATGTGGTCTTGTCCCATCTCAAGGACGATTTTTTCAGTATCATCAGGCATGTGAAGGGCGGTATAGGGAAGACCAATCTCGTTATTGTAGTTACCTTGGGTCTTGTAGGTGCGGTAGGTCGTTGCCAAAATATCATGAATCATGTCCTTGGTAGTTGTCTTACCGTTAGAACCAGTCACCGCAATGACATCAACACCAGTCTTTTCAAGATAGTAGGCAGCTAGTTTTTGGAAGGCCTCAAGAGCATCCTCAACTAGGATGTGGGCTTGATCAGCTGGTAAGTCTTTTTCTGTGAATGTCGCTAGAGCACCATTTTCAAAGGCTGTTTGGATAAACTCGTGCCCATCACGCACACCCTTGAGCGGCAAAAAGAGATCGCCCGCTGTAATCTTACGGCTATCAAACTCAATCTGGTTAATGGCAACATCTTCATAGGCTGTGACATTATTTTTAGCGCCAACAACCTTGGCAATTTCATGGAGTGTCAGTTTCATCTTAAAATCCTCTGTTTTATTTTTACAAGTCTGGCAAGAAATAAGATTTTCTTGCCCGCAATCACTCCCAATTATATCACAAATCAGCTTAGCTTTTGCTTGGGAGGTGAATTTGTTACAATGGTTGATGAAAGGATTAGGCATGACAAAGAAAAAATCAATCAGACCCTCTAGCAAAGAGAAAGACAGAAAAAGCGACTGTCAAAGTATTGAAGAACCCAAAAGGTGGCACTTTAATTGGAGAAAGATGATTCTACTGGAGCCAACATCTGAATTGATTATCTTAATAATACTAGCACTGCTGTATGGTGGTTTTTATTATTACGATCATTATACAGTCAACAAAGATAACATTTATGGTCTCTGGCAGTCTGATCATCATAAGTTAGCGATTTCCTATAAGCATCTTCGGAAAGGAGGAAATATCGACTGGCAAGTCGTTCAAGACGGTAAGTATATTATCTATGCTGCTAGAACTCGCCCTATCAAGCGCTTCAATGACGGCACCCTATACATGGAGCTTTATACAGTGGAAGGCTACCTGACTGACCTCCCGACCAAGGATGGTTTCAGCTACATGGATTTTTATCTTCGCAAAGACAATTATCTCACTTACGACGGTGACTCCTATAAGCGCATAGACTCCGGAAACAAGTCCATCACTTGGAAAGATGGTTCTACCAGCCCTTACGGTGAAAGGAAAACCACTATAGATGAGGTTATTGAAGCCTTCTATTTGATACTTATGGGTATTTTATTATTAGTTACCATCATAGAGGCTCGGCAAAAGAGGAGAGAAAAGCTAAGTGAGACACCAAACAAAAAGAAAATACACTGACCGAAAGAAAGTCAACCGAAAGTATCAGTCACAAAAAGCATATCGGAAAGAACAAAAACGTAAAACGGGATGGCGAGCACGCTGGGATAACTTTACAGACCGTTTAGCCAACATTTTTGGGATAGGTTTCCTAATCCTCTTACCTATACTCATTATCTATGGTATTTTCTTTGATCATAACGTTTATAAAGACAGTATCTATGGTCTTTGGCAATCTGAAAGTCATCAGATTGCCATATCCTACGAAAGAGGTAGCAAGGGAAGTAAGATTGATTGGGAGATTGTTCAAGATGGAAATGTCCTCATTAAAAATGCACGCATTGATGACATTAAACGCTTTAATGACGGTACCCTCTACATCGAAGTTTATGCCAAGGAGCGCCTGCTTTCAGTCCTTCCCGCTAAGAACGGCTACAACTATTTGAATATGTATGTCCGTAAAGACAATTATCTGACCTATAATGGCGAATCCTACAAACGGATTGATGATGAAAACAAGAGCATTACCTGGAAAGATGGCTCTAAATCCCCTTACGGTCAACGAATAACCTTGTTTGATCGTCTGGAACCCTATCTCCTATTTGGTATGTGGGGAGGCTTGCTTATCTATGTCCTTTTCGTTGAATGGAAGATCAAAAGAAAGTACAAAAACAAATAAAACCACTCCTGCTTCATATCAGTATCATATCACATAGCGTGTGGTCTATTTTTTTCACACCTTCTGAGCGAAACGAACTTAAAGTCACAAAATTAAAAAGGACCTCACGGTCCCCTTCGATTATTTTACTTTTTCAGCCTTTCCTAAATAATTGTAGCCTTCATCAAGCATAATAAGCGTTTTACCCCCATTTACAGGAATATCATAATTGGAGTAAAACGGCTGTTTATAGACTTCTTTAGGACTATTAATTTTGTAGCCTTGTTCTGCTACCGCTTTTTGAACGTGTTCAAACTGACTATTTATTTGGGATTCTGAATATTTGTTGTCTTTATTTTTTTCATTGATACGCTTTAAATCCTCAAGATTATAAAACCCTGCTGTATCATTGCCATCATCTTTACCTTGACTAGTGACCACTCCATGATCTGAAATATTGACAATATCCTCTATATTAGACTTATGTTCAATATTCCATTTACCCACCATCTCTTTTGGTGTTTTGATTTTTATATAAATGTTATCTCTACGAAACTGTTTATCATTATCCTCGCTAAGAATAATGATATTTTTTAAAATAACATTTGAACCATTTTCCTGAAGTAGGTTATACCATACATTGTCTTCTATTTTAACAATGACAACTTCCTTGGTTTTTAATTGGAACCTCTTGTCAACATCTGCCAATGTCTTTAAGTTAGATAATTTTGATAAAGAAAATGTTTTAACGACTTCCTTGTTAAATAGCTGTTTGGCTTCGTTTCCTCGAATGATTTTTTTGACGGATTTAGTATGGTTTACTTTTTGTTCCTTCCCATTTAATTCATACAAAACCAATCCATAGTCGGTATCACTAATCCAAACTCCGTCTAGACCTGGTCCAGCTGGGAAGAAAAAGAACCAAACCAAGCCAATCACTGCGACAAGTCCTGCGATAGATAGACCGATGGTTGTTTTCCTATTAAAGCTAAACTTTGAACCGTTTGGTCTTGGCACCGTTTGGCTGTAACCAACTGGGTTAGTTAGTTGCACTTGTGGCTGTGGAGCAACAGTCGCTTGAGCAGGTGTGCCGTGTTTATTAACGATAAATTCGCCCTTTTCACGCGCTGCTTGAAATTCTTGCATACTTGGCTTGCGACCATTAACCGCTTCAAAGTACTCAACCCATTCTTTTTGATTCATGATGATCCTCCTGAAAAAGATAATATCCTTAATAACTAGTAATAGTATACCACAAATCTTAGGGATTAAAGATATTTTCTAAAAAATTAGTAGTTATGATTGGTGGCAAAAAAGATTGACCCCTATATCCTATTTGGAATGTTTGGGGGCTTGCTTAGCTATGTCCTTTTCGTTGAATGGAAGATCAAAAGAAAGTATAAAAGCAAATAAAACCACTCCTTCTTCTGATATGATACCTCTAAAGTAGACATGGTAAATACCTAAAATCCACTTAAGAGGTTTCATATCACATAGCGTGTGGTTTATTTGTTTCACACCTTCGGAGCGAAACGGAGTTAAAGTAAAATAATTAAAAAGGACCTCTCGGTCCCTTTCAATTATTCCACTTTTTCACCCTTTCCTATATAATTGTATTCATCATCTAACATAATAAGCGTTTTACCACCATTTACAGGCACAGTATAATTAGAAAGATAAGGTTGTTTGTATACTTCCTTAGGACTGTTGACTGTGTAGCCCTGCTTTTTAATTGCTTTTTGGACATGTTCAAACTGATTTTTTATTTTTGATTCCGAATCATCGTTGTCTTTATTTTTTTCATTGATACGCTTTAAATCCTCAAGATTATAAAACCCTGCTGTATCACTGGCGTTTTTACCATCTTCTACACGTTTAATTATTCCATGATCAGAAATTTGGAAAATATTATCCATATCATCAAATTTCCATTTTCCAACCATTACTTTTGGCATTTTAACATTTATATATACATTATATTTGCGAAACTCTGAATTAGTTTGATTGTCAAGATTAGAAAAATCATCCTTATCAAAATTAAACTTATCTAAGATAACATTTGTTCCATTGCTCTGAAGTAAATTATAGTAGGTATTGTCATCTGTTTTAAAAATGACCACTTCTCTGGTCTTCAAATGAAACCTCTTATCAACATCTACTAATGTCTTCAAATTGGAGGAAAATGATGAAAGTTTCTCATTCAATTCCTTTTTAGCTTCATTTCTTTTGATTATTTTTTTTATCGTATAATAATCATACACACTCTTTTTCTTACCATTTAGGTTATAGACAACTGGTACCTGATCCGTACTGCAAACCCAAACTCCATCAAGACTGGGTTCAGCTGGGAAGAAAAAGAACCAAACCAAGCCAATCACTGCGACAAGTCCTGCGATAGATAGACCGATGGTTATTTTCTTATTAAAGCTAAACTTTGAACCGTTTTGTCTTGGCACCGTTTGGCTGTAACCAGCTGGGTTAGTTAGTTGAACTTGTGGCTGTGGAGCAACAGTCGCTGGAGCAGGTGTATTGAGTTTATTAAAGACAAACTCGCCCTTTTCACGCGCTACTTGGAATTCTTGCATACTTGGCTTGCGACCATTAACCGCTTCAAAGTACTCGACCCATTCTTTTTGATTCATGATGATCCTCCTGAAAAAGATAATATCCCTAATAACTAGTAATAGTATATCACAAATATTAGGAATTAAAGATATTTTCTAAAAAATTATTAGTTATGCTTGGTGGCAAAAAAGATTGACTCCTATCTCCTATTCGGAATGTGGGGAGGCTTGCTTATATATGTCCTTTTCGTTGAATGGAAGATTAAAAGAAACTATAAAAACAAGTAAAACCACCCCTGCTTCTAGTTAGACTAGATATAAGCAGGAGTGGTTATTTATTCTTATTAAGCAAGACTTACCTCTCTAAGAGGCTGCCAGTTTTATTTCACTTCGCCACCTTCAACCACGAGATCATCAGCTTTAGCTGAATCACCGTAAGTTGGGTGAAGTGTTTTTTCATAATCTTTGTGGAAGAAATTCTCTTCGCCAAGTTTCTTAATGTCTTTATTGATAAAGTCGAGGAGTTCTTTGTTACCTTTTTGAACAGCTGGAGCAATGGTATCTGGAGCACCAAGAGATGTGATTCCGACTTCATAACCTTTATTTTCTAGAGCCCAAGCCAGAACTTCGGTATTATCAGTTGAGAAGGCATCACCACGACCATCAAGGAGGGCTTGATAAGCATCGCTGTATTGGTCATACTTTTGCAATTTGATATTTGGATAGTTCTTTTCAAAGTAAGTTTCAGCAGTTGTCCCTTTAGTAACAATCAAAGTCTTACCTTCAAGTTCTTTAACGTCCTTGATGACTTTGTCTTTAGGTGATACCACACCGATTGAGACTTTCATGTAAGGAAGGGCGAAGTCCACTTGTTTCTTACGTTCATCAGTCACTGTGAAGTTGGCAAGTGTAATATCTACCTTGTTTGAAATCAAGAATTCGGCACGGTTGGCCGCATCTACTGAGACGTATTTAGGTTTTACACCCAAGTCTTTAGCCAAACGGTTACCAAGTTCAATATCGTAACCTTGGTAAGCACCCTTGCTATCTACGTAACCGAAAGGTTTCTTGTCCGCAAAGACGGCGATACGAAGCTCACCACTTTTCTTAATTTCTGCAATGGTACGTGCTTTGGCTGTTGATTTACCAGAGCTACTGTTGCTTGAGCAAGCCGTCACTGCAACCAAGGCAAAGACGAGGGCTAATAGGGCAAAAATTTTCTTTGTTAGTTTCATAATTCTCTCCTAAAATAATTTATTTTCACTAAAAACAATGGGTTACAAATAGGCACCAAACTGACTGAAGTCAAAGACATTGAGGAACTCTTGAGCTCGTTTAGTCTTTGGATGATTGAAGAATTCTTCAGCAGTACCTTCCTCAGCGATGACTCCCTGGTCCATAAAGATAATACGGTCAGCGATGGCACGCGCAAACTGAAGCTCATGGGTTACAATCAACATGGTACGCCCTTCTTGAGCGAGGTCATTGATTAGTTCCAGGACCTCACGAACCATCTCAGGGTCAAGCGAAGCCGTCACCTCGTCAAAGAGGATAACTTCAGGATGCATGAGCAGTGAACGGACAATGGCTACACGTTGCTTTTGACCACCCGACAGTTGTCGCGCAAAGCTATGCTTCTTGTCCAGAAGTCCCACACGGTCCAAAAGTTTCTCAGCCTCGGCGATGACTTCTTCCTTGTTACGCCCTTGAGCTTTGACTGGCCCCAAAATCAGATTTTGTAGGATATCCAAATGTGGAAAGAGGTCATAACTTTGAAAGACCATGCCGATTTTCTGACGAATCAGATGGAAATCCTTCTTACTACCAGTGATAGAATTACCGTCTAGGAGAATATCGCCTCCTTGGATGGTCTCTAAGCCATTGATACAACGTAGCAGTGTCGATTTCCCACAACCTGAGGAACCCAGGATAACAACGACTTCACCTTGTTTAAGGTCCAAGGAGATACCTTTGAGAATTTCATTGTCCCCAAAGGACTTTTTCAAATCCTTGATTTGTAAAATGCTTTCGGTCATCTTAATTCCTCCAACGATTTTCAAGATAAGTAGACAGCTTAGAGACTGGGAAACAAATGGCAAAATAAAGAATCAAAATCGTACCATAGATCCAGAAAGAAGCTGTTGGAATAGTCAGGCGGTTACTATCGATAATCTGCTGACCAACCTTAGTCACCTCAACCACACCAATCAACACCACCAAGGAGGTAGTTTTAATCATCCGTGTCACAAGGTTAATGGCCTGAGGCAACAAGCGACGCAAGACCTGTGGAATAATCACATAGGTGTAAAGCTGACTGCTGGTCAAGCCAAGGGCCCTTCCGCTCTCAAACTGGTGTCTAGGGAGCGACGTGATTGACCCACGCACCAAATCACCCATCTCAGCCGTTCCCCAAAGGGTAAAGACGATAATAGCCGATAACTCACCTGAGATATTGATGTTAAAGTTCCTAGCCAGGCCAAAATAGACAATAAAGAGCAAAACCAATTGGGGCATGATACGAATAAATTCCAGATAAATACGTGACAAAAAACGAATAATCTTAGATTTTGACGTCATGACAATTCCCAAAAGGGTCCCCAATAAAAGGGACAGAAGCACCGAAACGATGGAAATCCAAATAGTTACGCCTAGACCTTGTATGATACGTAGGAAATTATTCCCCTGAAGAAGAACTTGAAAGCCCGAATCCTGCATAGCGTAACCTCCTTTCAATCCAACTAAAGACTAGGGAAATCGGTAGCAACATTAAGAGATAAGCCACCACCAACATACCTAGAGCCACATCGGTTTCGTAGTAAAGACCAATCAAATCTTTGGCCACATACATCAAATCCGCCAAGGCTACCGCTGAGAATACTGACGTTTCCTTAATAAGGAAAATAACGTTGGCACTAAATGACGGAAGCGCCACAGCTACTGCCTGAGGAAGGACCACATAGCGAAAGACTTGGAAGGGCGTCAAACCAATAGACAAGCCCACTTCATGCTGGGTCTGACTAACAGCCTCTAGCCCACTTCGGAAGGACTCCGCCATATAGGAACCACCCAAGAAAATCAAACCTACCACAGCACAAGCCTCTGAGGATAGAACCAAACCTATACGAGGCAAGCCAAAGTAGAGAAAGAAGAGTTGAATCAAGAGCGGCGTATTACGAGACAGCTCAATATAAGCCGTCGAAAGCTGACTCAAAATTGGCACTCGGTAATGACGAATAACACTCACCACCAAACCCAAAAGGAAGGAACCAATAATCCCCAGAACGGCAATATGTAAGGTTAAAAAGAATGCCTTCTGATAAAAGGGCAAATACTGTTGAACAATGGACCAGTCCAAAACTTACCTCCTCATTTAAGATACAAAGGGCGTAGAAAAGTCCGTAAGCACTCACTGACATCTACTTCTAGCCCTTTGACCCTTCTCTCGCATTTGAAAAGCACAGCTTCACAAAATACGAATGAATATCTTTATTTCATTTTGAAACGTTAGCTTTATTCTACCACCGCTGAGATTTTTTGGATAATATGTATTTTTTATCAGCGTGATAAAGAAAAGATATAGATAAACTGACACATTTTGTAAAGAAAAAAACACCTTTGTTTTAGAGTTTCCTCTAAGACAAAGGTGTCTATGTTATCTAAAGATTTCTTAAATCAAATGGCTTTCACGTTTCTCGAACATTTCTTGTCCCAAGGCTACCAATTCCTTGATAAGGTCTGTATAAGAGAGTCCCATATTTTCCCAAAGCAATGGATACATTGACCATTGGGTGAAACCTGGCATTGTATTGAGCTCATTAAGATAAATGGTTCCATCCTCAGCCAAGAAGAAATCACAGCGAGCAAGACCACAACCACCAAGAGCACGGAAGGCCTTGGCCGCATAGGCACGCATTTGCGTCATGACTTCTGCAGACACGTGAGCTGGAATATCCATGGTAATCTTATTGTCAATATACTTGGCCTGATAATCATAAAAGGCAACGTCTTTAACAACTTCACCTGGTTCTGTTGTTTTGACAGTCGTATTGCCAAGGATACCAACCTCGATTTCACGGGCAACCACACCTTGCTCAATCAAGATACGGCTATCATATTTGAGGGCCAAATCAATTGCTTCACGAAGCTCTGCTTCATTTTCAGCCTTAGAAATCCCAACAGATGACCCCATGTTAGCTGGTTTTACGAAAACCGGGAAGGCTAATTTTTGCACAGTTTTAGCCACTGCTGCTTCCAAATCTTCACCCTCGATGAAGACAGTGTAGGCAACCTGAGGTACACCCACAACCTCGAGAATATGCTTGGTCGTAATCTTGTCCATGGCAACGCTTGATGAAAGGACATTGGTACCCACGTAAGGCAACTTGAGAGTTTCAAGGAAACCTTGGATAGACCCATCCTCACCCATAGGTCCATGAAGGACTGGGAAGACCACAGCACCTTCTTCGTAGATGTCACTTGGTTTGATAGCCTGACTCGCCACAACTGTGTCATTAGTCATAAGATTTTCATCATCACCTGGTGTTTCCGTAAACTCTTGTGTTTTGATAAAATCACCGGACTGAGTGATAAAGTAGGTTTTAACCTCAAATGCGCTATAATCCACCGCACGCATGACACTCTCAGCTGAAAGAACAGACACTTCACGTTCTGCAGAACGTCCACCGTATAGAAGGATAAGGGTTTGTTTAGACATAGGT
>OGGB01002203.1_pt1 | contig 11592 bp, 10 predicted proteins | sample 1571111 | NCBI WGS metagenome assembly OGGB01 (sample SAMEA2582067, study PRJEB24529) | metagenome | biome: Human gut stool | place: China | collected 2011
TTGACATTCGTTGATTTATTATCTTCCACGTTTGTTTCCTCCGCAAATTTGGATTTGTTGGACTAAGCCGAGTATATCACACCTGCCAAGGAAAGAACACCCCGATAGCGTAAAATTTGCAGGTGGAAACTTGTCGGGGCGGGGACTTGGCAAACCCGGCGTGATTGCGCTATAATAGAGTCATAACAGTTCCACAAAGGTGTGGTAAGGGAGGTGCGGTCATGATCCAGGTGGCAGTCGTAGAGGATGACGCGGAGGTGCAGGGGGTATTGCAGGAGTACATCCGGCGGTATACCCGGCAGTACGGGACAGAATTTGAGGTATCGGTCTTTGCGGACGGGGTGGACATTCTGGACAATTACCGCGCCGTCTACGATATTATTTTTCTGGATGTGGAGATGAAGCATCTGGACGGCATGACCACGGCAGAGCGCATCCGGCAGATGGATGCAGACGTCATCCTGATCTTCATCACCAATATGGCGCAGTATGCCATCCGGGGCTACTCGGTGGGGGCACTGGACTATGTGCTGAAACCGGTGCCCTACTTTGCCTTTTCACAGCAGCTGCTCAAGGCCGTTTCCCGGCTGGAAAAGCGGGCAAAGCACTACCTGACCGTGCCGGTGGAGGGCGGGCTGCGGCGGCTGGACACTGCGAGCATCTATTACTTGGAAAGCGAGGGTCACCGGGTGAACTTTTACACCGATGAGGGCGATTTTTCTGCCCCCGGTGCGCTCAAGACCTTTGAGGAAAAGCTGGCGGACTGCCCCTTTGCCCGGTGTAACAGCGGCTACCTTGTCAATCTGGCACAGGTGCGGGAGCTGCGGCAGAGCACCGTACAGGTGGGCCCCTGCGAGCTGCAGGTCAGCCGCCCCAAGCGCAAGGCTTTTCTTGCCGCACTGACCGACTACATCGGAGGTGAAGGCTCATGACCGTGCTGCCGGATATCCCCCGGCTGTACACTGCCCTTGCCGAGTGTCTGGCGGTGCTGCTGGTCACACCGGCACTTGCGCCCCGCTTTTCCAAGGAAGTTACCGTGGGCATCACCCTGCTGTGGGCGGCGGTGCTGTCGGCCTTTCTGGGGCTGACCGGCAACGTGCCCGGCGGGTTCTGGATCCCCTGCATGGTAACGGCCATCGGGCTTTCCTACTTATATTTATGGGGTGTATGGAGCATCACCCTGCTGGAGGCCGGGTATCACTGCGCCCGGGCGTTTATTCTGGCAGAGCTTGCCGCCAGCGTGGAGTGGCAGCTGCACTGCGCCCTCTGGCCCGCCCGCAGCCCATGGGAGCCGCTGTCTTTGCTGCTGCTGGCGCTGGTGTACGGGGCGCTGTTCGGGGGGATGAGCTATCTGCTGCACATCAGCCCCCAGCCCGCCAGCCATCTGCAGATCAGCGGCAGCGCCGCCCTGACGGCGGTCATGCTGGCGCTGACCGCCTTTGCGGTGAGCAATCTGGGCTTTTTGCCGGGCAGCGAGATCAACATGAGCATCTTTTCCATCCGCACCCTGGTGGATTTTTCCGGCGTGCTGATCCTGACCGTGCAGCACGAGCAGCTGCGGGAGAACGCTTTGCACAGCGAGCTTGCCGCCATGGACGAGGTGCTGCACCGCCAGTACGAGCAGTACAAGCGCAGCAAGGAGGGCATCAACCTCATCAACCGGCGGTATCATGAACTGAAAGTCCAACTTGCCCGCATCCGGGAGGAGCAGGACCAGACCAAGCAGAACGCCGCCATTGCCGCCATGGAGCAGAATATCCGCCAGTATGAGGCCGAGAACAAGACCGGCAACCCGGTGCTGGATACCATTCTTACCGCCAAGACGATGGAGTGCCAGCAGGAGAATATCACCATCACCAGCGTGGCGGACGGCAGGATGCTGGGCTTTTTGACCATCCGGGAGCTGTGCACCATCGTGGGCGTGGCGCTGGACAACGCCATTGCCGCCGTCCGCGCCGAGCCGGACCCCGAAAAGCGGCTCATCAAGGTGGCGGTGTACAGTCAGGGTGGCTTTGCCATGCTGCGGTTCGAGCACTATACAGAGACTGCCCCGGCACTGGATGCGGACGGTCTGCCGCAGGGGACCGACCTGAAAAGCGTCCGCACCACCGTCGGGCAGCACGGCGGCAGCATGACATTGCACTGGGAAAACAACTGGTGCACCCTGCGGATCTTATTTCCGCTGAACAAGTGAACCACAAAACAAGAGAGCATCTGCAACGAACGCTTCTGGATTCCAGAAAAACGGCGGAATTTTGTTGCAGGTGCTTTTATTTTTAGCAGGCTCGCCCTCTCAGGCGCTTACGCGCCAGCTCCCCCAAAGTGGGAGCCCTTGGCAATCCACACAAACTTCATCTCTTTGCCAAGGCCTCTCCCTTTGGGAGAGGTGGATTTGCGAAGCAAAGACGGAGAGGGCGAGAAACCTGCCGTTTTTTGTTGTCTGGCAGGGTGCACAAATACAATGGGGCGATATTTGTGTATTAGCACAATAAAATTTGAAACCTTATTGTAACTTTTGCAAATTATGCGTTCAAAACGACAGATTATGAACAAATTGAAAATTCCTCGTCAGCTTCTGGTATCATATAGTCAAACTGGCAGGGGCGTCCCCTGCCGTTGTCCGATTCGACAAAACAAGGAGGAGAAAACTATGTTGTCCATCAATATGGATGACGTCATCAAGGTCCTCAACTCGATCAAATCGCAGTTGATCGGCTTTGGTGTCGTAGCAGTTCTGCTGATCGCAGTCATGATCGCCTGCCGTAAGCAGAGCAAGTCCAAAAAGTATCTGATCCGCTGGCAGGCGGGTCTGGGCATGGTGCTGGCACTGGCCATTACCGTGAACCTGATCCTGACCGGCCCCATGTACTCCATGGTCACCCTTGCCACCGGCGGCGGCAAGGTCAGCGAGGAGAACGTGGCATCCGCTACCCAGCTGTGCGAGAACATTGCCGATGAAGGCATCGTTCTGCTGGATAACGATGGCACCCTGCCCATGGCCAAGAACAGCAAGCTGAACGTCTTTGGCTGGGCTTCCACCAACCCCTGCTACGGCGGCACCGGTTCCGGTGCGCTGTCCGATGCCTACCCCACTGTCACCCTGCTGGAGGGTCTGAAGAACGCCGGCTTTGAGCTGAACACTGAGCTGAGCGACTTCTACACTTCCTACCGCGCAGACCGCCCGGTGGTGGGTATGTTCTCTCAGGACTGGACCCTGCCGGAGCCGGAGGCTGCACAGTACACCGACGAGATGATGAACAACGCCAAGGCTTTCTCTGATACCGCCATGGTAGTCATCACCCGCGTGGGCGGCGAAGGCGCTGACCTGCCCACCGATGTGTCTCAGGTCACCTACGATGCAGGCCACAGCTACAACGACTTTGAGCCCGGCGAACACTACCTGCAGCTGTCCAAGACCGAGAAAGACATGATCGATCTGGTCTGCAAGAACTTCGACAAGGTCGTTGTGGTCTACAACGGCGCCAACGCCATGGAGCTGGGCTGGGTCAAGGATTACAGCCAGATCAAGAGTGTTGTCTGGTGCGCAGGCACCGGTCAGAGCGGCTTCAACGCTCTGGGCTCCATCCTCTGTGGCGATGTGAACCCCTCCGGCCGCACCATCGATACCTTTGTGTACGACCTGACCCAGACCCCCACCGCGAACAACTTTGGCAACTTCAACTACACCAACATGGATGAGTTCAAGGCCGACTCCTTTGGTACAGAGGTCGTTCCCGCCTTTGTCAACTATGTTGAGGGCATCTATGTGGGCTACAAGTTCTACGAGACTGCTGCCGCAGAGGGCCTGATCGACTACGACAAGACTGTGGTCTATCCCTTCGGCCGCGGCTTGAGCTACACCACTTTCACCCAGAGCCTGAACAGCGTTACCGAGACTGACGGCACCATCACCGTGGATGTCACCGTCACCAACACCGGTTCTGCTTCCGGCAAGGAGGTCGTGGAGGTCTACTACAATCCCCCGTACACCAACGGCGGCATCGAGAAGGCTTCTGCAAACCTGATCGGCTTTGCAAAGACCTCTGAGCTGGCTCCTGGTGCTTCCGAGAACGTCACCGTTACCTTCAAGGCCGAGGATATGGCTTCCTACGATACCTACGGCAAGGGCTGCTATGTGCTGGAAAAGGGCGATTACGTCATCAGCATCAATGCCGACTCCCACACCGTTCTGGACTCCAAGGTCTACAATGTGGCTTCCGACATCGTCTACGACGCTTCCAACAAGCGTGAGAGCGATGTGGAAGTTGCCGACAACAAGTTCGACTTTGCCGAGGGCAATGTGACCTACCTGTCCCGCGCCGACGGCTTTGCCAACTACGCCGAGGCTACCGCTGCTCCCGCAGACTTTGAGCTGCCGGCACAGGCCAAGGCTACCTTCTACAACAACTCCAACTGGAACCCCGAGGACTTCAACAACGCCGACGACGTGGCTCCCACCACCGGTGCCAAGAACGGCCTGAAGCTGAAGGACATGGTGGGCGTGGATTACAACGACGCCCAGTGGGATACCTTCCTCGACCAGCTGACCGTCGCTGATATGGATAAGCTCATTGCTCTGGGCGGCTATCAGTCCGTGGCAGTGGATTCCATCGGCAAGGTGCAGGCCATCGACTGCGACGGCCCCGCCTCCATCAACAACAACTTCACCAAGCAGGGCTCCATCGGCTTCCCCTCCGCTGTGATGATCGCAGCTACCTGGAACACCGATCTGGCACATGACTTCGGCACCTCCATCGGCAAGATGGCGGACGACATGGACGTTTCCGGCTGGTACGCACCGGCTATGAACATCCACCGCTCCGCTTTCGCAGGCCGTAACTTCGAGTATTACTCTGAGGACGGCGTGCTGTCCGGCGCAATGGCTGCCAATGCCATCATGGGCTCTCAGGAGCAGGGCGTCTACGCCTTCATGAAGCACTTTGCCCTGAACGATCAGGAGACCAACCGCTGCGGTATGCTCTGCACCTGGTCCAGCGAGCAGGCCATCCGCGAGATCTACCTCAAGCCCTTCGAGCAGTGCATCAAGGCAGCTGACTGCCATGCCGTCATGTCCTCCTTCAACTACATCGGCAACACCTACGCCGGCAACTGCTCTGCCCTGCTGAACGATGTTCTGCGCGGCGAGTGGGGCTTCGTGGGCATGGTGCTGACCGACTACTACGGTGTGTACGGCTATCAGGATTCTGACCGCCTGATCCGCAACGGCGGCGACTTCTGCCTGGTGAACTACGACACCGAGACCAACCACCTGACCGATACCACCAGCGCTACCGCTCTGGTGTCCGCACGTCAGGCCTGCAAGAACATCCTGTACACTGTGGCAAACTCCCGTGCTTACTACCCCGAGAACCTGAACCCCGGTATGCCCGGTTGGGAAAAGGTGATGATCGGTGTGGACGTTGTACTGGCAGCCGCTCTGATCGCACTGGAAGTTCTGGTGGTCAAAAAGGGCTATGCAAAGCGCAAGGAAGAGGAAGTCAACGCCTGATTCTAGGCAAGACGCTCTGAACGGACGCAGCACCTGAACTGAAACCAGACCAAAGGCCCGCTGCGCAAAAACAGCGGGCCTTTTCTGGATTTGAAAAGGCAAAGAGGAAAATGCCATGAAACACACAGATATCATCAACAGCTTGGATCTGGAACAAAAATGCGCCCTGCTGAGCGGCGGCACGGTGTTCACCACCCGGGCGCTGCCGGGCAAGGGCATCCCGGCCATTACCCTGTCGGACGGCCCCAACGGCGTGCGCAAGCAGGCCGGGGCGGCGGACCATCTGGGTCTGAACCCCAGTGTGCCCGCCACCTGCTTCCCCACCTCGGCCACCGTTGCCAACAGCTGGGACCCCGCGCTGGGCGAGGCTGTGGGCGCAGCCATGGGCGAAGAAGCAGCGGCACAAGGCGTGTCGGTGCTGCTGGGCCCCGGCCTGAACATCAAGCGCAGCCCCCTGTGCGGCCGCAACTTCGAGTATTTCTCGGAGGACCCCTACCTTGCCGGTAAGATGGCTGCGGCCTACGTCCGCGGCATCCAGAAAAACGGCATTGCCGCCTGTCCCAAGCACTTTGCGGTGAACAGTCAGGAGCTGCGCCGCATGGCCTCGGATTCCATCGTGGACGAGCGCACCCTGCGGGAAATTTACCTGACCGGCTTCGAGATGGTGGTCAAGGAAGCGCAGCCTAAGACCATCATGTCCGCCTATAACCTTGTCAACGGCACCTACGCCAACGAGAACACCCACCTGCTCATGGATATCCTGCGCGGGGACTGGGGCTTTGACGGCGCAGTGGTCACTGACTGGGGCGGCAGCAACGACCACGCCCTTGGCGTAAAGAACGGATCTACGCTGGAAATGCCCGCCCCCGGCGGGGACGCCGTCCGGGAACTGATGAAAGCGGTGCAGACCGGCAAGATCACCGAAGCGGACGTGGACGCCCGGCTGGACGAACTGCTGGAGCTGGTGTTCACCACCAAGGCGGCGGTGGACGCCGCACCCGGCAAGTTCGATGCCGATGCCCACCACGCACTGGCACGCCGGGCTGCTGCCCAGAGCATCGTGCTGCTGAAGAACGAAAACAGCCTGCTGCCCCTTGCAAAGGGGGAGAAGGTGGCGGTCATCGGCGACTTTGCCCAGACGCCCCGCTATCAGGGCGCAGGCTCCAGCGCCGTCAACTCCATCAAGGTGGATTCCTTTCTGGAATGCCTTGCCGAGAGCGGCCTGAACAGCGTCGGCTACGCCAAGGGCTTTGACCGGCAGGGCAAGCCCGACGAGGCGCTGAAGGCCGAGGCGGTGCAGCTGGCAAAGAACGCCAATGTGGTGCTGCTGTGCATGGGTCTGGACGAGATCAAAGAGAGCGAGGGCATCGACCGCGCCGACATGAAGCTGGCAGAGAACCAGCTGGAACTGCTGTCCGCTGTGGCGGCGGTAAACCCCAACGTGGTGGTGCTGCTGAGTGCAGGCTCCTCGCTGGAAAGCGGTTGGGCCAAGGACTGCAAGGCGCTGGTCTACGGCTGCCTGGGCGGTCAGGCCGGTGCGGGCGCACTGGTCGAGGTGCTGACCGGTGCGCAGAACCCCTGCGGCAAGCTGGCGGAGACTTGGGCGCGCAGCTACGCCGACACCCCCGCAAAGGCGCATTTCGGCGGCGACGGTCTCACTGTGGAGTACCGCGAGGGGCTGTATGTGGGCTACCGCTACTACGACACTGCCGGTGTGCCCACCGCCTTCCCCTTCGGCTACGGCCTGAGCTATACCAGCTTTGCGTACAGTGACCTGAAAGCAGACGAAAACGGCGTGACCCTGACCGTCACCAACACCGGCAGCTGTGCAGGTGCCGAGGTGGTGCAGCTGTATGTGGCAAAGCCGGACGCAACGATTTTCCGCCCCGTCAAGGAGCTGAAGGGCTTTACCAAGGTGCAGCTGGAAGCCGGAGAGAGCAAGACTGTCACCATCCCGCTGGATGATAAGGCGTTCCGCTACTGGAACGTCAAGACCGACCGCTGGGAGGTGGAAGGCGGCAGCTATCAGCTGCTGGTGGGCGCTTCCAGCGCCGATATCCGTCTGACTGCCGCCGTCACGGTGGCGGGCACCGGCGCACCCGACCCCTACGCGGGTAAAAATCTGGAGCATTACTGCACAGCCAATATCCAGAATGTACCGGATGATGAATTCGAAGCGCTGCTGGGCCATGCCATCCCGGAGAACAAGGTGCACATCGACCGCAACATGACGCTGGGCGAGATGGGACACGGACGCAGCCCCATCGGCTGGCTGGCGGCTGCCGTGCTGGGCGCCCTGCTGCGCCGCAGCATCAAAAAGGGCAAGCCTGACCTGAACATCCTGTTCCAGTACAATATGCCCCTGCGGGCGCTGGCCAAAATGACCAACGGCGCCATCAGCATGGGCATGGTGGACGGCATCGTGATGGAGCTGCGGGGCTTCTGGGTCATCGGCCTTGTGCGGGTGATCGTGGAGGCTGTGAAGAACATCGTGCTGAACAGCCGCATGGAAGAGCGCTTGAAAAACAGCTGAAAGGAAGCAGGCTATGAATTTCTGGAATAACTTCGCGGCAAAGCACCCCGCCGCTGCCAAGTGGGTGCGCGAGGGCGGCCTGTTCGTCATCGTGTCCAACCTCATCACCGTGTTCAAGTACCTGCTGCTGCAATTTCTGCCTAAGGCCTTTGCAAGCCTGCCGGTGGTGGATTTCGGCTGGCCGGGCATTGATATCACCCTGTTCGGCGAGACCTTCAAGTGGAACATCCTCGGCTACGATGCCGCCCACGGTGGTCTGCCCTACTTCTGCGCCTACATGATCGCCATGGTCATCGGCGAATGCATCAATTTCCCCATCCAGCGCAATTTTGTGTTCCGCAGCAAGGGCAATCTGGCAAAGCAGATCGGCTGGTATGTGCTGGCGTTCTGCGTCATCACCTGCATCGTCAACTCCATCAACTGCATCTGGGTGGCGGTGGCAGGTCTGCTGGTGCCGGACTTCATCTACAACATCGGCACTACGGTGCTGAACGGCGGCATCTCCATGGTCATCTTCTTCTTCGTGAATAAGATCATCTTCCCGGAGGGCGAAAAAGCCGCCAAATAACAAGTCATCTCCTTCATTTTCTTCTTTTCATCACAAAGGCTCTCGCCCGCTCTGTGCATACGACAGAACAGGTGGGAGCCTTTGGCTTATGATCATCCTATCGCACAAAAGGCAGGATACCATCGTAATGATGATACCCTGCCTTTGCTCGTTCCGGTCCTCGTCCTGTGACCTCCGCCACAAAAAAGCCCCTGACCGAAGTCAGGGACTTTTGTTTTGGTGGAACATTATTAACGGTAGTCGAACCTGAATTTATTCCAGATACTGCGGCAGATTCCAAGCACCTCGCAGCACACGGTGAATCTCCACAATCTTGTTTTCATCGTTGACGCGATAGAACACCAGATACTGGTCAACGACCAACCTACGATAAGCCGGGTCAAGACGGTAGACCTCGCACATTTTCGGGGTATCGCCTAATTTTGTGATCTTCTCCCGAAGTTCTTTCAGTACACGGCTGGCTGTTTTAGGGTAAAAGCCAGACAGATACCGGGCGATATCGTTCAAGTCCTGCACCGCAAGGGGCAGATATTTAATTTTACACGTCATACTGCTTGCTCAGTGTCTCCCATACGCTTTCGTGGTCCGCCCATTGCGTGTCGGGGTCAGCCGCCTGCTGTTTTGCCTTGGCAAGTGCCTCGGCAACATAGCGCTGGTGCAAAAACTCCTCGTACTTGGCGTAGTCCTCAATGTTGATGAGTACGGATTCTCCACGGCCATGATTCGTGATGATCACATGGTCATGATCTTTGAGCATCTCCGAAATTTCGGCGTAATGGTTGCGCAGATCCCGGGAAGGGCGAACGAATGTCTGCATCATACGAGACACCTCCTGTCAAAATTATTGTATCACAAAATGACTACGGGTGCAAGACGGATAATTCTGACGGTGAGGGCAAGACGGATAATTCTGACGGTGAGGGCAAGAATCGTCCCGTGGCCACAAATTTTCAACTCTTGAAAATTTCTTGTCCATCCGGGACTTCACTTCTCAAACTCTTGCGAGTTTCCGAAGTGCTCTTGTTGGGGCGTGCTTACCCCAAACCCTGCTGGGAACGAGTACGGCAAACTGGAACTTGTCGGGGCAAAGCCCCTCCATCTTGCTACGCAAGACCGTTCTGTCGCTTAAAAGCCCCACTGGGGCTTTCATTGTTCTGCTTCGCTCCACAAACGCGAATTTTCAAATTAGTCTTTGCAAATAACCTTTGAATCTTCACCATCAATTACAATTCCCTGACGGTTGTTAATTGGGCATAGATTCAAATCCGAAAACTCAGTCATTATTTTCTCGGTAACTTTCTTAAATGGTGCTGTAAGATAATGCGGAAGAACATAGAAATCAATCAAATCAAGCCCTGCATCATCTTCTTGTGAGTAGTCCTCCGGCTTTTCATCCATTTGCTCGATATATTGGATGCTTGGAGCGCATATAATTGCGCCTGCCGACTCGCCGATCATCAATTTTCCATTTGCCAATTCCTTTTTCAGCAGTCCATCAGTTCCCGTTTTACGGAGCTGGTCCATAAGAAAGAAAGAATTTCCGCCGGTAAAATATATCACATCTGCTTCTTCAAAAACAGACTGTATCGTTGAATAAGCCTCCGTTGAAATATCAATTTCAGTTACGATTGCTCCCAACTTTTTGAATAATTTTCGAGCCGAGCCGACATAACCGGTGTAGCCTTCACGCAGTGAAGCTGTTGGAATAAATGCGACTTTCTTATTTTCAATTTCTTCCTTTATCAGACTTCCTACACTTGAAAAGTGCGAACATAAAAATAGTTTCATCAATATTCTCCTTTATAAATTCCGATTTGTTGAACTAAGCCGAGTATATCATACTCTCCAATGAAAGAACACCCCCGATAGAGTGAAATTCCCGGTTTGCTGTTTCCGGGCTGGCGAATGACAACAAAAAATCCCCAGACCGAATGGTCTGGGGATGTGGTGGAGCATTGTCAACGGCAGTCGACCCTTACCGATCGACGACTGATTTATAGTAGTTGCCAAAGTCTGCAAGTGCATTGACGATCGGTAGCATTTCCATTCCGAGATCGGTCAACCCATATTCTACCTTGGGGGGATTCTCGTGATAATCACGGCGGTAGGCAAGTCCATCATCGATCATCTGTCTTAAGCTCTCGGTCAAAACCTTCTGCGAGATCCCGTCGATGCTTCTTTGCAGCTCATTGAATCTCCATGGACGCTCCTTCAGATTGCGCAGAAGCAAGAGCTTCCATTTTCCGCCAATCAGGGATACTGCTGTTGCAACCGGACATTCCGGCAGCTCTTCTTTTGTACGCATATCAGTCACCTCTGTATAGAGTATAGCACATTCATTTTTGAGTGTACAGTTACAAAAAGGTGCGTACTTGTTTTTGAATGTGCAAGCTTCTATACTTGACGCAGGCAATGAAAGATTGCGAATCAAAATGGAGGTGCTTACAATGGCAAGCTACACAAAAATGACAGTTGGAAAAGAAAATCGGACGGAGCTTCATGAAAAGCTCGGCCTGACCGGTGCGGAGATCAGCCTGAATACGCTTCCTGCGGGAGCAAATGTTCCGTTTGTTCACTCCCACAAGGCAAATGAGGAAATCTACGGTGTTCTTTCCGGCAAAGGCAAGGCCGTTATCGATGGCGAAGAAATCAGCCTTGCGGCAGGCGACTGGCTGAGGATCTCTCCCGTGGCAAAGCGTCAGCTCTTTGCTGCAAGCGATTCTGAGATCACTTATATTTGTATTCAGGTCAAGGAGAATTCTCTCGAGGGCTATACTGCAACGGATGCTGTGATCTACTGATAAAACATAGCAAAGTAAAAAGGCAGGGCACCACCGCCATGGTGATACCCTGCCTTTGCTTATCCTGTTCCCGTTCTGCGCTGCCGCAACAAAAAAGCCCCTGACCGAAGTCAGGGACTTTTGTTTTGGTGGAGCATTGTCCACAGCACTCGAACCCAACACCTCTTCACGGGAGATGGTT
>OGGB01002225.1_pt1 | contig 11463 bp, 10 predicted proteins | sample 1571111 | NCBI WGS metagenome assembly OGGB01 (sample SAMEA2582067, study PRJEB24529) | metagenome | biome: Human gut stool | place: China | collected 2011
CAAACTTAAGCTTCATTGCTGTAGGTACTTCAGTAAGGCACCTGTCACATTTCGTATCAAAGGTAAGCTCTGCAGTACCGGTTACTTTTGCCTTGTTCACACCGATGTTGGTAAAAGTAAGGATAACGGGTGTCTTCTCCGTAATGGGGAATTCTCCCTGGCGGCTCTTAAAGCTTGTCATCTCAAGCGGAATGGCAACAGTTTCTACCTTGCCTTCGGATGTTAATACATCAGATAAACTTACTAACATAGCGACTCCTATGCAATATGTTGCGTAGAAAACACAAGTCTCCTACGATGTGTTGATTCACACACTGACTTATTATACATAGGGTGCGTGTGTTTGTCAACAAAATTTTGTAGGATTTTCATACAATTTTTGCATTCTTTGTCTGCCTACTTTTCCAGCCCATAACTACTGATCGTCCATTCTGTTCCGTCTTTTTCAAACGTCATAAACAGATAAGACAGTGAATCCTCCTGCGCAGGTAAAAATTCTACTTCGACCGTGCAGTCTGTGCTATTGTCCGCCCCGACTCCGGACAGTCCCTTAATGCCCATAATCTGCACATCTCCTGTATATTCCTCCTGAAAATAAGATTTTGTGAAATCACCTGCCAGTTCGTACACTGTTTCTCTGTCTTCTGTTTTTTTCACTTCCTCCAGTATTTTCAGTTCGTCATTACCCGTCATAAGGTCATTCGTTTGTCCGCTACATGCCGTTAAAAATATGCATGTCATAATTACCCCTGCCAGACTTTTCATTGCCCAGCATTTTTTACACATCTTCATGCCCGTTCCCTCCCACAGTCTACGATGGAATAGTTATAGTTTTCACTTTTCATTATATTTTTCTATCATTTCTTTTTTTAGACCAACTAACGCATCCATTCCTTTCTGGGTTGTAGCAAAAAATTCATTTTCACAAACTTGATTATATTTTACATATGTGGATTCACCACCTGTTTCACAAATATTATTTTCATGCTCTTGATATGAAAATATTGGTGTGAATGCATTTTCCACATACACCTGATATACAGGAATCTTCTCTCCAAGACCATCTACCTGATTTTCGATAAAAACTAAATATTCCCCTCCCACTTCCATTATATTAACAAATCCTCTTTCGATGGAATATGGCTCTGAATATAAACTAAGTGACCAACGGCTGCAAGTAAGATATATATCTTGTCCCACCGCAGGCTCTGTTCCCTTATAAACATCTTCCACTTTGACCAGTTGCCTGCTTGTTCCTCCTATATGCTCCACATCTCCCAGTACAGATACCCGTATAATAACTGGGACCTGCGGTAAATTTACCGATAAATTCTCTGTCTCTTCAAGACATATATTTTCTGGAAGCTGTGCTACGTAAAGCTCATCTAAATATGACTTATCTTCTGCTATATTAGTATACGTTCTTTTTTCAAATATACCAAATACAATTATCACTATAACAATGAATAAGATAAAGCATGAACCCCATTTGCATTTCACAGTTCTGTCCCCTTTCTTTCAATGCGGCCATCTGCAATTTTATATACCTGGTCTGCCAATATCTTCATATCCTCCTGATTATGACTGGCTAAAAGAATTAAGGCTCCTCTTTCTTTTTCCTGTTCAATTAATTGTCTTATTTCCTTTATTCCTGCTTCATCCAGTCCGTTTGTAGGCTCATCCAGCATGATAACATCTGGCTTCTCCATGATGGCCTGTGCAATCACCAGTCTCTGCTTCATTCCCATTGAGTATTTACCAAATACCCTTTTGTCAGCCGGGTCAAGTCCAACCCGTCGTATTGCTTCTTCTACTTCCCGCTTACCAATCACTCCCTTTAACTGCGCAAGATATAATAAATTTTCCACTCCTGTCTTATTGGGATACAAGCCGGCATGCTCCAAAACAATCCCCTGACTTGGTAAAACAGCAAAGTCTTTGTGCAGTTCTTTATCATTCCAATAAATATTACCTGAATCAATCTTCATCAGACCCGATAATGCCCGAAACAACATGGTTTTTCCAGATCCATTTCTACCCCAAAATCCATATATATTTCCTGTTTCCATTTCCAGACTGATGTCATTGAGTATTGTCTTACCCTTTATTTTTTTATGAATATTGTTTGCAATTAATTTCATATCAAATTGTCTCCATTTCCATGTCCTCTGCCAGTAAATCCTTCTTCTGTATCAATTGTCCTCCCATCAATACAGTAACTATACAGAATAGAGCCGGAATCAATATCGAAGTAACTAAATTCAAAGAATATCGGCTGTTGGCTAACTCAACTTCTAACAATGTGCTGCGATGCCATCCTAAAACGGTATGTGCTACTGGATTCAACCACAAAAAAACATATATGATGTCTTGTTTGATTTGCATTTTCGTCAATATATTTATGATACTGAGTGCTGCGGTACAAGTCATTTGCACAACCATAACCAATGTGAATGCAGCACTGCTTCCAATATTGATCGCAAGTAAATTAACTAACAGCACCAGGGTAAAATTCCATAACATAAAAATCAGAGCATGGCATCCCAATAAAATAAATCCACCTACGCTAAAAATCACCTGATATCGCAATACAGAAGCAATAGCGGTTGTGCTTAGAAATACCAGTTCAAATATGCATATGAAATTAATTAACTGTAACATTTCCTTTCCATACCATTTCATTCGATTCGGGCACCGACTAAACACATAGATACTGGCTGTACAGAAATGACCATACAGCTTATTCCCAAAAACCAATATCATAATATAGTTTGGCATCATACGAAGCATAAATCCAATTAACTCCACTAAATTGCAACTCATGCTGAGTTCACCTCTGGATCCACTTAATTGTAATACCAGTTCTGATAGCGTTATTACTCCGTCAAACGGTCTGATAAAACCAAGCGATATGCAAATTCCGGAAAGTATTCCAATTAAAATTACTACTCTTTTTTCATGATGCATATTACCATTTATCCTTATTCCTTCCATAAAGATAAAAACCGAATATTGTTATTATTATAATTCCTACCCCCATCAGTGGAACGATAATATTTTTAGGGGTATCATCAAAAAGAAGCAAATACTTATACCAGCTTAATGAACTCCTATTTCTATCCAGAATATTAAGATATGTAGTCGCATTCAATAGAACAAAAGTCGGTAAGATCAGCAACGTGCGATATTTAACCGTCAAAACAAATGAGATTGCTACGGGAAGCGTACCAAGGATTCCTGATACGACACCAAAAAATAGTGTTGCAAGAATTGCATACAAACCAGGGGATGCTATATAGATTGCGCTGCCTATGTAATTATGAACCATTGTGGCATAATCTGTATTGTAAATGCTTAAATTTGATAAATCTCTTATTGCATTCATGGGAAAAGATAGCATATTCATTAGTATTTCCAGCATAAATGGAACCGTAAAAACTATTGTTGTTGTAAAAAAAGATGCCCACAATTTACTTTGTAAATAACGATTTTTCCCTAAACGATAAATCATGTATACTTCTTCTTTTGTCTGCTGTTCTTTGGTATAAGAAAAACCAGCAGGTACAGCAACCAAGATAGGGTATATCATCACAATTAATAATTGAATGTTTGCACTAAAATATACTTTATTCAGGCTGAGCGCTAATAACTTCATTGGCTGATACATTTGTGAAACATCAGTACCTCTAAATGTGAGAACATTCGTTATATAATTCCCCAACACTACCGCCAGAAGTAATATAAATGTCAGACTTGCTTCTTTTTGTTTTAATAAAAAAATGGTTTGCTTCTTAATCACTTTTATTAACATACAATTTCCCTCATATAACTTGGGATTAAATGCTTTATTATGCACTTAATCCCAAATTTTTACAACTTATCTTCCATCGTAAGAAACAGTTGCATATGCGGCTGCACTTGAGTTACCTCTAAATTCAAAACCCACAAATATGTTTGATGCCTTAACATATAACAGATTTTCTTTAGAAATACAATTGAGCATTTGGAAACTTCCCATTAATCGTATTAATTTCCTTTTGCTCAAGTAGTTACAGCAATAACCGTTTCCATTTTCTCCATGTCTTTCGTTGTCACCAATCTTATCTGGATGCGCTGTACCTGACAGAAAAAGAGATTGAAAATATCTTTGAGTTTACCATGCTGACTGACCGCTGAGTACTAGATTTTCATACAATTTTTATTATCGCAGCATCATTCCATTTTCTGGCAGTTTTAAGACAAGTCTGTCTGCTATTGAATTTTAGAACTTCTCCTTAAAGGAAATGTATCAGTTGTTTTACAACTACCGTAGATCATTCTCTATCTATCCAATATAAATATACATCTTCCAAGCAGGGATAAACTTCTTCCACATTACCTGTTTTCAAGGCATCGGCACTGATGATCCTCAGTCGATGTCCTTTTTCTGTTAATGTAACACTTATGATCCTGGCTCCACTGTTCTGGTATTCTTCCCCTTCCCTCTCTGTAACCAACACATTATAAACTTTATGTTCCAATTCAGCCAAAAATTTCTGCGGAGTATCCCTCCGGACAATCTTCCCATTCTTTATCAGCAGTATCTCTCTGGCCATGTTTTCCACATCCGCTACTACATGTGTGGCTAAAAGGACAATCTTATCCTTTGCACAGCCACTGATAAAATTTCGTATCCGGATTCTTTCCTCCGGATCCATCCCAGCCGTTGGTTCATCCAGAATCAATATCTCCGGATCATTTAATAGCGCCTGTGCCAGCAGGATTCTCTGTTTCATACCACCTGAAAAGTATTTCAGCTTTTTATACCGTTCCTCTTTCAGATTGACGACCTCTAATAAATTTTCAATCTGTTCTCTGGCATCTTTTCTGTTCATTCCTTTTAAAGCAGCCATATACCAAAGGAACTTTTCTGCAGTAAATGCTTCATAAAGACTCTGCTGCTGTGGCATATACCCGATCTTCGCCCGGTAATCCGCTCCCATCTTATAAATATCTTCTCCGTCTGCCGTTATGCTTCCCTTATCCGGGCGCAAATTATCCGTCAGCATACCAAACATTGTACTTTTCCCTGCGCCGTTGGGACCCAGAATCCCATATATCCCCGGTGTAAAATCTGCAGATACGTCATTTATTGCATACGTTTTCCCATGATCATAGCTTTTGTATAGATCTTTTATTTTTAATTCCATAATGTACCCTTTATATCATATTCAACAGAATCATGTGGCTGCTTCGTTTAAAATACAAAAGCAGCAATACAACAATAATCAATATGCCGCTTCCCATCAGCAGTGCCGGAATTCTCTGTTTCAACTTTTTGTACAATGTCCGCCCCAGGATTCCTACTGCCAGAAAGCTTCCGAATTTCAGGACAAATACGAAAGTCTCATACCATCCCAGTGTTATGCTGCTTTCGCAGTTCCAATTTACCAGATTACACATTTTCTGCCCTGCTGTGGCAAATCCATCAATATTCTGCAGCTTTAAAAACAATGGTGCAGCCATTACCAGATAGACAAATACTACGCATATGATCGCTGCCAGATCCTTACTTCTCTCCAGAACTTCTCTTCCTCTCCGGGTAGAACGGATCAGCGGTATCAGGTTGCTCTCCTCTCCTGCTCCGTAAATCCCTCCCAGTAAAAACAGCAACAGAACCGCACCTACGTACCAGGTAAGCACTTCATGGGTAACATTTCCCCATATATCCAGGTAAGCTTTTTCATCCAGTAAATATTTTTCCGAAAGTTTACCCTCTTTTTCTGATAGTCCCCGGATCTGATCTGTCAGCTCCTGAAAGCCCTCATGCAAACGCTGCCATTCCAACTGCATCAGTAACCGATCTATTTCATCCGTCCCTGACATTTCAGCTGATTCCCGACTGGGCTCCTGTAACTGCTCCAACCGCCTTTTTTCGTTTTCCACCTGCTCCAGGGTCTCCTCCGTCAGCTGTCCGGAAAGATTTTTCAGGTACATATGGTAGGCGGCATCTTTCGCCGTCGCATAGTATTGTGGCTCATATACAGCAAAAACATTCTGCATCATAAGCCACAGGGCAATTATGATCACAATTCCTTTTTTCTGCTGGATCAATAGTTTATAAAATTCATAATATACAAGATTCCTTCTATGCCCTAGTACGCTCCACTTTTTTCGTAACCTGATAATCAGCGTTTCCAGCCGGCCACTGTCACTGATCTGGCAGGTTCTATGGAAAAGGTTTATTCCGCTGGCACAGCATACCACATAAATAATCAGGAAGACACTGACCGCAACTTCATTTTTTCCTATGGCATGTCCCCCAAAATTGAAATTAACATAGCTTCCCAACGCCTGTCTCATATCCCAATAGAAAAAAGGATTTATAATCTTACATACCCGCAGGGTTCCCGTGACAGCAATGAAATGGTACGCTGCATATTCGCATATCATAGGAAGCATCATGACAATGAAAGCTCCCGTTTCCGATTTCACCAGCATGCCCGCCATAAAAAGAACAGACCCTGTCAGCAGGGACAGTCCCACACGAAGAAAAATAAGCAGTCCTATGGCCTGCCCTACGCTTAATACATACGGGCAGTTGCGGAAAAGAGAAACCGACTGTACGGGTCTGTTCATATTGCCATATCCATACATCCATTTCAGGAACAAAACAACACTGGTTTCCTGTAACAAGGTATACAGTACTCCCCCCGATAATAGCAGAAACAACTTGGAATACGCCGTTACATGATGTCCGTTTTTACATCCTTTAATAAGAATAAAAAGCTTTCTATTTCTCTCATAAAATAATAAATACCACGTCAATACTCCCTGAAAAGAAATAGCAAAGAAAATACCGTACTGATACTCCGCCAATGCCTTTATTCCAAAACAGTTGTCCACTGTCACAGAAGCTTTCGCAACTGCCGAAAAATCGTGACAAGTCTTGCGGATATTATCCGTCAGATAATGATTTCCTTCGGAGATCACATTTTCCATGGCCTTTGACCTGTCCTGCATCTGTGAAATAAATTCCCGATAAGAGTCCAGATACCGTTTCTGTTCCTCCAGATCAGCCTCATAGAAGCCTAACTCGTCCGCCTGTTCATTTCCTTCACAAAACGCAATATATTGATCTTTTTGCTGATATACATAGACATAGGCCGCTTCTTTTTTCTGAATCATAAAAAGCAGGAATAGATTCCCCACAAAAAGTCCAATAAATGCAATCCATAGCGGAATCTGCGTCATCAGCTTTTTTATTTCATATCCTGTCAACCTCATGCAAATTGCCCCTTTAACGATCCATGATCTCCGTCAGTGTAATCGTTTTCCCCCGGTACTCTCCAATTTTTTTCTCCCAGCACTTTACTCCCCATGTACCGTCTTCTTTCTCATAAGTAAAGTACATCCTGTTTCTGTCACCTACCGGAAATCTCTGTGCTCTCCCGTTTTCATTTAATGGTGTCATAAAGGTATCTACGATCTGCATGTCCTTGTCATACACAACATATTTTCCCGGATTCCGAAGCCAATCATCAATGTCCTCCATCCAGTCATCAAAAAAATATAAATATTCGCCATCACTCAAAAAATAACCTGCCTGAGGTACATCTTCCGATAACACCTTCAGATTGGATCCATCCAGATCAGCAATATATACCGGCATCGGTTCATCACCTCTTTTTTCATCATCATAGGGATCCAGAATGATCTGATCCTGCCAGAATTGTACCCCTAAAATATGCACCGATTTCGGCATATCCGGAATCTGTAATTTCTCAATTTTGTCCGCCTGTATATCATATACAAAGGTTTTATTATATAACCTGTCGTAATCGTAACCATTATTTTCTTCCTTCTGGGAATCTCCCTCTTTGGGCAGCATAGAAATAATTTCAAAATACACATAATTTCCATAAGCCTGAAGATTTCCCCAAGTAAGCACTCTCAGATTCTCCTCCGCAGTATAGACGGTCTCCGGTCTATGAAAAAAGGTATTTAATGATAACCGTTTTATCGTACATTCAACCTTTATCTCTTCATCTTCCTCATAATACCTTTTTTCCGCATAATATAAGTTGTTCCTATGTATGATCCAGTTCACAATAATGCTGGATTTTCCATCCCATTTGTACACAACATCTTTCGCTGTTCCGTCCAGAGCATAGCGGTATAATATCCTTTCATCCGTTTCGTAACAGCTCAACGGAATACAATAAAGATAATCTCCGCATTTTGCAATTGCGATATCTTTATCCGGATTAGTATTTGCCAGTTCCTCCAAATCGACAGAGGCATTACACTCTTTTATTTTCTGCTGATCCGTCTCTCTGTCATGTAAGCAGTCCACCTTATTACACAGCGGAACTAAAACATCATTATCTTCTTCCATGTAATAGATAAAACCATTCTTGTATATATATACGATGTTATCGCTTCCCTGCTGGACTTTAGGAAATGCTATGCTATCCGACCATTGTCTGTATTGATAGTCATAGTTTTCTACATAAGTGTCCGGCATTGCCTTGTTGGCACAGCCTGTCAGAAAGATCAAGTTTACTATTATAAGATAGGTTTTTATTCTCCGCATAGCATCTCCTGTTTTGTCCATTCCGTTGGTCATCAATTGATTATCTGGTCCATCTTGTAATATCCATCCAGTATCCAGAAGGGAATTGTGTCACAGAAACCTCGTGTACACCTCTTACATCCAAAAATGCCGCCGTTGGCTGTTCGATTACAGAGATGTCTACCCTTGCAGTTGCTCCGCCTCCTAATTTGCTAAATGTGTATTATAAACCATATTCTTAATATCTGCACATCCGTCTGCTCTATTGTACTTGTTTTTTCTTACCTTCCTCCATTTTCTAAAATATTTCTTTTACTTGTCGATCAAACATGCTTGATAATTCATATTTACCACAAATTATCTCTCTAACTCAATTGAGCAGATGGAAACTTCCCATTAATCGTATTAATTTCCTTTTGCTCAAGTCCCTTAATAAAAGATTTCATAGCAAAAAGAGTAGGTTGCATCCGTAATTTTTCTATAGATGCAACCTACTCTTTAACTTAAACTATTCTTTATAAAGTACACCAGTATACGTAGCTACTGTTTGACTTGTAGTATATGAATATTTACTTATTGTAAGAACCCCTGAGTAATAGCTTCCATTAATTTTTTCTCTCCATGAAATTTCTTTCTGTGGTTTTACAACCCCTGAATATATCACTTCCCTCGTCACACTAACACTTGCTCCGCAAAGGACAATGTCGTTTTCCGCCAAATCTTCTGCAACATATACTTCATAATATATACCTTCTGATGTATATCCCTCTCCTACCCGCTGTGCAGTTTTCTGCGCATTAACCGGGAATGAAATACTTAAAACAGCTACTACAAAAAATATGGCAAATATACCTTTGTTCATATCCTATCCTCAACTTTCATTCTCCACTCAGAAATACATATCCTCCTACATCTGTTTCCTTCCATGCTGTAGCGTCTTCCTTATTATCATAATAAGTCGTCTTTACAATATTGGTATCTATTACTTCTTGATTCAATGTAGCTCTCACTTCATCCAAATGCACATTAATACTATCATTCGTCATTTCACCATCTACTACATACGCAATTTCATATACCCTTCCCCATAACGGATCATCAATATACCTTGTTCCTATCTGCTGAAAAGCAGGTTTTCTATGTCCTGCCATATATATCAGAAACATTCCTGCAGCTATCGCCAATATTCCAATCAAAAAGGACATTCTTGCAATCCGTCCATAGTTTTTCTTTTGTGGTTCAGGTTCTGTTTTCTCATTTTCCCCTGTGTTATCCGTATTCTCCTTATCTCTCTCCTCCACATTTCTTTTTTGAAATTCAGGATTGTCCAGTTTCTCCAATGTCTTTTCCGGATTATGTAATTCGTCACACGATACCTGAAGTATATCTGCTATACTACTAAGCATCATCATATCCGGAAGGTTCTTTCCATTCTCCCATTTGCTTACCGCAGACGTAGAAATCGACAACCTCTCTGCCAGTTCCTTCTGACTTAATCCATTCTTCTTCCTTAAAATTACCAGTAGTTTACCAAATGCTTCCTTTTGCATAACTTTACCCCTTTAATTGTACTAGCAATGATACAATTATACGATTAAGTTATCTAAAAAGCAATGAAGCAAGAATGAACATACTTGACAATTCACATTTACCACAATGATACGTCTAAATCAATTGAGCATTTGGAAACTTCCCATTTTAATCTTATGAATTTCCTTTTGCTCAAGTAGTTACAGCAATAACCGTTTCCTAGATTATCGTGTCATACCTCCCTATCGTTGTCTACTCTGCTACAGCGTCTTTCATACTCTTCACATATTCTCCGATATAAGGAGCTGCATCTTTGCCATACTTTGCAATGATCTTCACGATGGCGCTTCCGACAATGGCTCCGTCGGATATGGATGCCATAGCTTTCGCCTGCTCGGGGGTGCTGATGCCGAAGCCGATAGCACAGGGAACGTCGGTCACGGCGCGGATGCTTTCCACGATAGCAGGCAGATTGGTCTTGATCTCGCTGCGCACACCGGTGACACCCATGGAGCTTACCACATAGATGAATCCTTCCGCCTCCGATGCAATCTGGCGGATACGGCTCTCGGAAGTGGGTGCGATCATGGAGATCACCTTCACGCCATGGGCTTTGGCGGGAGCCTCCACCTCCGCCTTCTCTTCATAAGGCACATCGGGAATAATGATAGCACTGATGCCTAGCTCCTCACACTTTGAAAAAAATTTCTCATACCCATAATGGAATACGGGATTTACATAAGTCATAAACGCCAGGGGAATCTCCGACTGTTCCCGCACTCTCTTCACGATCTCAAACACACCGTCCGTGGTCATACCGTTGCTAAGAGAACGGATATTTGCCTCCTGGATCACCACGCCTTCCGCCGTGGGATCGGAAAAGGGGATACCGATCTCTATGAGATCCGCCCCTGCCTTTTCCATCTCTAAAATAAATTTTACGGTGCTGTCCGCGTCCGGGTCTCCTGCGGTAAGGAAAGCTATAAATGCTTTTTTATTGGGTGTATCAAATACTTTTTCTAATTTACTCATCGTATCTGTCTCCATTTCTTCTATCTCTTCTATTCTAATTTCTTCTATCTTTCCTGTTTTCATCTTCTGTCTGCAGGAGAACGGACTGCCCAAAGCATTTCACAGCCCCTGCACGTAAGTCGGTCATCAGTCATGAATATCCACACCGCGGTATCTCGCAATAGCGGCCACATCCTTGTCGCCTCTGCCGGACAGACATACGATAATGCTCTGGTCCGGGCTGTAGTTCTTCGCGATCTTACGTACCTGTGCTACCGCATGGGCACTCTCAATAGCGCAGATGATTCCTTCAGTTCTTGCCAGATATTCAAAAGCATCCACTGCCTCGTCATCCGTGATGGGCACAT
>OGGB01002238.1_pt1 | contig 11427 bp, 9 predicted proteins | sample 1571111 | NCBI WGS metagenome assembly OGGB01 (sample SAMEA2582067, study PRJEB24529) | metagenome | biome: Human gut stool | place: China | collected 2011
TGAAGATCGAACAGGGTGCGTCCGCATCCGGGACAGGAGATATATTCCGTTTTGCTGGTGCGTATACGTCCTGCTTGCAGAATACCAAAGGCCGTGGCATCTACTACGGCATGAGTGAGATTTCCCTGGTTGAATAGGAAAATACCATCGCAAAGGCCGTCGAAGATAAGTGCTCCCATGTCAGCAGCAGATTTTATCTGCAAGTCCTCTGCTTCATTTTCAGCATAGTGCTGGAAGAATACAACCGGATTTTTCAATCCTTCCTGCATCAATTGGTGAACTAAGGCACGATGTTCCCCAAGTCGGTTAGGATGGTTACTCTGTGATATAATGACTACTTCCGGATGATATTTCAGACAAGCAATCACTTCTTCTGTTTGTGCCATATAAGGCATAAACATGAATTTCAAATCGGCTTGGCAATTGCCCATAAGTGGCATTTGCTGGTAATTGAAAGCCGGATAGGTTCCGGGCTCTTCTTCCCATATATCCGCATCCAGGATGTATTCCACTCCTTCTTCACGAATTTCCGGTAAGGCACGTCCGGCGTAGATATAATCCGGAATGAATTGCGGGTTCGTATCAAACTTTCCGTCCATGCGTTCGGCAATGACTACAGGCAGGTGATTCCCGCCTATGTTGCGTACGGCAGTTGTCTCACGCCGTACCGGAGAAAGATAATTGAAACCTTCTGCTTCCACTCCGGGTATGTAAGGATGATCCTGGTGCTGCATGATATAATCCACCAACTTTCGTGCTACAGGTATTTCTGCTTCCGGAGCTTCGCTCAGAGAAACACGGATGGTATCACCCAGACCGTCAGCTAGCAATGCACCGATGCCCAATGCAGATTTGATACGCCCGTCCTCGCCATCCCCGGCCTCTGTAACGCCAAGGTGCAGCGGGAATTGCATTCCTTCCTTTTCCATTACAGCAGCTAACAGGCGAACTGTTTTCACCATTACTACTGTATTGGAGGCTTTGATGGAGATTACAACATCTGTAAAATCTTCTTTTACACAGATGCGCAGGAACTCCATGCATGATTCCACCATACCTTCCGGTGTATCGCCGTAGCGAGACATAATGCGGTCGGACAGTGAACCATGATTTACACCGATGCGGATAGCTGTGTGATTCTCCTTGCAGATATTCAGGAAAGGAACAAACCGGTCATGTATCTTCTGCAATTCTTGTGCATATTCTTCGTCTGTATATTCCAGATGCTTGAAGGTGCGTGCGGCATCTACATAGTTTCCCGGATTGATACGTACTTTCTCAACATACTGTGCTGCTACATCTGCTACCTTTGGGTTGAAGTGGATGTCGGCAACCAGTGGAGCCATATATCCGTCCCGGCGCAAGCCGGCATTGATGTTCATCAGGTTTTCCGCTTCTTTAATGCCTTGTGCTGTCAGACGTACATATTCACCTCCGGCATCTACAATTCGTTTGGCCTGTGCCACGCTGGCTTCTGTATCCTGCGTAGCGGTGTTTGTCATACTCTGTATGCGTATAGGATTGGAGCCGCCCATAGGGGTGGCTCCAATATTTACTTCTGATGTTTCCCGACGGGAATAGTTGAATAAATCCACGATATTTAGTGATTAGTGGTTAGTGATTAGTGATTAACGATTGGTGATATCTAAAACTACCATAGCATAGCCTGCTTATCACTAATCACTAACCATTAATCACTCCTTATTTAATTCGTTTTATACTCGTACTTTACTTCTTTCAGTTCCTCGTTCGCCTTTACGATTTTCTTTTTCAGTCCTTCTTTGTAGGCTGCAAAAGTTTCAGCGAGATCGGCATCGCTCAAAGCTAGCATTTGTATAGCAAGAATGGCAGCATTCATGGCGCCATTGATGGCAACTGTGGCTACAGGGATTCCGGGAGGCATCTGAATGATAGAGTAGAGAGCATCTACGCCATCCAGCACAGAACCTTTAACGGGAACTCCAATGACAGGCAGTGTAGTGTTGGCAGCGATGACTCCGGGCAGAGCGGCGGCCATGCCGGCGGCTGCGATTATCACTTTAACGCCGCGTCCGCGGGCGTTCTTTGCAAAATCCTCTACAGCTTCCGGAGTGCGGTGTGCAGAAAGAGCGTTCATTTCGAACGGTACATGTAAATCATTCAGCAGTTGAGCGGCCTTTTCCATAACAGGAAGGTCGGAGGTGCTGCCCATGATGATGCTTACTAATGGAGACATAATTATTTAGTTATTAGTGTTTAGTGATTAGTGATTAGCAAGCTTCTCAATATCAATTTGCTAATCACTAATCACTAATAGTTAATCGTTAATCAACGCTTTGTAGGCAGCAGCATCCAGCAATGAATCGAAGTCTGCATCAGCATCCGGTTTCATTTTGATGAGCCAGCCTTCGCCGTACGGATCTTTGTTTACCAGTTCCGGTTGGTCGGCAAGAGCCTCGTTTTGCTCCAGGATTTCTCCGCCTACGGGCAAGAAAAGATCCGAAATGGTTTTTACTACTTCAATGGTTCCGAATACTTCATCGGCTGCCAATGTTTCGCCCTCTGCCTGGATATCTACGAATACGATATCGCCCAATTGTTCCTGAGCGTAATCGGTGATACCTACATAAGCTACATCGCCTTCAAGGCGTATCCACTCGTGTTCTTTGGTGTACTTTACATTTTCTGGGAAATTCATGATCATTATTTTTAAAGGTTAATACTTATATTAATTACAAATTACTAATTATAAATTACGATTCTTTGTTCACTCTTAATTCTTTACTTATCTTAGAATAAGAAAACGCGGAACAGGATATTACTCAGTGGATGAAGCACCAATAAGGAGCAAATCAATCCTACGGCAAAACCTACCAGTACCTCTCCCAATGTATGATGCTGTAAAATAATACGTGCTGTGCCCAGGACACCTGCAATCAGGATGAACAGACATAGCCACCATACCGGATTGTATCCGAACAAGGCACTGAAAGATACCAACCCTCCTACAATAGCCCCTACACCTGCCATATGCTCGCTTAACTTCCATTTCAGATTGACAACAATGCAGATAACCATCATGATCAATGCAGCAAGAATAATACCTGTCATGTACCAGGGAATATTCAGGCGATGCATCATCACCAGACAGAATATGTATGAAGTAATAGTAAGCAGGAATGGCATAAAACGCCGTTTACGTTCTCCTAAGTCTTCGGGACTGAAGCCGTTGATCTTACGAAACAGGAAGATGGTGAGTGTAGGCATAAGAATGGTGAAGCAGTACACTACTCCCAGCACAATCAGCTTATACTGTATAGGCATGATGCGCAGGTATGAGAAAAGGAACAGAATCAGAAACGCCAGGAACGGGATGGAAAACGGCGTGAATATAGCCGATATCACCCGGGCTGTACGGATTAAGCTCCTGTCTGCCACAATATGTTGTTCTTCAACCATTTTTTTACAATTGGATTCATTAATCATTTACCACCTTATCATTTTATAATTACTTTCTCAGCCTTGCCACCGGTATGTTCAACTGTTGCCTGTACTTGGCTACCGTGCGGCGTGCTATCGGATATCCTTTTTCTTTCAGTATATCCGTCAGTTCATCATCCGTATAAGGTTTCTTTTTATCTTCATTGTCAATGCATTCTTTCAATATCTTACGAATCTCGCGCACAGACATTTCTTCACCGTCCTCGGTGACATATCCGTCATTGAAGAAAAATTTCAGGGAATAGATGCCGTAATTGGTTTGCACATATTTGCTGTTGCTGACGCGGGAAATGGTTGAAATGTCCAGTCCGGTACGTTCGGCAACATCTTTCAATATCATAGGACGCAACAATGATTCGTCTCCTTCGAGGAAGAACGGACGTTGCAGGTCGATAATGGCTTGCATGGTAGTCATTAATGTATTCTGACGTTGCTTCACGGCATCGATAAAGCCTTGTGCTGCATCCATTTTCTGCTTCAGGAACATCATGGCTTCTTTCGACTCTTTCGACTGGTTAGCCCTGTTTTTGGTATGTTCTTCCACCATCTCGGTGAAGTCGCGGCTCATACGCAGTTCCGGAACGTTCCGGTTGTTCAGAGCCAGATTGATGGTACCGTCGTCGTATGTATCTACAATGAAATCGGGGATGATCTGTTGCATGTTCCGGCCGATGGCTTCCCCCAGGGAGGCACCCGGACGCGGATTGAGTTTGCAGATCTCTTTGATAGCCTGTTCAAAAGCATCTTCTTCCAGTCCGAGCTTCTGCTGTATCTTGTCCCAATGCTTGCGGGTAAATTCTTCGTAACATTCGGAGATGATCGCTTCTTCTATATAAAGTAGAGGGTTCGGGGTGAAGTGTTGTTGCTCTATCTTGCGATGAATCTGAATGAGCAGGCATTCTTGCAGGTTGCGTGCGCCAAGTCCGGCGGGGTCAAAGTCCTGGATAATCTTCAGTGCTTCTTCCAATTCCTCTTGGGTGCATTCGATGCCGGCATAGATGGCGAGTTCATCACAGATGCTATCCAGAGACTTACGTAGCAGACCGTCGTCATCCAATGATCCGATCAGATATTCCGCCAGTTCACGTTGATGCTCGGTCAGGTCACGTTCGCTTAGTTGCTCCTTCAGGGTTTCGTAAAAAGAAGTAGCGTCGGAGAAAGGTATTTCTTCGGCCTGTTCACCTTTGCTACGGTTGTTTTCCTGCAATTTGTAGTCGGGGATATCGTCTTCGCTCAGATAGTCGCTTAATGAATCATATTCATTGGCTCCGTTGTCTTCTGCGGAACCTTCCGTATCGGAATTTTCAGAAAAGTCGTCACTTGCCGTATCTTCCTTTCCTTCTTCCAGAGCCGGATTTTCCAGAAGTTCCGCATGTATACGGTCTTCCAGTTCTACAGCGGGCAATTCCAGTAGCTTCACTACCAGAATCTGCTGGGGCGACAGTGTCTGTACCTGTTGCTGCGCTTGAGTTTGTACTTGTCTGGAACCTTGTGCCATACTTATTCTTTTCTTTTACTCGCCGCAAAGATAATGCAAACGAGACAGAATAAAATGAACTCGTTCATTTTTTATGCCGAGGCGCAACTTATCTTCACACTTTTTGCAAAAATAGTGAATAGTTCGGGAACGCGAAATGTTCTCGGCATAAGTTTTTCATGCAAGCATGAAAGATTGGCGCCTAATTTACATTATCTTCGTTAAAAGCGAAGATAAGCTGCACATCAGCATTAAAAAATAAGCAAGCTTATTTTGTGCTGCTTTTGGTTTGCATTATCTTTGTGCGTATCAACTTAAAAAATTGCAACGTTATGTTTGATAAAGAAACTTATGTGCAGCGCAGAGCCCTGCTGAAAAAAAATGTTGGCTCCGGAGTGTTACTATTCTTGGGAAATGACGAACAAGGACTGAATTATGAAGATAATGCTTTCCGTTATCGTCAGGATTCTACCTTTCTCTACTATTTCGGCTTGTCGTTTGCCGGACTTTCCGCTATCATTGACATCGATGAGAACAAAGAAATCATTTTCGGGGACGAACTGACTATCGACCATATTGTGTGGATGGGCACACAGCCGACTCTGAAAGAGAAGAGTGAACGGGTCGGTATTCGGGAGACACTTCCTTCCGCCGGAATTATCAGCTATCTGCACAAAGCCGTACAAAAGGGTCAGACGGTACATTATCTTCCGCCTTACCGTCCCGAACATAAGTTGAAACTCATGGATTGGCTGGGTGTTCCGCCTGCACGCCAGGAAGGTTCCGTGCCGTTTATCCGTGCGGTGGTGGCACAGCGTAATTATAAATCTGCCGAAGAGATTGCAGAAATAGAAAAAGCGTGTGATGTGACTGCCGACATGCATATCAAGGCGATGGAAGTGATTCGGCCGGGTATGTACGAATATGAAGTTGTGGCAGAGATGAACCGTGTAGCCGAAATGAATAATTGCGAACTTTCTTTCCCTACAATTGCCACAATCAACGGACAGACTTTGCATAATCATTATCATGGTAATAAAATAAAATCGGGTGACTTGTTCCTGATCGATGCCGGTGCGGAACTTCCATCAGGCTATTGTGGTGATATGTCGTCTACTGTACCTGCCGATAAAACGTTTACTTCGAAGCAACGTGCCGTTTACGAAATTCAGAATGCTATGCATCTGGAATCTGTAAAGGCTCTGCGTCCGGGTATTCCTTATATGGAAGTGTACGACTTATCTGCCCACGTAATGGTAGAAGGTTTGAAAGGACTGGGCCTGATGAAAGGAAATGCGGATGATGCAGTGCGCGAAGGTGCTCATGCATTGTTCTATCCCCACGGTCTGGGACACATGATGGGGCTGGATGTGCATGATATGGAAAATCTGGGCGAAGTGTGGGTAGGTTATGACGGTCAGCCCAAGAGCACACAATTCGGGCGTAAGTCTCAACGCCTTGCTATTCCTTTGGAACCGGGCTTTGTACATACCGTTGAGCCGGGTATCTACTTCATTCCCGAATTGATTGACATGTGGAAAGAAGGAAAGAAATTCACTGACTTTATCAATTATGACAAATTGGAAGAATATCGTGACTTCGGTGGTATCCGCAATGAAGAAGATTATCTTATTACAGAAACCGGTGCCCGCCGCTTAGGCAAGAAGATACCGTTGACTCCGGAAGAGGTGGAAGCGTTTCGATAGTATCAATTTAAGAATGAGTCTAATGAAAAAACTACTATTCTTATTTTGTCTTTTGTCCTGGAGTGTATTGCATGCACAAAAGACGATTAATCGGCCTCCGTTTATAGCAAAGGCAACGGAAACCATTGAGATAGCTGCTATTCATTTGTCGGATACAGCTACCGTGGTTGATGTGGATGCAAAATTTATTCCAAAGAACTGGATACGTATTGCTCCTGCTACTTGTCTGGTTGCAGATAATGGTGAACGTTATCAGGTGCGGCAGGGAGTAGGCATAGAGTTGGGCCAGGAATTTTGGATGCCTGAGTCGGGTGAGGCTACTTTTTCTTTGATATTTCCACCTCTGCCGGCATCTGTAAAGTCATTTGATTTTGTGGAAGGTGAAGGTGAAAGAGACTTTAATCTTTTTGGTATCAGCCTGACCGGGAAGTTGTCCAAACTCCAATTGCCTAAAGATTTAGGGAAAGCCGGCAAAGCGACTGCTGTTGCTTTGCCGACGCCTGAAATCAAAGAGGGAACCGCTATCATCAGTGGGCGTATTCTGGATTATAAGCCTTCATTTCGCATGAAAGTCGAACTACATTCAGCTGATTTCTTATCTGCTTATGGACAAAAGAATACAGAGTTAAAGTTGGATGAAGCAGGAAATTTTCATACGGAAATGCCCGCTTCACATCCTTCTGTCGCCTATTTAAGTGTGGGTGGCTCTATTATTTCTTTTTTGTTGTCTCCAGGCGGCGAAACCAAGATTACCGTAAATCTTCGTGAGATGACGCGTGCTTCCAGTCGTTTGCAAAAAGATGCGAAACCTGAAGGGAAGAAGGTTTATTTTGAAGGTCTGAATGCCGGATTGAATACGGAGATGAATTCCGGATTGGAGATTCCACTTTGTTCTGTTGAGTTGAAAGACTTGTATGACATGAATCCGGACCAGTACAAGGCATATTGTATGCAGAAGTATGAGGAAGCAGACAAGGCGATCCACGCTAATAAGAAGATAAGTAAGGCTTATGCGGAACTGTTGACGATATTGAATAAAGATGCTTTGTACGAGCTGTTAAGTGAATATAGTTATCGACTGCTGCAGGCTTATGCTCAGCAAAAAGGTGTGTCTGTGCGCGATGCAAGTAAAGAGTATCGTTCTCCTGAACCATCGAATGACTATTTCGATTTCCTAAGTGAACTTGGTTATATCAATTCGCCCAAGTCTGTGTATTGTTTTAATTATCCTTCCAGGGTAGTCAATACCGGGTATATAAGCTTGCCATCTGTAAAACATGGTGACATCTTTGATTATTTACTCAATTCCCCTAAAGTGGCCCCTAAAGATAAGGAGACGATGAAGAAATATCGCGATAATCCGTCATCGTATGATTCTTCGGTAATGAAAGAACTGAGGAATAGATATGATGCTCTTTTTCAGGAGTTTGGTAGACAAGGAATGGAAGCTAACCGAAAAGCGGTTGAAGAACTGATTGGTAGCCAAGGTATCTATTATGATGTGCAGAAAGCCATGCAATGTGTTTCGAAGCTGGAAGATTTTACACCTTTATCTGAAGATGATTTTGCTGCTTTGCATGCAATTGAAAGTTCCTATTTTCTGAACCGGTTGACTGCAATGAATACGGAACTGCTTCGGAGGATAGAAGAGAATAAGAGTAAACGTGGTTTCACGGTTCGTACTTTGGCTGCAGACGTTAAGGATGATGAACTGTTTGAAGCTATGGTCGCTCCGTTCAAAGGTAAAGTGGTGCTTGTTGATTTCTGGGCTACCTGGTGTGGTCCTTGTAAGATGGCAATGAAGATGATGAAGCCCATGAAAGAAGAATTGATTGATAAAGATATCGTATATGTTTTTATTGCCGGTGAGAATTCTCCGGAAGCAACATGGAACAATATGATACCTGATATTCATGGTGAACATTACCGACTTACCAATGCGCAATGGGCGGCTATCTGCAATAAATTTGAGGTTCGTGGTGTGCCTACCTATCTGCTACTCGACCGTGAAGGAAAACAAACGTATCGGTCAGTAGGCTTCCCGGGAACGGATGCGGTGAAGGGGGAATTACTGAAAGCATTAAATTCTTCCGCAGACTGATTATATACTTTATAAACGAAAGAAGAGGCGACTATAGCCGCCTCTTCTTTCGTTTATAATCTAATCGGTGTTATCAGATAAACTGTCCGTCTTCGTTGATCTTAACTTTCACTTCTTTTTCGCCTTGCTCCAGTTCTATCCAGTAGTAGTTCCCGGTAGGGGTTTCAAAATATTCGGCATCATCCACTACATAGCCGCTATATTGTGACGCATTAATGGCATCTGTTACTTTTATTGGGAGTGCATATACTTCCCATGAGGTGGAAATCCATTCATAGTTTGTACTAAAGAATACTTCTTTACTTTGATTTTCGTGTATAATGTCCACTTCAATCATTCCTTTCTCTTGCTCAATTTCAATAATGCGGGCGTTAGGGTAATTCTTCTGTATAAATTCTGTTACGGCAGTAACCATATTGGATGGAGCATCCGGCAGTAATGATTCATTATTATCATTACCGTCATCATTTACGGCTTTAATAAGGATTCCGTCTGCTGAATAATGTAAGTCCATATCTATATCCTGTGCAGATTCCACCTCTATGATGTAGATAACCTCTTTTTCGGTTCCTGCACGTTCAATGCGTTCCACTTCATTATCTTTTTTCCAGGTGGCGTATTCACTGCTCTCAAAGGAAGTTCTTACTGCTTGTGGAATGGCACTATATGGCATTTCTGTTTCCGTCATATACCACGAACCATCTGCCTTATACCAGGCTTCTGTTTTATATCCGTTGTCACTCTTGTTATTGAATTCAGCTTTGTAATATTGCTCTTGTGAGACGGTTTTTGTTTCCCAACTTAGGTTAGCAGTGTTAGAAAAACTACTATCGAATGCCGTGCGTACAGCTTCGGGAACTTTAGAGCTTGGGAGATCGTCGTCGTCATCACTACAGCTTTGTAGGCTTAACATTCCCATTACTAATAGGGCTAAATACATTTTCAATTTCATACTTACTTATTTTTTAGAGTTTTTGATTATTGTTGATTTTATTGCAAAGATGACGGGCAATTCTGGAAGAAATTGGGAATTTGCCTCCAAAAGTGGATAATAAATTCTATATTTGCGATTTTAACATTAAAAAGAGCAGATTGCTAATGAATTTATACTGATTATGGTACAGAAATTGGAAAAACACACCCGTATTGACGTAGCTGACGTGCTGCGTGGACTCGCCGTTATGGGCATCATCGTATTACACTCCATCGAACACTTTAATTTCTATTCATTTCCTGATACAAGTACTCAAAGTGCATGGCTTAACTTTTCTGATAAAGCCATTTGGGACGGACTCTTTTTCATGTTCGGAGGAAAGGCTTACGCTGTGTTTGCTTTACTTTTTGGTTTTAGTTTCTTCATCCAGGATAATAACCAGCGTATGCGTGGCAATGATTTTCGTTTGCGTTTTTGCTGGCGATTGATTTTATTGTTCATTCTTGGTAATATAAATGCAGCTTTTTTCACGGCCGAAGTATTGGTGCTCTATTCGTTAGTCGGATTCATCTTACCACTTTCCTGCAGGCTGAAAGATAAATGGTTGTTTATTCTGGCATGTGTACTTCTGATACAACCATTACCACTTTATTATGTGATACGTGCCTGCATAGATCCTTCTTTTGTGACTCCTTCTATTCCGACGGGCAGTTACTGGGGAGCTGCTTTTCAAGTGCAGAGTCACGGCACTTTCCTCGAAACTCTGCGTGTGAATTTATGGGAAGGGCAGATTGCCAGTCTTGCATGGGCTTGGGATCACGGACGTGTATTCCAGACTGCCGCTCTTTTCCTGTTCGGCTTGCTGATAGGACGTCGGGGACTTTTCCTGAAGGAAAATCTGAAATTCTGGAATAAGGTACTTTGTGGCGCTCTTATCGCTTTCTTCCCCCTATATGGATTGGGTAATATGTTGCTGGGTTTCATCGTTAGTAAGTCTATTCTTACTCCTTTGTTACTAATCATAACTTCCTTGTCCAAATTTGCATTTATGCTGATATTGGTGTCGGGTGTTATCTTTGCTTTCTATCGGACAAACCTGCACGACTGGTTGATGAAGATTACTCCTTACGGTAAGATGAGTCTTACAAATTATATTACTCAGAGTATTATCGGTTCGTTGTTGTTCTATAATTGGGGGCTTGCACTTCACTCTCAGTTGGGTATAACAGCCAGCTTCCTGGTAGGAGTAGTGCTCTTCATCGTGCAGCTTGCTTTCTGCCGTTGGTGGATGAGCCGTCATGCACACGGTCCGCTGGAATACTTGTGGAAACGAGCGACTTGGCTGAAATAAAAGATTTTTTATAGATATTTTTCCCACAGATAGCGGAGCGGACTGAGTAGACGTGCAGTTACGCTCCGTTCGTCTGTCATGACCTCTGCTGTGCCGGAAAGCTCTCCTTTAAAGTCCAACTGCTTGCCATATGAGGTGCATAAGTTCTGTGGCAGACCTACCGTGACAGTATACATATTGTCCTCGCTTGCTAATAGTGAAACAGACAGTACTTCTCCGGTGAGGAAGCCGAATTCCATGTATGGATACCCTGTCACACTGATATTCACTCTTTGTTCGGGGCATACTTTGCCTGATCCGCTGACGGGTAATTTTATTTTTCCTATCATTGCTGTCCCATTAAAATCTTAAAATAGTTCTTTGAAATATTTGAAATTT
>OGGB01002261.1_pt1 | contig 11272 bp, 13 predicted proteins | sample 1571111 | NCBI WGS metagenome assembly OGGB01 (sample SAMEA2582067, study PRJEB24529) | metagenome | biome: Human gut stool | place: China | collected 2011
ATCAACCATAAAAATTTCAATCCAAAATGAAAAAGTTAATTATCATGTTTGCCCTACTCTTGGGCGTGGTTTCAATGAAAGCACAAAGTAACGATTTGTATCAGGGCATTACTAAAAAGCTGCCTTACCGCCAAATGGTGACACCTTACGGCGTACAGGTGACGTTTGCAAAAACGGTACATATCATTTTCCCGTCTGCCGTTAAGTACGTGGACTTAGGCAGTAACTACATTATTGCCGGAAAAGCGGACGGGGCGGAAAATGTTGTCAGGGTGAAAGCCACAACAGAGGGCTTTCCCGGTGAAACCAATTTTTCCGTTATCTGTGAGGATGGCAGCTTTTACAGTTTCAATGCAAAATACGCACACGAACCGGAAATGCTGAACATCGAAATGAAAGACTTCTTGGAGAATGAGGACACAACAGATTTCAGCCATACCCGGATGAACATCTATTTCCGTGAACTGGGTAACGAAAGTCCGCTTTTGGTAAAGCTGATTATGCAGTCCATCTACAAAAACAATGACCGGGAAATAAAGCATTTGGGATGCAAGCGGTTCGGGGTGCAGTTCTTGGTAAAAGGCATTTATTCGCATAACGGGCTGTTCTACTTCCACACACAAACAAGGAACAGTTCAAACGTGCCGTTTGATACCGACTTTATCCGTTTCAAGATTGTGGATAAGAAAGTAGCCAAAAGAACGGCGATTCAGGAAACCATTATCGACCCGGTGCGGAGCTATAACGAGATACTGGTTATCGGCGGCAAAAGTACCGTCCGCACCGTGTACACCGTTCCGCAGTTCACCATACCGGATGATAAGGTCTTGGTTATCGAACTGGTGGAAAAGAACGGGGGCAGACACCAAACCATCCGGGTGGAAAACTCCGACATTGTGGCTGCCAAAGTGATTAACGAACTTAAAATCAAATGAACATGAAAAGGATATGTTGTATTATATCCCTTTTTGTGCTGTGCCTGACTTTCAACCAGGCACACGCACAAAGATGTCTGCCGGGAATGAAAGGCTTGCAGGTTACGGGTGGCATGGCGGACGGTGTTCACTGGAACAGTAAAAGTGATTTCGCCTATTATTTCGGGGCGGCTCTTTCCACCTATACCAAAAACGGGAACAGGTGGGTTGTCGGCGGGGAATACCTCGAAAAGCATTACCCCTATAAGGATTTACAGATACCCGTAAGCCAGTTTACAGGCGAGGGCGGTTACTATCTGAATTTCCTTTCAGACCGGAAGAAAACCTTTTTTCTTTCGCTGGGATTGTCCGCACTTGCCGGGTACGAAACAAGCAACCGGGGTAACAAATTGCTGCCCGATGGCTCGACCCTGACAAACAAAGATGGCTTTGTCTATGGCGGTGCGCTGACGCTGGAACTGGAGAGTTACATTACTGACCGGGTGGTGTTCCTGATTAACGCACGGGAAAGATGCCTGTTCGGTTCTTCCGTTGGAAAGTTCCATACACAGTTCGGTATCGGTCTAAAGATAATCATGTGATAAACTAACCTATTATATATAATGTATATGAGAAAGATTTTAAGCCGTATTTTGATGGGCTGCTATGTAATGGCCGCCATCTTATTTGTGGGTGCGTGTAATGACAACGTGGATATACAGCAGTCTTACCCGTTCCGTATCGAAACGCTGCCCGTACCGAAGAAATTAAAGGTGGGTGAAACGGCGGAAATCAGGTGTCAACTTCACCGGGATGGACGCTATGAGGAAACAAAGTATTTCATTCGCTATTTCCAGCCGGACGGGGCGGGAACGCTGAAAATATCCGATGGGACGGTTCTACTGCCGAATGACCTGTACCCGCTTCCGGGTGAAACATTCCGGCTTTACTATACCTCTGCATCCACCGACCAACAGACGGTAGATGTGTATTTTCAAGATAGCTTCGGGACGTTACAACAGCTTACATTTTCATTCAACAACAATAATGATAAAGAAGAGCTATAAGATATTTTAAATAAATATGTTAAGAAGCATCAGAGTTTTTTACTGATGCTTCTTTTTGATTATCTTTGTCAAATTTAATGTTAAACATGAAAAAAACAATACTTTTTATAGCATGGAGTATGCTCATATTAGGTGGGGTTATTTCCATCTATTTCATTTTTACGGCATATGCTGATGGCTACTGGATATGGGGAGATAAGGTCGAATATGACACTACGGGACAGTTCGGCGATTTCTTTGGAGGTGTCATTGGGACTTTCTTCGCATTAGCGGGTACTCTTTTATTGGTCTTAACTTTTCAGGAACAATCAAAGCAGAATAAAAGAGAGTCTTTTGAAACCAAGTTTTATGAAATGCTCCATCTACACAAACAAAATGTAGAAGAAATACAAGTTGGAGAGAAAAGAGGTAGAGAGGCAATAGAACTCCTTTTCTATAATTTAAGGGATATTTATATGATTGTGGAAAATGCTGTATCTGAGATAGAGCGAATAAATCCATCAACAGACGACAAAGAAGAAGTTAAAAGGTTTGATAGAATGAAAAATTTTTTATCGAAACCTAATAATAAATTGAATTTTATTCACAATTTGTCATATGGCTATTTCTTTTATGGAGTTCAAAATTATTATGTTACTAAAAACAAACAAGATGTTCAGTATGACATAAATGTCGATGTAACCGCTATTTTAGTCGTAAATAAAACATCTAAATCCTTATTTTCACCACGAAATTCACTATTAGGTCACTATTTTAGACATTTATACCAAACTGTACAATTTATAGCAAGAGAAGAAAACTTACAAGAAGATGAGAAGTATAATTATGCAAAGATGGTTCGAGCTCAACTTTCTGACTTTGAGCAAGCATTGTTGTATTATAATTCTTTGTCGGTCATGGGCAAAAAATGGATTACGCCAATCGGGATTGTCGATATTAAAAAGATGTGCTTAATTGCACGCTTTAGACTTATTAAAAATATGCCATACTACTTTGAGTATTTCGGAATAAAACCCGGAGATTTTTTTGAAGTAGAAAAAGAAGTATGGCAAACGCATGGAGGAAATTTTTTTGAAATAGACCTTATTAACTAAGTCTTTATCGAAGGTATATTATTTCCATCTCTCCATGAACATTGAACACTGTAACAATATCAGCTTTAGCAACAAGTAGATTAGCTACGCCACCACCACATTCTTGAACTTTATTTTTATCAAAATACACATATTTTTTTGCTGTATCTTCTGATAAAGTCCAACTAATGCCATAGTTTTCACTTTGCTGTTCTTTGTTGCTCATTCCTCTATAAATGGTAAAAGTTTCAGGTAAATTATCATAATAAATCTTTTCCTCTTCACTCATAAAATCACTCATAGAGTTCTTCAATTTAGCCAAAAAGCCTTTCAGACTAAAGTTATATCGGCTATTATTTATTTGAGCATAAATATTATCCGATGCACAATATGATTCTCGAAAAGATTTGAACAAAGTTTCTTTACTACTATTTTTAAGAGTATTATTATATAAAGTTAAGAATAATTCAAATCTCCGACTTCTATCAACTGAATAAATAAATTGCTCAACTTGTTTATATGTCAAATCATGATTTGCACAAAGTTTCCCCATATCATCAATAGATATTTTTCCAGATTCTAATTTAGTTATAATATCAATCATTTCATTTGTATTCATATCAAATTATATTAAGTTGATTATATTTATATGTACCATTGTCTTAACCGCAAAGATAGTTGTAAATCAGCATATCAACAAAGGAAAAAGAGGTTTCTTTGCAATCTTTCTTTGTCCGCTTCGGCACACTAAAAGAAAGTAGCGGCAGCATTTGCCGCCGTTCTTAATTAACCGATTATAATGTTCTTTACGGGTGTGTTATGTTCCAACCACTCTTTTACACATTCCATATTATATTCACTCGTTATAACTGCCTTATCTACGTCTATGGGCGTGAAACGGGTGCTTTCGTAGCTATCTATCCAGCCTTTCAGGGAACAGACACCCCATGTTTTCACATCTTCAAAAATGCCGTCCAGTGTGCCGATAGGGTCGCCGAAAGTAACTATCATTGCATCGAATGTCGTTTCGTCGGGCAACAGTTCCAAATATTTCAAAGACCCGAAACCGTCTGTTTTACGTCCGAAAGACCAGTCATAGGAATAAAGTTCATTCCCCCATTGGTGCGGCGTGTCGAAACGTACTTTCACCTGCACCGAATGTTCGTTTTCTTCTACGGCTTCAATAATACCCGTTACCAGTAAACCCGTAAATATGCACTTACAACGTCTGCCGATAATTTTTTTATTTACTTCTGTCGTTTTCATAAATGTAACTTTTAAATTATTATTGTACCTTTTCTTTTTTCGCCATCCATTCATCCCGCCAATTGCGGCACTCGTCAAGTGTTTTGGCAAGGGTGCTGAACAGTTCGCCGTCTGTATGGCGGTAATCATATTGATAATAGATTTGACCCCTAAATGCGCCTAAACAGCATTTTACATATTTTTCCTCTCCCGGTGTTTGGGTAATGCTTACCCCGTTTTTGTTTAAACTTTCCATATTGTTATAATTTAAAATGAGTTATCAGATAATCAGAAGTGAAAGCAGGACAATGAAAATAAAAGCCATACAAAACAGGTAAACGGCGGATATAAACAGCCGGAGAACGAACCGGAGAATAAAAAAGCCTATGATTAGAGCTATCCACATTCCGGCGGTGCTGGTGGCTACCTGATAGATGATAAAAGCCAATATAGACCATCGTAAAAAAGTCGTTATCTTATTATATACTTTCATTGTCTTGGTGTGTTGTGGGTGGATTGCTCCACCCGGTTAGTAATCAGGCGCAACGGAAAACAAAGCCGTTATCCATCCAGTAATCAGTTATAAACAGGTCGCGGGCAAAAGCCGAATAATCAAAGTAGGTCTTTGCGAACTCCGGCAGGTCGTAACATTCCTCTACGATTTCATAGGCGTAATCTTCCTCGTTCTTATATTCTCCCTGATATTCGTCCTCAAAAGAAGAAATAAGGTCGTCCGCATCTTCTTCACTTATATCGCTGTTGTGGTGGTCGCACCACACGAAAAACGCTTCCTGCTCGGTTTCGCTTAGTTTCTCGATGGCATCCCGAAGTTCAAAGAACTTATCAGAAAACCAACTTTCGGAAATCAGGGCTTCCGGGATATTCTCGTAATCCTGAAACATAAATTCCGAGTCTTGGTCGTCCTTGTGCAGTTCCCGGCACGCTTCCATAAATTCGTCCTTGTCCGAATAATCGGAAAGGTCTAACCACTTGCCGAAAAGTGAACCACTGTTATACTTGTTGTAAGTACCTACATAAACTCTTGCTTCTGATAATGTAACTGCTTCCATGACTTTTGAATTTTAATTGTTTACATCGCTTGTCGCCCACCACATAAATTTTTCCTTTAACTGAATGGGAACATTGTCTTTTCAAAGGTTCGGGACTGGTACAGGGCAAATTATTATTTATGAAATACTACCCGTAGGTGTGGAGATTTCTAAAAAATAATTTGAACAGTAACAGGCACGGATATACCTTTGACAATGTTCCAATCAGTTTTAGGGAAAATTTTTCTCTTGTTTAAGAGGATAGAAACAAAAGCCATCAGGCTTTTTGTATTGGGTAATGAGAGAGTAAAAAAAGGGCTTATAAAAGCCCCTCGTCTGTGAAACTGTAATAGCTTTCTTCTGTCAGGATGATATGGTCTAACAGGTGTAAATCTAAAACTTTGCAGGCTTCATTTATTTTGGTAGTTATTTTTTTATCCGGTTCGCTCGGACGTAGATTGCCCGATGGGTGGTTATGTGAAAGGACTATACCCGAAGCATGGACTTTTAAGGCTGTTTGCAGGATGATTTTCACGTCCATTACTGTTTCAGCCATACCACCTTTAGAGATAAGGGAAACGCCTAAAGCCTTATTTGCCCGATTGAGGAACATTACATAACTTTCTTCGTGGTGTTCCATACATTCGGAATAGAAAGGTTTTAAGTAAGAATAAGAAGTTTGAGAAGAAAGTATTTTCATTCTTTCGGATGCTTTTACATTGTCTTTATAAGAGATAGTGATTTCCGGCATGGTAAATTCTGTTGTTTTCATAACTACTGAAATTTAAATTAAACAATAAGAAATTTTGCCGGACACCCACAGTTTGGCGGGGACTTCAACCTAATCTTTTCAAAAAATACGACCCGCAGGTGTGGAGATTTTTTAGAAAACCGGAACGGCTCGGATTTGGTATTTCTCCCCGCCGGGCTGTAACTTTGCTAAAATTTGTGATTGAGATACATTACTTTAGGGAACTAAAAAAGGGGTATCACTGGTGACACCCCTTAGACAACCGAATACCTTAAACAGTTATTCGTCATAGGTTCTATATCCTATCGGTTTGCGTGGCTTCGGTTCGGGTTTGCTTAATAACTGGGTCAATGCTTGGTACACTTCGCTGAATTGTGCATCCGTACTCTGTTCCAGTTCTTCAATGCGCTTTAGTAATTCCTCGTAACCGATTGACATTTGGCGCATGAGAACGAATGCACGCATAATGGAAATATTCACGTCTATGGCAGTCTGACTGCGTAAGACACTACTAAGCATGGCGACACCCTGCTCCAAAAATGCGAGAGGAGGGGTCGGTGTGTGCCGGATATTTTCAGGGAACTTATCACAAATTGTGATAAGTTCCTGCCATTCATCCTTTGTTAGCTGAAAAGCAAAGTCATCGGGAAAACGAGATAAGTTTCTTTTTACAGCCTGTTTCAAAGCTCTTGTTTCAACTTGATAAAGTTCCGCTAAATGAAAATCAAGCATGACACGGCAACCTCTAATTTCAAAAATCTTGTTTTGAATGATTTGTAAGTCCATAATTTCCTATATTTAAGTATTAAACAATTTTTCTATCTTCCTAAACTTCTCTGAAAGTATTGCCATATCCTCCTGTACCTTGTCATTGGTCGGCTCTATAAAAGAGCGTATGCAATTTAGTTGGGTGTGTCCTAAAATATCAGCAACAGTTTTTAGCGAGATACCATTTGCAACAGTCACCGTACCGATAAAAGTATGACGTGCTAAATGGAAAGTTAAATTCCGATTTATACCACATAACCGGGCTATTTCTTTCAAATTATGGTTAAAAGCTGCCTTACATGATAAGGGTAGTAGTTTTCCATCAGATTGTTTCCCTTTATATTTGTCTAAAATCAGACAAGGGATAGCCAAAAGCGGAATTTCCCGTATTTTATTACTCAATGGTATATATATCTTCATTTGACGCTTTCCGTTCTCCAAAATCTCTATATTATATTCTTGTAACTTATCCACATCATCAAACGTAAGTCCGGTAAAACAGGAAAAAAGAAATATATCCCGAACTCTATCTAAACGGGCAATAGGTAACTTTACTTTCACGATTAATTTTTTTTCTTCCGGTGTGAGAAATTCTCTTTTTATATATTGTTTCATACGACAATAATTTTTAGGGTTAATAAATAGGGTAGAAAAGGGACTTATCACATATTGTGATAAGTTCCCTATATACCTATTTCATAGATACTTCTTTGTAGATTTTTTCAATGCCGACAAACTTCTTGTCAAGTCCCTGCATATCGTTACTTATCTTATTATTGGTAATGCGGGCGTATATCTGTGTAGTTTCTATATTGGTGTGTCCCAACATCTTACTAACAGTTTCGATGGGTACACCTTTGGCAAGTGTAGTTGTGGTAGCGAAGGTGTGCCTTGCAAGGTGGAATGTCAAGTTCTTTTTAACACCACATACATCAGCTATTTCTTTCAAATACGCATTAAGTTTCTGATTACTGATAATAGGAAGTATCTTTCCATCAGGCAATTTACCTTTGTACTTTTCCAGTATCATTTTAGGTATATCCAGCAAAGGAACATTCACATCTGTATTTGTTTTTTGACGCTTGGTTATTATCCACAAATTACCATCAAAGGACTTGCGAATATTGTCTTGCTTCAAGTTCGCAACATCTGTATAAGCCAAACCACTGAAACAGGAAAAGATAAAAACATCACGTACCTGTTCCAAACGTTCGGAAACCATCTTCTTTTTGAGGATTATTTTTATTTCATCTTCTGACAAATAACCTCTATCCACTTTCTCCAAACGGATTTTATAACTGGCGAATGGGTCGCCTATCAGGATGCCGTTATTACGGGCTATCAAGATAATGCGTTTGAAAAACTGCATAAACTTGGCTGTTGTGTTAAAGCCACATTTACAGGTAGTACGCAAATATAGCTCGAAATCGGTAATGAACATCGGGGTTATTTCATTTATGGCGAAATCCGATACATTATATTTGCTTTGGATGAACTCGGCAAGATGGCGGCGGGTCACTTCATATTTGCGGTAGGTAGCAATCGTTTTAGATATGCCGACCAACTGCTTAACATCATCATTGTGCTTTTTAAAAAGAGTAAGGATGGTTTCGTGTTTCTCACTGTGTCCCAAAAATTCATTCTTCACCTTTTCGGCTGTTACATAATTGTCACGCCGTTGTTGTTCGTGGTAGATATTGTTCAGGGATGCTTTTATATCATCTAATAAAGCATTGATTTTGCCTGCATCCTTACCTTTGGCTTTTCCTGCTGCGATATTCCAGCTATCAGGCAAAATGCTTTGTTTTGTACTGAACTGGCAAAGTTTACCGTCAATGGTAATTCTTGCCATAATCATAACCTCACCGTTCTTTTTTTCAGAGCCTTTCTTTAAATAGAAAAGGACTTTAAATGTACTCTTCATAACCTCACATTTTTAAGTTGCAAAACTACTAATAACTCGTTAAATGTGAGATAGATAGACGGTGGACAAATTCAGACTTTCTGCGGTCATTTCGGGACAAATCGTTACCGTTTTTGTCCGGTAGGGAATAGGTAACGATTTAGTAACGAAACTATGTCTTTTCAAGTCCTTTTGTTGTCTTGGAAACAAGACTTATAGGCAATAAAAAAACCTACAAATCGCTGATTTGTAGGTTTTTGTCCACTTACTGTCCTGTTTTGTCCAGTAGGTTCAGCGGAGAGACAGGGATTCGAACCCCGGGTACCTCGCAGTACAACGGTTTTCAAGACCGCCGCAATCGACCACTCTGCCACCTCTCCAAAACTCCTTTATTAGAAGTGCTTTCCGTTGAAAGCGGTGCAAAGGTACGAATCATTTTTAAATCTGCAAACATTCTGATAATTTTTTCGCGAATTAATCGTATTTTTGCAGTCCATTAGTAAGAACAAAGATATGATATACCCTCAAAATTTTGAGCAAAAGATAGGATTCGACCAAATCAGGCAGTTACTAAAAGATAAGTGTCTTAGCACTTTAGGCGAAGAAAGAGTCACAGACATGACCTTTTCGGAGCAACATGAAGAAGTTGAGGAGAAATTAAACCAGGTAACAGAGTTTGTCCGCATCATCCAGGAAGAGGACGGATTTCCCGATCAATTTTTCTTTGATGTCCGCCCTTCGCTAAAGCGGGTGCGGATAGAAGGAATGTATCTGGACGAGCAAGAACTATTCGACCTGCGCCGTTCGTTAGAAACCATCCGCGACATTGTACGCTTTCTCCATCGAAATGAAGATGAAGAAGAGAACGACACCCCCTACCCCAGTCTGAAACGACTGGCAGGAGATATAGCCGTTTTCCCTCAACTGATAGGAAAAATAGACGGCATCCTTAACAAATATGGAAAAATCAAGGATAATGCTTCCACCGAATTAGCCCGTATACGTCGCGAGCTTGCCAGTACAATGGGAAATATTTCCCGCTCGTTAAACAGCATTCTGCGCAGCGCACAATCCGAAGGATACGTAGATAAAGACGTAGCTCCCACTATGCGTGACGGACGTTTGGTGATCCCCGTCGCACCCGGACTCAAACGAAAAATCAAAGGTATTGTACACGATGAATCCGCTAGCGGGAAAACAGTGTTTATAGAACCGGCGGAAGTCGTAGAAGCCAACAACCGTATTCGCGAACTCGAAGGCGACGAACGACGCGAAATTATTCGCATCCTTACCGAGTTTTCAAACATTCTCCGTCCGTCTATCCCGGAAATTCTTCAATCATACGAATTTCTGGCAGAAATAGATTTTATCCGTGCGAAAAGCTATTTCGCCATACAGACCAATAGTCTGAAACCCGCCGTAGAGAATGAGCAACTACTGGACTGGACAATGGCTGTGCATCCTTTATTACAACTTTCACTTGCCAAACACGGAAAGAAAGTCGTACCACTGGATATAGAACTGAATCAAAAACAACGCATTCTTATTATATCCGGTCCGAATGCCGGAGGTAAGTCCGTCTGCCTCAAAACAGTCGGTTTACTGCAATATATGTTGCAATGCGGTATGCTCATTCCCTTGCACGAACGCAGTCACGCCGGTATATTCAGCAGCATCTTTATCGATATTGGTGATGAGCAATCTATTGAAGACGATTTGAGTACCTACTCTTCTCACCTGACCAATATGAAAATCATGATGAAGAGTTGCAACGAACGGAGCCTCATCCTGATTGACGAGTTCGGTGGAGGTACGGAACCGCAAATTGGAGGCGCTATTGCCGAAGCCGTCCTGAAACGTTTCAACCAGAAAGGAACATTCGGAGTCATCACCACCCACTACCAGAATCTGAAACATTTTGCCGAAGATCATGAAGGAGTAGTGAACGGAGCCATGCTTTACGACCGCCATCTCATGCAAGCACTTTTCCAGCTACAAATCGGAAATCCCGGAAGTTCGTTTGCCGTAGAAATCGCACGAAAAATCGGATTGCCGGAAGATGTCATTGCAGATGCTTCGGAAATCGTAGGAAGTGAATATATCAATGCCGACAAATACCTTCAGGACATCGTGCGCGACAAGCGTTACTGGGAAGGAAAACGTCAAACTATCCGTCAACGGGAAAAGCACATGGAAGAAACCATTGCCCGCTACCAAACGGAAATGGAAGAGTTGCAGAAATCACGGAAAGAGATCATCCGGCAAGCAAAAGAAGAAGCGGAACGGATGCTTCAGGAATCCAATGCACGCATTGAAAACACAATACGCACAATCAAGGAAGCACAAGCTGAAAAGGAAAAAACACGCCAGGCACGTCAGGAGCTGACAGACTTCCGTACTTCTTTAGATGCGCTGGCTTCTAAAGAGCATGAAGAGAAGATTGCACAGAAAATGAAGAAATTAAAGGAGAAACAAGAACGGAAGAAAAATAAGAAAAACGAA
>OGGB01002269.1_pt1 | contig 11236 bp, 9 predicted proteins | sample 1571111 | NCBI WGS metagenome assembly OGGB01 (sample SAMEA2582067, study PRJEB24529) | metagenome | biome: Human gut stool | place: China | collected 2011
GCGCTGGGTGTAATACAGCGTGTGGCGCATCGCGTCATTGACGGCATAGGCGGCGCTGTTGATGACCGCGTAGCTGCCGTCCCCCTGACGCTGCACGCTGTAGGTGTTGTAGCCGCCGGTGGGTTGGTATTTGCCGGTCACTACATCCCACTGATAGATCTCATACTGGGCATCGGCTGCGATCTGGCTACCGGTTTCGCTGTCGGTTTTCTTGAGGTTGACCTGCAAACTCCACTCGTCATTTTTCATAACATAGTCGTTGTTGGTGTTTGCAGGCACCGAGATTGTCTGCTGGCTGCCATTGCCGCCCCAGTACTTGCCGAATCCATACGGTACCGTGATTTCCTCATAGCGGAACTGGATGCTGCCCAGCTGCGCTTTGGCTGCTGCAATAGCGTTGTTGACAGCGTTCTGAGCCTCACCCTGCAATTCAGCAATCGCCGAATCACGAGCGCTGCTGGCGGCCGCATCAGCAGCCTCCTGCGTGGTGAAGGGACCAACCTGTCCATTGCGAGTGCCCGATGTTTTGGTAACGGCATAGTGCAGACTCCAGCTTGCGCCTGCATCGCCACCGTTCTTCTGGTAGTTGTCATCGGCGGTATGACCGCTGGTGGTCACAGTTTGCTTTCCGGCAGGGCTGATAGACCAGCTGCCGCCCTCGATGGTGCCGGATTTGGTGATGGGCTCGATTTCGATGGTCGCGCCGTCCACCTTTTCCTGTGTTTTCAGCTGGATCTTATCCGCGCGGATTCCGTAGGAAAAATCAAAACTGCCGCTGGCGGTCTGGGCCGGTGCCTCCCAGCTGGCGTAGTATTCCTGCACAACAGGTTCCGGCTCAGGTTCCTCCTCCCCAATCTCAGGACCGATCAAGGCAACGGTCTGCCATCCTGCGCGACCGGGATTATAGATGTAGGTGTAGTACCCGCGGGCAGAGGCGTAGGTTTCCACACCGTTCAGCAGTTCATCGGCAGAGGCAAGATAAATTTCCGCTGCGGTGCTTTCGGGAAAGTTCTCAATAATATACATCTGCACATCGTCATAAATAGATGCGCAGAAATCCAAAAGAGAGATTTCTTCACCCTCGTCAGCGGAAAAAACAGCGGGCAGATCGTCCGCATCGCCCAAAGAAAGCTGGTTCAAGCCGCCCCAGATGCGAATCTGGTTGCCGTAGTGGTCACCGGGGATGCACTGGTCTGCGTTGACCGTGGAAGTGTTCACATAGGTGTACGGCGGGCATCCCGCAGGCTGACCGTTGGCACCGTGGGTGCAGCAGTAGGCGGGTTCGCCGTTGAACCAAATCAGCCAAGTGCCATTGACTTTGGCGACCTTGGTGATCTTGCCACTTGTCACCGCAGGGGTGGGACGCTCAGCAAAGGTGGCAATTCCGCTGTCCGGGAAAGGATATTCGGCAGTCGCATTGCGGTCAATGGTCACCTGTAAGGTTTTGGTCAGGGCGCGGTCGTCGGGCGCGGTGTAAACCAGCTGTACGGTAAAATCCGCATCTGCCTGCACATATACGCCCAGCACAGCAGCGGAAGTTTCGCTGTATTCGCTGTGCAGCAGGCTTTCTGCGTTTTCAACAGGTGCGCCGTAGTAGTCCAGCAGGGTCACACCGTCCGGCAGAACCAGATCGAGCGTGCTGCCGTTGGCGGGGTACTCCACCTGCGCCATAATGGGAACAATGGCATAGTCTGCGCCGTCCAACAGGGGCGCGGCCATGGTAAGACCGTCATTGTCCAGTGCAGCGGCGGTCAGATAGCTGTCGCTGGTTTCTTCCAGTTGGCTTTCGGGCCACTCGCAAATGCCGATTTTGGTTTCACCGGTGGCAACCGGCAGACCCTCGCTGCCGATGTAGGAACCAATGGGTGCATCGGGCAAGTCAGTGTACAGTTCCGCGCCGACAACAGCAGCAGAGATTTCTTCTTCAGCGGGCTGCTCTTCTGCCGTTTCCGGGGTGGCTTCGGTTACATCCTCGCCGGGGTCGGGGCTGCTGGCATCGGTCTGGCCGTTGTCTGTTTCAGACGGCTCGGTCTGCTGCTCCATCTGCACGGTTTCCTCGGTGGGCTGCGGTGTGGGTTCCTCCGCAAACGCTGCACCGGGCAGCATGGAGCAGAGCATTACCACCGCCGCAAACAGAGCGGTAACGCGGTGCTTTAATTTATAATGTGTTTCTTTCATTGTGAAATCCTTTCAAAACAGAGATTTTTTCACGAAAAAAAGCGCCTGCAAAATGCAGACGCTGCGGTTATCTTTCGGGGGTATCCTGAGCGGGCTGGGCTTTGGCTTTTTCAAATTTTCGCACTTGGTTTACAAAACCGTCCAATAGGCAGGTATGCGCTTGTAGGTCAGCGTAGTAACAGGAACGGTCAAATCCACGGCAATCCATATCTTTGATCGTGCGAATGGAATCTGCCCATTCTCTATTTGTGCGCGAAATGCGACCATCTCCATCACGGGTTTGAATGGCCGCTGCCAACACATATTTTGTGCGTTCCAAACCATATTCCGCCACTACCTGTTCAACAGCGCCAGCGCCCAGCCGCATACCATCAAAGCGCTGTGCAAGCGCTGCGTCAATCTCGTCCCGACACCTTTCATTCAAGTGGCAAGACGCATGGTACTGCTGCAATTCGCCGTGTTCGCGGGCATAAGTGACGGACTGTCGATATACTTTGGGTGGGTTCTGCTGCTGCTCCTTTTTCAGCAAGTCATCTGCACGGTCTTCCACGCACTGAGCCACAATGCTCATATAATCGGTTTCCAGCTTGGAAAAATCCTTATACACATCCGCCAGCGGCGCGGGAGATTTCAGCAGCGCCCGCACCTGCGCAAGGGTGAGGTTCATTTCTTCCGTTGCCAGAATAATGTCCTCACGGACGCTGTACTCGTAGGCGTGGTGTAGTATTTCTTCTGGCGGCTGTGCGGTCAGCCATAGGCAATAGGCGCTCTGTTCCACCCGCATTTTTTCGCAGAGCTGCTCCTGTAGGGTCATTCTTTTACCTCGCACACCAAAGAATTGGTTTCCAGCACATGACGCCAAAAATCGACCTGCCTGTCATAAGACATATTTTCATAGCAGACATCAATCAGCGTTGCATACAGCTTTTCCTCATCTTCAGGGGAAATGGCAAGAGAAATATTGTTTTGCGAACAATAGCACAGGTAATCAACAAGGTCGCCCATAGTATCTGCACCGCTGTTCTCCAACAATTCTTCCCACTCGTGCGGAAAATCGAGATCTTCCAGCACAATATCCACCGTGTCGTCACACATAGGAATGCTTACGGTTACTTCCTCTCCCGGATGCGGGCTGAAACAGTCCAAAATAGGTAAACAGCCAGCGTGTCCGGCTGCATCTGCCAGCGTGTTTGCCAGCAGACTCATCATTTCATCGTGCGTCATAAAATCCTCCGAAGCAGATAAGATTCCACAAAAATTACGACTGCATACTGAATAAATCACTTCGTGTATGCAAATCATTCAACATCTCTCCATTCCAAGGAGTTGTTTTCAAGCATATCTTCCCAAAATACCATCTTGCCGTCCATGTCCATATTTTCATAGCAGATTTTGAGCAATGCAGTAGAAAGAACATCATCGGCACTTGAATTTTCGGATTCGTTTTTGTTCAGATAATCGGCAACGTCTCCGATCGTTTCAGCACCGATTTTTTTCAGCAATGGTTCGCACTCTTCCGGCCAGATTTCGCTGCCCACCGGCATGATGCGCATAACAGCGTCAACAGGATACTCTATGCGAGTTCTATCTTCCTCGCACTGTGAGAAACCGTCTATAACGCTAATACAGCCCTCATACCTTGCCTTTGTAAGCAGGGTCAACGCTAATTCTTCAATAAGCTCGTCATAAATCATGTTTTCCTCCAATAGAAAAAGCGCCCACAAAAGTGAGCGCCCAGATAAAATATTCGGTTATGAGAACATCGGCAAACTGCCGTTTGCTGCATCTGTTTTCAGAATGGTGATCCAGTTGCTTTTGCCATAGAGAAACCGCACGATATGCACCGTTTGCGTGGCATCGTCCACCGTATAGAACGCAAGGTAGTTCATAACGATGGTGAAGCGGATTCCCCATAAGGAAAGCAGTTTGTCGGAAACGACTTCAAATTTGTGCGGGAATTCTGCCAGTGCTCCGATTTTTTCGTCGGCCACATCCAACAGCTTGTCGGCGGCAGTTGGATTTTTCAGTACAAGGTCGATATAGTCGTAGGCGTTCGCCATATCGCGCTCGGCAGCTTGGGTGACATGAATGTTGTATTTCATCTGCGCTCCCTGCGGTGGCGCAAATCAGCCATAACATCGGCAAAGGGGCGCGTGTTCCCGGCTTCCACGTCAGCAAGACCCTCTTGCAGCTTGCTGTACAGTTCAATGCGGCCCGCCATTTCCTCGTAGGTTTCCATGCTCATAACGGCAAGGTCGCCCTTACCGTTTTTGGTAATAAAGACCGGTTCGTTGTAGGCATGGCAGTAAGAGGAAATGTCATTGTAGTTGTTCCTTAAATCTGCGCTGGAACGAATGTTCGGCATAGATAGCACCTCTCTTTCATACAGAAATTATATCATAATTTGTGTATGAAAACAAGTAGGAGTTTTAGTTGAATGTGACAGTCCAGTAGGTATACTGCCCCTCGGCGGTGGAGCAAAACCAACAGGCCACACCTATGCTCGTAAAGCTGGCGTTGGTGATGTTGGCATAGTGGGCAGGACTGTTCTGCCAATAGCTGCATACGCTGCTGGCCGAGCCGATAGGACCGGCTGCGCAGATTTCACTGCGGGTGGTCATGCCGCTGTGGTCGAACGCACCGCCCGCGACAAAGCTCTCGCAGCGGGCATCTGCCGCCGCGCTCAGCCCGCCGTCCATTGCCAGCGGGGAAAGTCCCGACGCCGCACGGATGGCGTTGATGTTCTCCTGCACGGCCCAGTATGCGCTGTCGCTGCTGTCGATGCTCCACCATTGCTCCGTACCGTCTGCAAGGTCGAACGGCACCGCACCATAACTCGTACTAATCCGTGCCGGAGTGGCGGCTACGGTTTCCTCCACCGGGGCTTGCGTGGGTTCTGCGGTGGGGACTGCCGTAGGCTCTGCTGTCGGCGCGGGCGTGGGGGCCTGTGTCGGTTCGGGTGTCGGCTCAAGGGTTGCTGTCTGCGCAGGTTCGGCAGTTGCAGCAGCTTCCACCGGCTGCGCAGTTTCTTCGGTGGCCGGTGAGATTTCCACCAGTGCAGCTGGTTCAGCCGCAAGAGTTTCATCCGCTGCCGCTGCACACCCGGACAGCGCCAATACTATGCCCAATGCAACAATAGATTTTTTCATAAAAACTACTCCTTTCATCCTTGGGGTGGTCGCGTATACGATTGGTCTTTCTGCCTTTAATCATAGAATTTATCGCTCCCCCTGTCCACGCTGTCGATTATCGGTCTGACACTGTTGTTCCGGCTCGGTGTCGGTCACAATGTCTTTGTCGTTCATGTTCAGCAGTCCCTCCAGCACCGCAAGACGCTTACTCTTTTCAGTCAGTTCTGTTGCCTGTGGAAATGGCCGCTTGACTTCTTCCTCGGCGCTGGCAAGCTGCTGTTCCAACTGGATTTGCATATTGCGGGTCTTTTCAATGCTCGGTTCAATACCATTTGCCAAATTGGAAAGGCGTGTCAGATTGCCTAGCACATCAGCTCCCAGCTGAGTGCTATATGTACCAGAGCCAGCCAATCTTGCATGGTACTCGTTGCCAAAAGGCAGATGTTGGATTTGCAGTTCCATACCCTTGAAATACCCGATAGGTACGGGCTTTTCGCTATTCAGTGCCAAGCCCAGCAGACCTAACAGGGCTTTCCCCGCAGGTTCTTTTTCGTAGTAAACTTTCTTTTCCAACTGGATACAGAAAACATCTTTGCCGTCCGCATCCACTACGGAGTGTTCCTTTACGGTGGCGGCGTCTACCGTGGCATTTTCAATCTGTTCTTTGCATTTTCGGATTTCAGCTGGGAAGCCGATGGCAATTTTATTTTCCAGTTCATAACGCTGGCTGTCATGGGCAGCTTTCAGTGTTTTAAGACGGGTCAACTGCACGTCCAAGTCCATCTTTTCCTTGATAAGCGGATTGCCTGCCGCCAATGCCTTGACCTCGGCATAGGACAGCGCGGCCTCGTCCATATCATCGCAGCTGCGAGCCGGAGATTTTGAGGTCATGATCTGCCCGATGAATTTTTGCTTATTTTCGATAAGCTGATCGGGTAAAGGGTGGGCATTGCTGCCAACCCCTCCCCTAAGAACCGTACATGAGAGTTTCCCCTCATACGGCTCAAGCCTTTCGTAAAGCTTCCTTTCGGAAACCCGACTCGCAAGAACAAACAGCAGAGTTATGTAACTTTTTATGGCAAAGCGGGTGAACCATCATCGATTTTCTGTAAGTTCCATTTTCGAAAATCTTGTGCACTTTGAAACTGGTTTCCGATGTGATTGGTTCGTTGCAGACCGGGCAGAGGTGCTTTTGATTGCGCCAGAGTTTGAGCAGTTTTTCTCTGCCCTTGGTGCTGTTTAGCATCTTTTCACCATCGCGTTCTTCGTAATAGCCGTTCCACCGCTCGTCAAACGGGTTGGCTTCGGCCACAACTTTCTTGAATCGCAGGATACTAGTGTTTGTTGCGTATTCCAGCGCCAAGTAAGGTGCTTTGGTGCTATCGCCCTTGAGTTCCGCCGCAAATGTCCACTGACGAGTTCCGATGTAATGCCAATATTTCTTGGCAATCCACTTACGACCCTTGTGGCGATGTCTGCGTGTTGCCCATTGCCATAGGCACTTGTAAATTTGATAGTCAATCCAACTGAACGTTTCCGCAGATACCACATACCGATGGTAATTAACCCAGCCACGGATGACGGGGTTCAGTTTACGAATCAGCAAGTCCTGCGGGGCGCCCTTGTTGGATTTTACAATCTCGCGGATTTTCTTCAGAAAAGATTTTGCAGAGGACTTAGACGGCTTTATGAGTAACTTCCCGTTGTACTTCCGGATGTTCTGCCCTAAGAAGTCGAATCCTTCGTCAATATGTGTGATGTCCGTCTTTTCTTCGGACAGCTGTAAGCCCCTTTCTGCCATGAATTGCCACACCAGGGGTAACACTTCATTTTGCAAGAGCTCGGGCGACTCTCCGGTGATGATAAAATCATCCGCGTAGCGCACAAAGTTAACCTTCGTGAAGTGTGTCTTTCGGTTGCGGTATTCTCTGGTCGGGAAGCGCTCTTTGAGGGTTCTTTCCAACCCATCCAACGTCATATTCATTAGTACGGGAGAGATTGTTCCACCCTGCGGAGTTCCTTCCTCTGTCGGGAACAGCTGCTTTGTGTCCACGAATCCGCACTTTAACCATTTATACAGCATCTGCGTGTCCATAGGAATGTTCTCGAGAAGCCATTCGTGGCTGATGTGGTCGAAGCAACCTTTAATGTCGCCCTCTAGTACCCACTGCGGCGATTTTCCTTTGCTTAGAACAGTGAAGCATTGCTCAATGGCATCGTGGGTGCTTCTGCCGATTCTAAACCCATAGGAGTTGGGGTCGCCGAGTGTTTCAGCCAATGGATCCAATGCAAACTTGTATAGCGTTTGCGTTGCACGGTCTGTCATAGTCGGAATGCTAAGCGGGCGCATTTTCCCGTTTTTCTTCGGGATATAGCACCGTTTTAGCGGTTGCGGCTTGTAGCCTTTCCGTTTCAGTTTTGAGATTGCATCAAATTTTGCCTGCGGTGTAAGCCACAGTTCGTGGTCCACACCCGATGTGTTTTTCCCTCTGTTGCTTGTAACTCGCTTTACAGCCAAAGCCTTGGCATAAAGCGAGTGAGTGAGCATCCACTGTAAAGATTTCACTTTGCTGTAGTGCCCTTCCTTTTGAGCCTTTACGATACGCATTTGCAGCTTTTTCACATATGCGCTCGCCTTATTCCAATCAATGGATTCCCAGTTTTGCGCCATGTTAGATGGTGCACACGGTTTCCCGTTCATTTGCAATTCCCTCCTTCAAAAGTTCTGTAAATTCTCTCGTAAAGAAAGACCGTGATGGAAGTCTGCCCGCTTTCGCGTGGGGTAATGTTTCAACCCCTATCCGGCCCCATTACAGGGTTGGCTTTCGCTTTCTCCATCGTTCTTTTACCCGCATTCCATAAGGTTTTCCTTGCGGTTCCCGTCCGATTGCTCGGAGGAATACGGGCTTACCACGTTCCGCGCATTTAACTGTGCAGGTTAGGCTCTACCTCTCCGCCGACAGCCTTAGCGTCCATGTGTTCCCATCGCTGGAGGAGAACATCCGACTGCAATACCATTTTGGTTCAGGCTTATCAGCAACTTTAGCCTGTTCGTCTTTAACGGCGTTTATCAGTAGTTCACTATATGTTAGCCATATTGCACAAGCCAAGCTCCCCAACCACTTTGTTGCTGGCAGTTTATCGCTTCTACCTCGCGGCTTCAGCTTGAGCCCGTTCGGGCGGGGCTACTATTTCTCGCCATGCTCCCTCACAACCGTTACCAGTTGCTTTGGTGGCGATAGGCTACCACTAATGGAATAGTGGGTCTGGTCATAGCCAGACGGTTAAATTACGCGACTTCGTGTCGCACCCACGAGTAGGCATCAAATGTACCTTCGGTGACATAACGGAAAACATAGACCTCCTTATTTTCATTGCCCTGTCGTAATATTCTGCCCTCACGCTGCTCAATATCAGATGGTCGCCACGGTACATCCAGATGGTGCAGCGCCACAAGACGCTGTTGCACATTGGTTCCGGCTCCCATTTTGGCGGTGCTGCCCATCAGCACGCGAACTGCGCCGCTGCGAACTTTTCCGAAAAGTTCTGTCTTGCGGGCATCGGTGTTCGCTTCATGGATGAAGGCAATTTCTGTTTCGGGGATTCCGCGCTCGATCAGCTTTGCTTTCATGTCATCGTAGACATTGAAAACGCCCGCTTTGGGCGTAGACAGATCGCAGAAAACAAGCTGCGCACTGCGTTGAGGCATGGTCTGCTCCCATATCTCAAAAATTTTGCCCACACAGATATTGACCTTGCTGTCAGGATCATCGGGCAAGTCGGGGTCGATCAAGCGCTGATCCAGCGCCAATTTGCGTCCGTCGTTGGTGATTTTCAGCATATTGTCCTCATAGGGCTTTACCATTTTATTGCGGATTTTGTCGGCCCGTTCGCCCAATTCCGCTACCATCTGCTTTTGTATTTCGGAGGGCTTTAGCTGAATGTTGGTCGGCTTGCCGCCCACAAGGGCAGGGACAGGCAGTTTCAGCATATCTGCTGTTTGAATGTCAGCGCATTCTTTGAACATTGCCATAAGTTCTGGCAGATTGAAAAAACGAGCAAAGCGTGTTTTTGTGCGGTAGCCGGTTCCCTCGGAGAGCAGTTTGTCAAGACGATTTCGTAAATATTAATTTAGCTTTACGATTTTCCAGTACGGAAATCTCCTAAAACCTCGTGCCTACATACATCTTTGATAATTCTTTCAAGCGGCTTTTTTGCTGTTTGGGATTGCTTGATGCAGACAATAAAGGTAGTTCTTCCCAGCCTTACCGTAAAATCAGAATCGCAATTTTCCATGACATACTCCCCATCAGTCGAAATTTGATGTGCCAAGTTTCAAACACCCTTTCTGCCGGCTGAAAGAATTACTCCGGCCCATAAATTTCTTTGAGTGCTTCGTAAAGGTTTCTGCCCTCGTCCTCGGTGAGCGTAATGCCCTTGCCGCACCGTTCGTGACCCGGATACCAAATCCGAATATCCAGCTTTGCATCGTTGCCATTCCATGAAGCAAAATTTGCTTCTTTCGTATAACCGCTGCCATTCTCGCCCAAGACAGCAAGGGGCTTTGTGATGGTGCTGGTAATATCGTTCATTTTCTGTACCTCCAAATTCAAGTGGGGAAGAAGTTATAAAGTCGGGATAGTAATGGAAGCGGGCATTTTAGCGCTCCAAATCTTGGTCATCTTGGCGGCGGGCAGATGCTCTATGCGGATTGCGTTTTGCTTCCTCGCGCTCTTTCTTCTGCTGCGCTTCTCTGTGCTCCAGCAGGTCAGCAATCTTCTCTGCAAAGCCCTTTGCAAACTGGGGAAAGTATTTGAGCGCCTGCAAAAACGGCTCACAGCGCCGCCGCAATGCGGCATACGCCGATTGTGTATCTCTCAATTCGTACTTGCAGTCGATGTACTGCTTTTTGTAGAGCGAAATATCCTCGTTCAGTTTGTGGATTTCTTGGCGGCTCGTAATGCCCTCCTTGGCAAGTGCCGTCAACTGCTTGTAGTCCTCTTTCGACACGGCATATTTGCCCGTAATGGTTTTCTTGCCCATGTCGTCAATCTCGGATTCGGTTTTGCGCACATTCCATGCCGCTTCATACTTGGTCTGCGCAGATTCTACTCGCTCTTGAATGTTGGCAAGCCGTTCCTTATCCTTTTCAATCTGATATTGCAGGGAAGTAAGGTTCTCGCGTGTGCTGCCCAGCTCTCCGCGCTGGAAATTCGTGAAGCCATGCTCCTGCATATGAGTCACCAGTTCGTCCTGCAAGATACTGTACGAGGGGCGATACTTGGGCTTTCCATTGCTCCGCAGGACAGGCTGACCCTGTTCATCTTTCAGCGGGATATTTGATGCCCATTTCTTGGAATGGCTCACTTGATGAATAGTTTCCCGAACCGTACCGCGCAGCGCCGGGTCCTTGCAGCGCTTGCTCCACAGAATATCCTTATCCACCACAGGAATCACTACGGCGTGGAGATGGTAGTGGTAGACATCTTTTCCCAAGTCGCTTGTCGCGGCCTTGTTGATTTCGTCTGCGTGCATAACAGCAGCCACTACATACTCTGATCCGAATTTCTTCTCCAAGAAGTGATAGGCTTCCTCATAGAATTTCTTTGCGTACTCATAACCGCCGTTGCGCTCAAAGTACATGGTGTTCACGTCAATGATGATTTCATCGAAAAGCGTAGCGTCTTTCCGCAGCCCCCTTGTCGATACAGTTCCAGCCGCTTCCATAGTGCGCAGCGTGTCCATATAAGAGGACGGCGGGGAACGATAGTGTACATTCAGCGGTACGCGCTCCTGTACCACATTGACGTTGGCATAGTCGGTGTTCAGGCGTTCATTGTGCCGTTCTGTTGCGCCGATGCTGGCAGCTGAACACTGCTTTACTCTGGCGCAGCTCATCTCTTTTGCCACTGCAATTTCTCCTTTCC
>OGGB01002270.1_pt1 | contig 11233 bp, 5 predicted proteins | sample 1571111 | NCBI WGS metagenome assembly OGGB01 (sample SAMEA2582067, study PRJEB24529) | metagenome | biome: Human gut stool | place: China | collected 2011
AGGTGATAAGCACGTGGCGTACTCCGTCTTTCTCGAGAAACGTCTTTTGTTCATCGGTCAGTTCCCAGGCAGGCATACCGCTTTCGGTGTGCGTTTTGCCGTTGTATACGTTTCTGTTCACGGGGATGGTCTGATGGCTGCTGTACAGCATAAGTCCTGCGATGTCTTCCATGCTGAGTTGGGCGGTCAAGTCCGCCACACGTGCATCTATCGGTTGTCGCCAGTCTTCATACACGTCTAGTCGGCCGTTGCGGTTCAAGTCTTTGAATGCGTAGCCGTCTTGTTGGATAATGGTGATTCCTGACATCGGGCTGTATCCTAATGTGGCGCCGTCTTTTTGCGTTATCAGATGATATCCGTCTGCTACGGATTCCGTCCATCGCTGTCCGTTGCAACTGCATAGCACGCAGCCGGACAATAAGACAGACAAATATAAATTGTTCCTTTTCATATATTGTTTTTACTTTTTAAAATGGCTTCAACTAGTCTGAAAGTTGAGATATTAATTCCTCATGATGTATAAAAGTACTTAGATTTCACCACCTATGTCCGGCTTCCCCTAAGTTAGTTCTTATTCCCAAAATTCTCATACTCACCGTTCATTACTCGTTTTACGGCATTCAGGTAACCGAAACCGTGTTTCATGTCGGGTAGGAGATAGCTGCCTTCCACCCATTCGTTCCAAGAGTTGATTGTAATCAGTTTGGGACGTCCGGGACGTTGGTCTACATACTCTTTCGTCTTTTGCAGGAAAGCGGCGAAACTTTCGGGCGAATCATTGTAATGCACGATTTCATCAGCTTTTTTATTTGGGAATCGGGGTGAATCGTCCCAGCCGATAGATGCATTCGGGAAGAAAGGAACTCCGAGCGAATCTAATGCTTGTGTCCATTGTTCCTGGCGTTGCATGGCTTTTGTTCCCCATGATACATAGTCCTCTTCGAAAGGCCATCCCCAGTTGTATTTCGTCACACTGTTGACACCTACCGTAGCCACCATTTCCATAAATTCGGGGAAAGGGAAGCCATCACCGATAAGCTGGAGATGTAAATCCGGAAATCCGGCTTTTTTTACCTCTTCTCTGAAGTAGTTCATTGCCTTTTTTACTCCCTTGGCATCGCCGAAATTCTCGCGTAACTCGTAGTAACCGAAGATGGAAAATACTGGGCAACCGTCTATTTTGAAATAGTTTGGCTTGTGGAAATATTGGCGTATTACTCGTTCCACGATGATTTTGAAGTTGTCCCAGTCTACCGTCCCGTTCCATAAACGCGATTTGTCATTTTTGTATCGGTGTACATTCCAATAATTGTGTGCCACGTGGTGGTTGGCCCACATCAGGTAGAATTTCATTTTTTCGTTGTTCTTGGCTTTCAGGAATCCGTTGTTGACGGTGCTTTCCAAAAAAGGCTGACCGTCATACCAGTACCAGTCGAAGATAAACATATTGATGCCGTGAGCGGTTGCCACATCAATCCATTTTTCCATAACTTGCGTGTCATCATCCATTTCATATCCCCACAAAGGCACCTTCGGCTGATAGTGTCCTTCGAAACGGGGAGTGCCTTTTTGGATGACTTCCCATTCGCCGATACCTTCTCCCCATAGAGTGTCTCGTCCCATCGGGTCATTGTGACATGACGGCCAGATATAGGCTGCTACATAATAGTCATCTTGTTCTTCTGTTTGTCTGTCGACTTTTTGTGTGGACGGGGCACATGAGCAGATTGTTGCCATAGCTGTCGCTATACAGAAACTTCTCCATGCATTTTTTGTGATTGTCTTCATAGGAAATTTGTAATTTTAATAAATAATGCGCAAATGTATGAATTGGCAAGGATTATAAAGGCTAAAATTTTGCCTTAATAGGCTAAAATTCTGTCAAATGGGTTTATATCGTAATGAGGTTTGAGGCTCTTCTAAAAGTTGCCGTTTAAGTTATTACGAAGGAATGTATTATTGGTAGAATATTATCTTTTTTAGACAAAATATTCGCTTTTTATTTATTAATAAGTGTGTTTATTTGTGGGCACAATACATGTTGGTATGAAGTTTGCACATTAGTTTATAATAGATATGAAAAGAAAAATGACAATTTTAGGGATACTTTGTATGGGTGTGCCAATCGTAATGGGGCAACAAAGCTCATTTAACGATCAAGAACGAAAAACATCCGATATTGCCATTTATTTAGATACGAATAAACCGATAGAAGAGCGAGTGAAAGATGCATTGAGCCGGATGACCCTTGAGGAAAAGGTGAGGATGATTCATGCACAGTCAAAATTCAGTTCGGCAGGCGTACCCCGTCTCGGAATCCCGGAGGTATGGGCTACCGACGGCCCTCATGGCATCCGCCCGGAAGTATTGTGGGATGAATGGGACCAGGCAGGATGGACAAACGATTCCTGCATCGCTTACCCCGCATTGACTTGCCTTTCCGCCACCTGGAATCCCGAAATGTCTCATCTTTACGGAAAAAGTATCGGTGAAGAAGCCCGTTACCGGAAAAAGGACATTCTGCTCGGCCCCGGTGTGAACATCTACCGTACCCCTTTGAACGGACGTAATTTTGAATATATGGGCGAAGACCCGTATCTGTCCGCCACAATGGTAGTTCCTTATATTAAAGGAGTGCAGGAGAACGGTGTAGCCGCCTGCGTGAAGCATTACGCGTTGAACAATCAGGAATTCAACCGGCATACCACTAACGTGCATCTGAGCGACCGTGCCCTTTATGAAATATACCTGCCTGCTTTCAAGGCCGCCGTTCAGGAAGGTGGAACCTGGTCGATTATGGGCTCCTATAATCTTTATCAGGGGCAGCACGCTTGTCATAACAAACGTCTGCTCAAAGACGTTCTCCGTGACGAATGGGGCTTCGACGGCGTGGTAGTGTCCGACTGGGGTGGTGTGCATAATACCGAACAAGCCATCTACAACGGACTGGACTTGGAATTCGGTTCGTGGACAAACGGATTGTCTGCCGGAACCCGTAATGCTTATGATAATTATTACCTGGCTTTCCCTTACCTGAAACTGATTAAAGAAGGTAAAGTCGGAACAAAAGAGCTGGACGAGAAAGTCAGCAATATCCTTCGTCTGATTTTCCGTACTTCGATGGACCCGCATAAGCCGTTCGGCTCTTTAGGTTCTCCCGAACACGGACAAGCCGGTCGTAAGATAGCTGAAGAAGGAATCGTTCTTTTGCAGAACAACAATAACGTGTTGCCTATCGCTTTGAACAAAGCGAAGAAAATAGCCGTTATCGGTGAGAATGCAATCAAGATGATGACAGTGGGCGGTGGTAGTTCTTCCTTGAAAGTGAAGTACGAGATTTCTCCGTTAGACGGTTTAAAAGCACGTGCCGGTTCACAGGCAGAGATTGTATATGCCCGTGGATATGTAGGCGACCCGACAGGCGAATATAACGGTGTGAAAACCGGTCAGGACCTAAAAGATGACCGCTCGGAAGATGAACTTCTCGCTGAGGCTTTGCAAGTGGCTAAGGATGCGGATTACGTTATCTTCTTCGGTGGGCTGAACAAGAGCAATCACCAGGATTGTGAAGACTCTGACCGTGCTTCTTTAGGCTTGCCATACGCACAGGACAGAGTAATAAGTGAACTGGCAAAGGTTAATAAAAACCTTATATTTGTCAATATCTCCGGCAATGCAGTGGCTATGCCTTGGGTGAACGAAGTCCCCGCCATTGTACAAGGCTGGTTCTTGGGTTCGGAAGCCGGAACGGCTCTTGCTTCGGTATTAGTAGGAGATGCGAACCCTTCCGGAAAACTACCTTTTACTTTCCCTGTAAAACTGGACGATGTAGGTGCTCATAAACTGGGTGAATATCCGGGTAATAAGGAAGAACTCGCAAAATCCAAGCATAGGGGGGATACTATTAACGAAACTTATCACGAAGATATTTTTGTTGGTTACCGTTGGGCGGATAAAGAAAAAATCAAACCGTTGTTTCCGTTCGGACATGGATTGAGCTACACGACTTTCGCTTATAGCAAACCTTCCGCAGATAAGAAAACAATGACTGCCGACGATACGATTTTGTTCACTGTCAACGTGAAGAATACAGGAACCCGCGAAGGTCAGGAAGTTGTCCAGCTTTATATTAGTGATAAGAAATCCTCTTTACCCCGTCCGGTGAAAGAACTGAAAGCCTTCCAAAAAGTGAGACTGGCTCCGGGCGAAGAGAAAGCGGTAACGCTGACGGTTGATAAGAAAGCATTGAGCTTCTTCGATGATGGGAAACACGAGTGGATAGCCGAATCGGGCAAGTTTGAAGCAGTTATCGGAAGTTCGTCAAGAGATATTAAGGGAATTGTTCTGTTTGAATTAAAATAAGATCTGAATTTTAATACAACTCGTAAGATGTAATTTATTAGGTTTTCTCGTAGGAAAGCAATTGAATTGTTTGAAATAAGAGTAAGGAACAGAATAGGATGGAAATTTTCAACTATGCTGGGTGATTGTCGGAAAATAAAAGAATGTGTAGTCATATTTTTTATTGAAAAGGCTGTTTTGTATATAATAATATTCTGTTGAATCAAAGCCTAGTACTATTATGGACTTCAAATGGAAAACGAATCTAATACCACTAGACCTAGATGTTGAAAAATACATTATATGGTATCTGATTAGGGTATTTTTTCTCACTACTTATTTGGGTTTTAGTCAAGCAGGAATGAAAGATGTAAGTATAGTTTATTATGTGTTTAAAAATTAAAATATTCTTAGGATATATTATCTTGATATTCCTGCTTGTCTTGACCATTTGTCTCTTCCGTAAAGAACAGATGAAGCGAAATTGTTTGCAACAGGATGAACAGGAACTGTTTCATTTCTGGCATCTGACCGGAGAAGCCTACGCCGGCCTGTTGGATTTGGCCACTTATGGAGAGACGGTCAGTGTGTGGGACGAGAACGACCGGAGTACTTATCAGAAAAGGAGAAACGAGGTATGTTGTACATTGCAGTCTTTGAAGCAATATGTGCATGCATCCGGACAACAGGTGCGTATAGATTCGCTGTGCCTGCTTCTGGCGAGAAAGGAACAGTTGCTTGACACGGTAATGCATACGTTCAGCCGTTTTCGTGAAGCCGGTGAAATCATAAACCGGAAAATCCCGGTGATTGCATCCCATATTCGTGATGAGAAAGCGCCTGTTGGAGTCAAAGAGGAAGTTCCGAAGAAAAGTTTCTGGTCCTTCCTCAAACGCAAGAAGAGAAAATCCGTTTATTCGGAACAGAAGGAAAAACGGGAATGGCTGCAACCTGCGGAAAAAGACCGGAAGGTCTCAACTGCAAGTATGCTTCATTCTCTAAACAGGGAACTGACCGGTCGGCAGGAGACTGAACGTGAACGGCTGCTGGTACAAATGGAGCGTCTGTATAATAACAATATGGCATTAAACTGCAGGTTGTACGGCATCATCAGGGATTTTGAATCGGAAACGGACCGGCGCCTTGAGGAACGTTATATGCAGTTCTTCATGGCACGTGACCGGTCCTTTTATACGGTTTCCACCTTTGTCGTCTTTATTTCATTGCTGACTATTTTACTTTATATCATCATACATCGGGAGTTGAACCGGCGGAACCGATACCGACATCAGCTGGAAGCTTCCAACTTGGAAAACATGGAACTCCTCCAATCCAGGAAGCGTATGATGCTGACTATCGCCCATGACCTGCGCTCTCCCCTTGCCACTATCAGAGCAACGGCGGAACTGCTGCCCGGTGAAAAGGAAAGGGCCGGACAGGAGGAATATGCCGAAAATATCCGGCATGCATCGGACTATATGCTTTCTCTGGTTGATACACTGATGAATTTCTATCTGCTTGATACAGGACAGGCACGGGAGAATATTTCCGTTTTTTGTCTGGAAACCCTGTTCAGGGAGATTACCAACAATTACATGCCGCTCGTTCAAAAGAAAGGATTGCAACTGTTGACCCGGTATTCCGGCATGAACGCTGTTGTCAGTTGTGACAAGGGACATTTACAGCAGATTGTGAATAATCTGCTTTCCAACGCTCTGAAATTTACCGGGAAAGGATATATCCGGCTGGAGGTGACATTCAACGTCGGCGAACTGTGTATTAAAGTACAGGATACGGGAGCGGGAATGAATGATGAGGAACAGAAGCGGATATTCAATGCGTTCGAAAGGCTTGACAATGCCCGTGGTGTTTCCGGTTTCGGACTTGGCCTTGCCATCGTTTCTCAGCTTGTTTCACAGCTGGGCGGTTCCATCGGGGTAGAGAGTCACCCGAGGAAAGGCAGTTGTTTTACCGTATCTCTGCCCCTTTTCCCTGCTGACAGTAGTTCCTTGAAGGAGAAGTTACAATTTCCGTCTGATTATCAAATGGAAGGCCTGCGTATTCTTCTTCTTGATGATGACCCGAGACAGCTTTCCGTAACACGTGAGATATTCAGGCGAAACCGGGTTGAATGTGACTGTTATACCGATTTCCGGCAGGTGGTTGCAAAATTACGGGATGAGGATTATGATGCGTTGCTGACGGATATCCGCATGCCTGACATGGACGGGTTCGGGTTGCTGGAGTTGTTGCGTTCATCCAATATGGAAAGGGCCGGAACAATTCCGGTCATAGCCGTGACTGCCGATATGGATCCGGAAGAGGAGTACCTTTCCCGGGGATTTGCCGGATGTATCCGTAAACCCTTCCGGATGAATGAGCTGCTGGAAACCGTTTCCCGAATTGTCAGAGAAAATAGGCGGACGGCATGGCAACCGGATTTTTCCCTGATTTTGACCGGGGAGGACAACAAGGGGGAGATGCTTGGTATCTTCATCCGGGAAAGCCGCAAGGATCTTGACAGATTGCACGGGGCGTTGGAAAGGGATGATCGTCAGACAGTCCGTGAGATTCTGCACAAGAACCTTCCCCTGTGGACAAGTGTCCGCCTTGATTATCCGATAGAGGAACTGCAGGCTATTGTACTGTCCGAACCGGAACTCTGGACGGAAGAACAGATAAGGTGTATTTATAAAGTAGGAGAAGCAGCAGGGAAACTAATTGCCTGTGCTGAAAATATGAAGAAGAATATAAAATAAGCAAATGAAAAATATACTGATTATAGAGGATGATGTTGTCTTCAGCCGCAGTATCAGTAACTGGCTGAAGAAAAAGGGTATGGCAACCGCTCATGTGGCTACACTTTCGGCAGCCCGTAAGGAACTTCAGGCCAAAGAGTTCGACCTTGTTCTGGCTGACCTGCGCCTGCCGGACGGCAGCAGTATGGAGCTGCTAAAGTGGATGAAAGGAAAACATTATTCCATTCCGTTCCTTATTATGACCAGTTACGGCCAGGTGGAGAATGCGGTGGAAGCCATGCAGCTTGGGGCTTCCAATTACCTTTGCAAGCCGGTACATCCGGACCGGCTTTGGAAAGTCATAGAAAAAGAGTTCAGCCGTCCGCAGCATGGCAGTACGGAATTCTACCGTGGTGAAAGTGAAAAGGCCCGTGAGATGTACCGGCTGATAGGCCCTGTGGCCCGTTCTGACATGTCCGTCTTGCTTCGTGGAGCATCGGGTACGGGTAAGGAACATATTGCCGCCGAGATTCATGAGCGGAGCCTGCGCAGGCACAAGCCTTTTGTAGCCGTGGACTGCGGTGCCGTTTCCGATGACCTTGTCAGATCCGAATTCTTCGGGTACTGCAAAGGGGCGTTCACCGGTGCGGACAGTGACAAGGCGGGACTTTTCCAGGCTGCCGAAGGTGGCACGTTGTTCCTTGATGAAATCGGTAACCTTGCTCCCGTAAATCAGATGAAACTGCTTCGCGCCCTGCAAGAAAAGCGTTACATGCCGGTCGGGACAGTCAGGGAACGGCCCTTTGATATCCGCCTTATCGCCGCCACCAACGCGGATCTGGAGAAGGCCATTGCGGAAGGGAGTTTCCGTGAGGACCTGTACCACCGGCTGAACGAGTTCACTATCCGGGTTCCCCTGCTCTCCGAATGCGGGGAGGATATCCTTCCGTTGGCTGAATTCTTTCTGAAGCAGTTTTCCGCGAGATACGGGAAATCGGTTCAGGGCTTCGACCGGGAAGCGGCTGCCGTGTTACGGCAATACGGCTGGCCGGGGAATATCCGCGAGCTGAAGAACACCGTCCGGCGTGCCGTCGTGTTTGCCGGGGAGGGGCGGATATCCGCACAGGAACTGAATCTGGATCAGGACATGAAATTGGGAAACATGACTGTCCGTCCGGAAAAGGAGGAGCAGCAGATACTTCGGATACTTGGGCAGACCGGCAACAACCGCACCCTTACCGCCCGTATACTCGGCATCAGCCGGACTGCCCTGTATTACAAGCTGAGGAAATACGGGATTGTGTGAATAAGGGAGCATGATATACATATAGGGCATCCCCCGTTTTTCGGAGGATGTTTCATCTTTCAAAACCATGGAGGGGAAATACGCATTTATTCCTGTTTCCCGTTTCCCTTCTTTTTGTCGTCTTCATTCTCCAGTCCTAGCCGTCTGCAGAGTTCCGGGTCATTTTTAATGCGTTCCATTTCCATATTGATGATTGCCTGCGCATCCGCCTTGATCCTGTCATAGTTCCGCCCGATCTGCTGCATCATGATGTCGTTTCCCTCCCTGTCCCTAAATTCATTGATGGCGGGTATTTTTCTGTAATTTTTCTCTTCCCCGCTGACTTTTTCGTGGTCCACGATGATTTCGGCGTGGAATATCTTCTGTTCTATTTTTTCTCCGAAGTTGTCCGATACGGCACCAACGAATGTTCCTTGTGAAAGGTTTGCTATCTTGGAGGCAGGAATAAGAGAGTCGAGTTGCGTGTTGATTGAGGTGGATACATCCTGCCGGTTGATGGATACGGACTGCCGCTTCTGGAGTACTTTTCCGAACCGCTCTGAAAGTGTCCTGGCTGTTTCCCCGACCACCTGTCCACTAAAAATATTGCCCACAGTATTTTGCACCACTTTGGATTCTTTTTCACCATAATCGCGGTTTAACTGGCTGAAATCCTGAAAGCCCAGACAGACCGCTACCTTGTTGCTTCGTGCCGTGGCAATCAAATTGTCCAGTCCCCTGAAATATATAGTCGGTAGTTCGTCAATGATTACCGTACTTTTCAGTTGTCCTTTTTTATTGATCAGCTTTACAATGCGGGAATTGTACAATCCCAGGGCCGCCGAATAGATATTCTGCCGGTCGGGATTATTGCCTACGCACAGCAGTTTCGGTTCGTTCGGGTTGTTGATGTCTAAGGAAAAATCATTACCTGTCATTACCCAGTAAAGTTGTGGCGAAATCATTCTGGTGAGCGGGATTTTTGCACTGGCAATCTGCCCCTGGAGCTGATCCTGAGCTCCGGATTTCCAGGCGTCCATAAAGGGTGAAAGGTAGTTCTCCAGCTCCGGATAAGAGGTTAATATAGTAAATAAATCAGAATACGGTTTGTTCAGCAATTCCACCGCATGCGGGAATGTACAATAGATGCCGTTTTTGTAAATCTTTAAATACCAGATAATTGCCGCCAGAAGAATGATGGGTGATTCCACAAAGAAATCCCCCTGTTTTTCAATCCACGTTTTGTTCAAATTTAGCATGATTGTGTAGCTTGCTTCATATGCATCCGAGATGTCCGTCATGAACTCCGGATTGATAGGGTTACATCTATGTGATCTACGCGGGTCATCAAAATTAATGACATAGAATTTGGGCTTTACCTTGTATTTATCCATATTGTTTAACAATGTGTTATATGCAATTGTGGATAAATCGTCAAACTTGTAATCGTAAATGTAACAACTGTATCCCTTTGAAATCATCTGGCGTATGTAGTTGTTTACCACTGCGTATGATTTTCCCGAACCGGGTGTGCCAAGCACGATGGTTGCGCGGAAGGGATTCACCACATTTATCCATCCGTCATTGAGCCTCCCCTGATACTGAAACTTTGTCGGCAGGTTGACTGAGTATTCATTTTCCATCAACCGTGTTTCCTGTTGGAAAGACTCGTTTTCGAGATTGAACACGTCCTCCATCAGGTTGTGCCTGTATAGACGGCTCATCCACAATCCTGCCATCAGCAGGCAAAGATAGCCGGACACCAATGTGAATACATAAAGTGCGGTGACAGCTGCATGGGGCAGGGGCAAATCCAATATCCACCAGTTGAGAAAGAAAAGGATGCATCCTGCGAAGAGTGCTGCATGGATTTTGTGCCGGGTGATCTTCTCGCCCTTGACACCTTTTGTTCCCAGACACGAGACGGCCATTAGCAGGGTAGCTGCCAGCTTGCTCCATAGGACGCAATTGAAGATTCCGGTTGTATTGTTGAAGTTCATAATTATCTTGTCTGTCACTTCCAGATTTAAATTCCAGCTGGCAATGCTCGGATAACAATACACGTATACGTGTACCACCAAAAGAAAAATGCTCACCGCCCTTCCGAATTCCATTATTTTGGCGAGTGCTCTCAAATCGTCTTCCTGTTGCATAATACTTATGTGTAAATGGGGGTAATAATCAGTTTACCTTAAATACCGCGAGACTTTCGTTTCGCTTTTCTCCTTTTCTTCATCCGGCGTGCAAGGGCCTCCTCCCCGTAATCCACCGGATTGGTTTCCATGGAGAATATGCCTGCCGCCTGTTCCAATGCGCTTCCCGGTTCTGCCTTGTGCGAATGGTGCTGCCATAGTTCGGTACCGGTATGTGCGGAACGTTCTGTGGCAGGTATGCCGTCCCACCATTTGAAAAGTTCATTGTAAATGTTAGCGGAAAACTCCTTGCCCATGCGCGAACCGTTGAATACTTCCCGCCTGTTATGGTCGATGAACGTGACACCGTAGATACGTCCCTGCTCATTTTCCCGGAATACTGCATCAATGCGGGCTTTCTTTAATAGTCCGGCCAGTTCTTCACGCGAACGTGCGTGCCGCATGGCATAAACCACCTGTGCATGAATAGCCGGTGCCCATTTACCATCCTTGAAATCCCTGGTGTGTGAAAGCATCCTCTTTTCCAGGCGTTCGTTCCCGAAACGCTTGCCGAAGCGTGAACTCTTGAAAGGCGGGCTGACCACTTTCCCGCTATCATCGGTTGCCGAGTAGATAATACCGGTATAAGGTTCGCCTTTGAATTCTCCCCGTACCTGCTTGGCTTCAATATTGAAGGTAGACAGTACCGCGCTGTATTCCCCGAATGTCTGGAAGCG
>OGGB01002275.1_pt1 | contig 11215 bp, 6 predicted proteins | sample 1571111 | NCBI WGS metagenome assembly OGGB01 (sample SAMEA2582067, study PRJEB24529) | metagenome | biome: Human gut stool | place: China | collected 2011
TGCCGGCAACAGATTGTGGGTGCTCACAGATGGGCAGATAGGGTATTTTTATCTTGGTTCCGGAGATGCACCTGCGTTGGAGAGCTGCCCTTATTACGCTTGTGAATTTGACGGCTTTGAAAGCGGCTTTACCGACATTATGACGGACTATCAGGGCAACTACTGGATAAGCTCATCAAAGAGAGGAGTGCTTCTTCTGCGAAGCTCTGAGTTCACGGATGAGCTTGCGCGCACGGGGCTTGATACGGATGTCATAAACGCTGTACTTGAGGAGGACGGAATACTCTATGCTGCGACGGACAGCGGCATAGCAGCGATTGATATGAGTGACAGAAGAAATATCAGCAATTCCTTCACGGACAGCTTCAGCAGCAGAAGAATAACAGATATTATATCCTATAACGGCAGCAAGCATGTAGCTGTGTACGGACAGGGTGTATATTCTGAGAGCGGAGAATTGATTGTGGATGCCGCTAAGATAAGCAGGCTTCAGGTTGTTGACGGTATGCTGTATGTCCTTACCGATGACGGCTGCATTGTGTATGACGGAAAAAATGCAGCTGCCGTCTACGATAAGACCATGGGAATGTATAACACGGAGGCTGCGTCAGTGATATACGGAAGCTTTGGCAGGCAGACACAGGAGAAGCTCTACATCGCAAGCCATGGAGCCGGAATATTCGTATTTGCTGATGGAAAGCTGGAGGCAAATATCGATGAGAATTACGGACTGCCTTCTAAGAATGTGAATGATATGGCGGCATATCAGGAGGGCTTCTTTGTGGCAACGGACAACGGAGTTGCATTCTACAATGGTAAGAAGGTGTCTGTGCCGGAGAATATGCCGGAAGCTTTGAAAAATCAGAAATGCAAAGCTGTTTTTATAAGGGATAATAAGCTGTATGTGGTTTGTAAGACAGCATTCTTTATTATAGAGCTTGACAATATTTTCGCAGGGGTGGATGACAATGTCACAGCCGCTTATGAGATGTATGATGAGAATGCGGGATTTTTCGGTGAACTTACGGAGTCCGGCAGCTGCTTTATGAACGAGTCCGGAAGATTGTATCTTCCATGTGGAAAAAAGATATATTCATACATTGATACAGCGGGGACGTTCGATATATCATCGCTTAAGCTGATGATTCAGAGTGTGCGTGTTGACAAGAGATTGGGTGAGCTTGTCGAGAAAGGTGAGAATGAGTATGAGCTAAGCCTCACCAAGGATGCAGAACAGGTTGATATCCTGTGCTCTGTGCTCAATTTCTCCAATCAGGATCCTTATGTCAGGTATATAATGCCGGGTGTGGATAAAGCCTATACAACGGTTCGTCTAAGTGAGCTTGAACATATCTTTTATGAGAATCTTCCGGGCGGAAGCTATAACTTCTGGTTTGAGCTTCTGGGGGATGAAGTGGATGAGGACGGTGAACCTGTCGCAGTTGAGACATTGAAGCTTACAATTAACAAGGAGAAGAATATTCTTGAGAGATTATGGGTGAGAATGGTTCTCTTAGGTGCTGCATTCGGTATTCTGATGTATTTCGTACTGAAGGACAGGAATAAAAATATAAATAAAAGCAATATACAGGTTGACAAAACCTTAGAAAAACGTATATATTAAGTATATGCTAAAGGCTGTGACGAAGAGGAGTACCATAGTGCAATCCTACAGAGAGGGAACGCAGTGAATGAACATATCAGGTTATGTTATACGCATAGCATGTGAGATCATCATTGCTGGAAGCGTTTTCGGATATTGCTGTATGGGAAGGTAGCTTCTGAGCTTCATCGGTGAAAGACACACGTACATATAATGGACGATGTGCGATTAGCTGATGGCGGAGTTGTTCCCGTTACAAGAACAGACATGGTGTACGAAGCAGTTCGCGCCGTGACAGAGAGGACTTTTTATAAGTCAATGAAGGTGGTACCGCGGTAAGTATAATCGCCCTTCGCAGAGACTATTTTTCTGCGGAGGGTTTTGTTTTTGGTAAATATAATTTTATCAGGGCAGAACTCTCCGCACACATAAAAAGGAGAATAAAAAGATGGCAAAGGAACTTGAAAAAAATTACAACCCTTCCGAGATTGAGGGACGTCTGTATCAGAAGTGGCTTGACAATAAGTATTTTCACGCTGAGGTAAACAGGGATAAGAAGCCTTTTACTATTGTCATGCCGCCTCCTAATATCACAGGACAGCTCCACATGGGTCATGCACTTGACAACACACTTCAGGATATTTTAATCAGATTTAAGAGAATGCAGGGCTATGAGGCACTCTGGGTTCCGGGAACAGACCACGCTTCCATCGCGACGGAGGCTAAGATTGTTGAGGCTATGAGAAAGGAAGGCATTACCAAGGAAGAGCTTGGAAGAGACGCATTCCTAAAGCGCGCATGGGACTGGAAGGCTGAGTACGGCGGAAGAATCGTGAGCCAGTTAAAGAAGATCGGTTCATCTGCGGACTGGGACAGAGAGCGTTTTACAATGGACGAGGGCTGTTCTAAGGCTGTGAAGGAGGTTTTCGTAAATCTCTATAACAAGGGACAGATATATAAGGGCGAGAGAATAATCAACTGGTGCCCTAAGTGCCTTACATCCATTTCTGATGCTGAGGTTGAGTACGAGGATCAGGCAGGACATTTCTGGCATTTGAGATATCCACTCTCAGACGGAAGCGGATATATCCAGATGGCAACCACAAGACCTGAGACAATGCTTGGCGATACAGCGGTTGCGGTCAATCCTGACGATGAGCGCTATAAGGATATGGTAGGAAAGACAGTTATTCTTCCTATCGTTCACAGAGAGATTCCGATTATTGCGGATGAGTATGTTGAGATGGAGTTTGGTACAGGCGTTGTAAAGATTACACCTGCACATGACCCTAACGATTTCGAGGTTGGATTAAGACATAATCTTCCTGTCATCAATGTTATGACAGAGGATGCGAAGATTGTTGACGATTATCCTAAGTACGCAGGAATGGATCGCTATGAGGCGAGAGAGGCGATAGTAAAGGACCTTGAGGCGGAGGGTGCTCTTGTAAAGATTGAGGACTACAGCCATAATGTAGGTACATGCTACCGCTGCCATACAACCGTTGAGCCGAGAGTTTCAAAGCAGTGGTTTGTAAAGATGAAGGAGCTTGCAGAGCCGGCAATCGAGGCGGTGAAGAAGGGTGATACCAGGTTCGTGCCTGAGCATTTTGACAAGACATATTTCCATTGGTTAGAGGGAATCAAGGACTGGTGTATCTCACGTCAGCTCTGGTGGGGACACAGAATACCTGCATTCTACTGCGATGAGTGCGGTGAGATGGTTGTCACCAAGGAGGACAGCGCAGTATGTCCTAAGTGCGGCAAGCCTATGAGACAGGACCCGGATACACTTGATACATGGTTTTCATCAGCCTTATGGCCGTTCTCAACACTTGGATGGCCTGAAAAGACACCTGAGCTTGAGTATTTCTATCCTACAGATGTGCTTGTAACAGGCTATGATATCATATTCTTCTGGGTTGTAAGAATGATGTTCTCAGGACTTGAGCACATGGGAGAGGTTCCGTTTAAGAATGTTCTCATCCATGGACTTGTGAGGGATTCACAGGGACGCAAGATGAGCAAGTCTCTTGGAAACGGAATTGACCCTCTTGAGGTTATTGATAAGTACGGCGCGGACGCTTTGAGACTTACACTTGTAACAGGAAATGCACCGGGAAATGATATGCGTTTCTACTGGGAGAGAGTTGAGGCGAGCCGTAATTTCGCAAATAAGGTATGGAATGCTTCAAGATTCATTATGATGAACCTTGATAAGGCTGAGGCTAAGACTGTAAGCCTTGATGAGCTCACACCTGCCGACAAGTGGATTCTTTCCAAGTTAAATACACTTGCAAAGGATGTCACAGAGAACATGGAGAACTTCGACCTTGGCGTTGCAGTAGGCAAGATTTATGACTTTATCTGGGAGGAGTTCTGTGACTGGTATATCGAGATGGTTAAGCCACGTCTGTACAATGATGAGGACACAACCAAGGCTGCCGCACTCTATACACTAAAGACAGTTCTTATAGAGTCGCTCAAGCTTCTCCATCCATATATGCCGTTCATAACAGAGGAGATTTTCTGCAACCTTCAGGACGAGGAGGAGTCGATTATGATTTCCAACTGGCCAGTATATAAGGAAGAGTTCAGCTTCCCTGTTGAGGAGAATGCCATTGAGACAATCAAGGAGGCTGTAAGAGGAATAAGAAATACAAGAACCTCCATGAATGTTGCTCCAAGCCGTAAGGCAAAGGTATACGTTGTATCCGCAGAGGAGTCTCTCAGAAGTATATTTGAGAACGGAAAGGTATTCTTTGCAGCGCTTGGCTATGCAAGCGAGGTTATCGTGCAGGATAATAAGAACGGAATTGATTCGGATGCGGTATCGGTTGTTATACCTAACGGAACAATCTACATGCCGTTTGCAGAGCTTGTAGACATTGCAAAGGAAATCGAGCGCCTTGAAAATGAGGAGAAGAGACTTAACGGAGAGCTAGCAAGAGTTAACGGCATGCTCTCAAATGAGCGCTTCGTAAGCAAAGCTCCTGCTGCAAAGCTTCAGGAGGAGAAGGATAAGCTTGAGAAATATACACAGATGATGGAGCAGGTTAAGGAGCGTCTTTCACATCTTAGGGGATAGTGTGACAGTGCGTACCATAAAAAGGATAGGGCATAAGGTGTATGAATAATGATTTTAGTAAGGTGACAATAGTACTCCCGTCACTTAATCCGGACGATAAGCTTAATAAAGTGGTGGATGGACTGCTAGAGGCAGGCTTTAAGGACATTGTACTTGTAAATGACGGAAGCGATGAGGCTCATCTTGAGCCTTTCCGTCAGGCAGGTCTGCATAAGGAGGTTACACTGCTGGTACACGAGGTCAACAAGGGAAAGGGAAGGGCGCTTAAAACGGCCTTCTCTTATGTTGTTAATAACAGAAAGGATTCGGCAGGGGTAATCACGGTTGATGGAGACAATCAGCACACTGTCAGGGACATAAAAGCGTGTGCGTGCAAAATGCTTGAGTGTAAGGATAAGGTCATACTCGGCTGCCGTGATTTTTCACAGGATAATGTGCCGTGGAAGAGCAGGGTGGGAAATGTGAGCACAAGTCTTGTATTCAGAGTTTTCTGCGGAATAAAAATAACTGATACGCAGACAGGACTGCGTGCAATCCCGTACAAATATCTTCCGCTTATGTGTGAGGTTGAGGGCGAACGCTTCGAGTATGAGACGCAGATGCTCTTTGCCATAAAGAGAAATCATATCGGCATGGAGGAGGTCAGGATAGAGACAGTCTATCTTGAGGACAATGCCTCAACGCATTTCCATCCGATTAAGGATTCGCTTAAGATATATAAGATTATATTCAAATTCATGTTAAGCTCAGGGACATCGTTTGTTATCGACTATGGTATATACGCCATTCTGGTCTTTCTGATTGGAGAAAAGCTGGAACGAGGACTTAGACTTCTGATAGCTACCGTATCTGCGAGGGCCGTTTCATCGATGTGCAATTACACGATGAACAAAAAGGCTGTATTCAAATCAAATGCCTCCGTAGGACGTTCGCTGGTGCGCTATTATACATTATGTGTTTTCCAGACGGCAGCCTCCTATGGACTTGTATATCTGCTCAGCTACCTGTGCAGGGCAGGCTCATTTCTTGAGGTTGTCTTAAAGCTGGTTGTCGATGTGGTGCTGTTTGTCATAAGCTTTCAGATACAGCACAGATGGGTATTTAAGGAGGATAAATGAAAGACGATATCGAACTGTTAGACGTCAATATGGACGAGGAAGACCGCCGTAAAAGTAGTGCCAAAAAGAAGCCTGTGATAAATAAAAATAATGCAGCTGCGGATAATAAAGCCGATAAAAAGGTACGCAGAAATAACGTGAAGAAAAGGACAAAGAAGGAAAATAAGCCTCTGAAAATCTGCCTCAGGGTATGTCTTTGTATATTGACATTTGTGGCAGTCACATTTGCGGGGGCATATTTTACCCTGTGGACAATATGCCATGGTCCTTCCAAGGCGGCAAGAGACCTTTTTGTGTCAACCATTCTTGAGACAGGTCAGATGAAATTCCTTGCCTCATGGTATTTCAGTGAGGATGAAATTCTTGCCATAACAGACAGGAATGGCATGGGTAAGACTGAGGAGGACGTCAATCCGGATCTGATTGAGATACCGACGGTTGACGAGAATAACGGGAATCAAGAGTTTGATATTGACGGTATAGAGCTTGTGGAGATATCCGGACGTTCATTTTTTGCGAAGCTGCTTATAATCAATGACCCATCGAGGGTGAAGCTGTCGACAATCTATCCTTGGTCTGATTTTAATAAGAGCAAGTATGGCGAAACTCTTGAGCAGCTTGTACAAAGGGGAGACTACGCCGCAGGTATAAACGGCGGTGAATACTATTCTGAGGGCAACTGGGGCGGTATCCCTAAGGGGCTTGTGGTATGTGACGGAGTTATACAGTACAATGCACCTCAGGCGGGAGATGTGATGGTCGGCTTCACAAAGAACAATATTCTTATGATAGCGGATATCGGGAATATGAGCGCGGAACAGGCAGAGCAGTTCGTGGCCGATAATCAGATAAGGGATGCGGTAAGCTTCAAGGATATAGATGATGGTGACAACAATCATTTTACCAAGCTTATCATAAATGGAACATCGAGAGAAATTTCAGGAAGCGGAAGCGGTGCCAACCCGCGTACCGTTATAGGGCAGCGCGCGGACGGAGCGGTTCTTATGCTTGTGACAGACGGAAGAGGGGCAGCAGGACATCTTGGCGCAACGGCACAGGATCTTATCTCAATTATGCAGGAGTATGGCGCTGTCAATGCCGCTAATCTTGACGGTGGAAGCTCATCTGCAATGTACTATAATGGAACCTATGAGATGACCAGTGTTACACTGTATTATTCTACATCTTCATGGCGTCTTCCGACAGCATTTGTTGTTGAAAAGAGAGGAGAGTAGACATGGCGGAAAAGAAAAAATTTCCTGTATTCTGGGTGTGCTTTGCCGTATTCACTGCGCTTATGGTTGTTTTCTGGGGCGTGGTCATAAACAATGTGAAAAAAAGCCTTGTGGAGTACGAAAATTCACAGCCTGAGTATACAGTGGAGAAATACCTGGCACAGTTCCGGGACGGAAGCATTATAAACAAAATTGATTTTGAACAGAGCACTAACAGATTTGAGGAGAGCGGAATATACCAATCACAGTTTGCAGACAGCATATCAGGGAAGGCTATCACCTATGAGAAGCTGCAGACGAGCTATGACGCAAAGCACCCGGTATACAATGTGTATGCCGGTGGGCAGCTTGTTGCGAAGATAACCCTGAAGGAGACTTCCTCAGAGCCGCTTATGTTCATACTCACCAGGCAGGAGTGGGATATAGACAGCATAGAAGCTGTGTACGAGAAGGGCAGCATAGGTTTTACCATAACAGCACCGGATACATACAATGTTTTTGTAAATGGTGTAAAGCTTGATTCCAGAGAGCAGACTGGAAATGTAACTGAGATAGCTGCACTTAAATATGCGGCAGAGTATGTAAGTGTTCCGCAGCTTGTGGAGTATAGAGTTGACGGACTTTTAAACGAGCCGGATGTCACAGTGTATAATAATCAGGGGGATATGGTTATGTATACACCTGATGAGAATGGAAATATCACAATAGATACCTTCACGACCTCGCCGATAGCCCCGGAATTGTCTGCGACCGTTCTTCAGAATGCGAAGAATTATTCTAATTTCTTCTCAAAGGATATAGATGGCTGCAGTAACAGTGTAGCACCGATTTCGTATATGTTCCCGGCAGATTCATACTATCTTGAGCTTGCAGAGAATTACAGAAGAAATGATATGTGGATGTACAGCGCACATGAGACACCGGTATTTACCGATGAGACAGTGTCGAATTACATCGTGTACACACCGGAGTTGTTCTCGGTTGAGGTATATTTTAAGAAAAACATGATTTTGAAGCTTAACGGAGAAGCAAGGCAGGATATCGTCAATTCAAGATATTATTACGCAAAGCTTGACGGAAACTGGCTTGTGGTTGATATGCAGTCGGTGACGGAATAAATCATAAAGGGAGAAGATAATCATGCAGGGGACAATGGAAGCGATACTTAACGAAGTAAAAAAGGTAGTTACAGGCAAGGATGATGCGGTGCTTAAGGTCATGCTTGCCATCACTGCGGGTGGACATATACTTATAGACGATATACCTGGTGTGGGAAAGACCACCATGGCGATGGGGTTTGCCAAGGCGATGGGATACAGATGTAACAGAATACAGTTCACACCTGATGTCATGCCTTCGGATATAGTAGGTTTTTCGGCATACAATCCTAAGACCCAGGAATTTGAGTACAGGGAAGGTGCCGCAATGTGTAATCTTCTGCTTGCGGATGAGATAAACAGAACGTCCAGCAAGACACAGTCCGCACTCTTAGAAGTAATGGAAGAGAAAAGAGTTTCCGTCGACGGCAGTACACGGAATCTGCCAAGACCGTTCACGGTGATTGCCACGCAGAACCCTGTAGGTTCGATTGGTACCATGCAGCTTCCGGAATCACAGCTGGACAGATTCATGATAAGACTGTCGATGGGATATCCGGACAGAGAGCAGGAAATCAATATTCTTAAGGCAAGGGCAGTGTCTGACCCGCTAAGACTGATTGAGAAGGTGACGGATGAGGAACAGATATTATCACTGCAATCACAGTCTGAGAATGTATATATCCATGATGCAATATATGATTATATAGTAAGACTTATAGGAGCTACGAGGGAGAATGAGTACATTGAGTTAGGGGTAAGCCCGCGAGGTACCCTTGCTGTTGCGGCGATGGCTAAGGCACATGCACTGTATGAGGACAGGGATTACTGCGTACCGGCTGATGTGAAGTTCGTTTTTCCGGATGTAGTATGTCACAGACTGGTTTTAAGCTCCAAGGCGAGAATGGAGAGACTTACGGACAGACAGCTTGCCGCCAATATATTAGAAACAACAGCAGTACCGAGGCTTAAAAAGGGGAAAGCCTGAGAACAGGGGGGGGGAAGTATAAATGATTTTCAGGAGAATAATGTATTTTGTTCTGCTATACGCAGTAATTACCTACAATGTTCTGTATAGAACCTATGATGGATTTATTATGCTGGTATTTGTGGTGTCCGCTTCTCTTCTTTCATTTATCATGCTTATGTTAAGCCGTTTCAATCTCAGATACGGATTCAGACAGAAAACAATATATGTCACAAGGGCGGGAGAGCATGAAATCAGATATGACATAAAAAATGTCATGCCATTTCCGCTTACCCGTGTTGACATGAAATATGAAAGTCAGAAAAAAACACAGTCTTTTACTGTGGGAGCCGCTAATACAGCCATTGTGACCAGAAAGGACAGAAGGCAGCATTGTGGATGTTATTTTGAAAATATACAGAGAATAACTTTGTATGATTTTTTTTGCGTATTCGGCATGAAAATAAAAAATCCGGGCGTGGTAAAGATAGTAGCTTTGCCGCGCTTATTTGACGTTAATACTGAGGAATATATAGATGGAATGCTGTGTGTGGAGAATGAGAGCAGCAGAACAGCATTAAAGGGAAGCGAAGTCAGCGGAATAAGAGAATATGCTCCGGGGGACAGCATGAAGAATATTCATCACAAGCTAAGCAGCAGAATGTCTAAGCTTATGGTGAAGGAGTATGCAGCCGAGGAGGGCAGTGACGATGGATTCGTGTTCATTGACGATGACAGCGCACAGCCTGATGTCAGGGACTCCATGCTTGAGTTTATGTATAATGTTATTTATCTGCGCCTTAAGACTGATAAAAAGGCAACCGGATATATTTTAAAAGGAACTGCAGCAGCTCCTGTTGAAATAACCTCAAAGGAGGATATTGATAATTTCTTTGAACGTGTGTATGAGGAAAATGAGGCAGACGAACAGGGATTGAATGATATTCCGTCAGGGGCGTTCGTGTTTGCCGTTTCCTTTACGGAAAAGCTATATAGAAGCTGCCTGCAATTACGCGGAAAAGCTAACAATATAGTATTGTATCTTCCGGATATAGAGCAAAGCAGAATGGACAAGCCCGATGTTGAGGTGGTCTATATTTCGACAGGAGGTGAAAGGGATTGGTAAAGCGTCTGTTCGAGAGAGTGGGTTCGGTTCTGTTTCTCATGGCTGTTGCCGTACTGGGCACAATGGCGACGGTATGGAATTTTACACAGATTTATGCGACTAAGCCTCTGGTGTGGTGGATTGCGGTTCTTTCTGCAGTCTGCGGAGCGTTCGTGTGCGTGGGCATAAAGCTTATGGGAAGGGCGGGCTTTATAGGAAGGCTTCTTATATTTGCAGCCCTTATAGCATTGGTGGTATTCAAATTTGATGTTATAGCCGGAGGATTCGCCTATATATTTAATTATGCTATTGATTCCATAAACTACTACTATAAAAGTGAAATTTATTATATATTGCTTACTGATGGCATGATGAAAAAGGCGGATCAGGAGTTGACCGTGATGCTTCTATGTGCCCTTACAGGCGGCTGGTATATGTCTGTGCTGCTAAGAAGAAGGGGAGTGCTTTTGACCGGCATTGTGTCGATGCTCAGCTATTTTATACCGGCTTCCGTTGAGGAGGCACCCTCTGTGCCCACACTTGTATCAGTGCTGTGCTTCATTGTATGTGTCACAGTGCATGGAAATCTCCCGCGGGAAAAGAATGAACTGCGTGCGCGAAAGTCGGGTATACTTGCAATGCTGTGGGTGATTCTGCCATCAATATGTATTATGTTCGGTGCGGTAAAGATTGTCCCGGAGGACAAATTTGAAGCTACGGATTTTTATGATAAGCTTGCAGGAAAAATTGTATTTTCAGTCAAGGATATACAGAACATAATAGAACAAAAAGGGATAGGAAATAATAATAGCAATAATGATAGTCCTGATTTTGCGAGGGGCGAGATAGGCAGGACAGGCAGCGTAACCTACAGTGATGTTCCGGTTTTGTATGTACGTGCACCGAAAAACGGTGGTACGCTGTATCTTAAGACCTTTCAGGCTGCACAGTATACGAAAAGACGATGGAAGGAGCTGGATTCGTCGGTTTACAGGGAATATT
>OGGB01002299.1_pt1 | contig 11126 bp, 5 predicted proteins | sample 1571111 | NCBI WGS metagenome assembly OGGB01 (sample SAMEA2582067, study PRJEB24529) | metagenome | biome: Human gut stool | place: China | collected 2011
ATCTAAAATCTTATAGCTCAAGCTACCACTCAACATATAACGATCCTTATTATTCTCACGCAGGTTACGATAAGCAATCCAGTACGGATTTTGTCCTGTAAAAGTATCGATGCCCTGTGGCCAATATTGTGTATAGATGTTACGGGAAGTATCCCAGCGTTCGTACATCTTAATCTCATTCCAGTCGTCACCACGAGGGAACAAATAAGCTGTAACCAACGGATTAGAGTAAGTACCCTGATTCACCATATTTTGGTCTTTCTGTTTGATATAAGAAGCACTTACATCCAGTGTCATCTTATCATTCAGGAAAGAAGTAGTGTTGCGGAAAGTAAAGTTATAACGGTCATAATCGTTATTCGGAACCATACCGACAGAATTCACAGCACTCGCAGAGAAGTAAGTCTGATTCTTTTCCGTACCTGTAGATAAAGAAACGGTTTCGGTAGCTACTACACCTGTTCTCAGGAAGTCATTGATCGGATCATATCCCATGTAATTGGAAGGGTTCAATTTATTACCCCAGCTTTTTTCTACAGAACCTGCACTGGACAGAAGATCGCCTGTGCCATAAGAATTCTGAAAATTAGGAGTAACAAACGGACGGAGAAATTCAGTATTCTGTGATACAGTCAAACTCAAACGTCCTTCCTTGCCTTTCTTAGTCGTAATAACAATAGCACCATTGGCAGCGTGACTACCATACAAAGCGGCAGCGGCAGCACCCGTCAGTACAGACATAGATTCGATGTCTTCCGGATTTATATCTGCAATCGCTTCTGAAGAACCTTTAGAGTCAAATTCCTGACCACCTTCACCGGAAAGATTGAACATAGGTACACCATCGATCACATAAAGAGCGTTGCTGGACTGATCAATACCTTTCGTACCACGCATCACTACTTTACTGGCACCACCTACACCGGAGGAACTGGCATTAATGGTAACACCCGCCACTTTACCAGACAAAGAGTTTACAAGGTTAGCATCTTTCACTCTGGTCAGTTCATCACTCTTGATTTCCTGAACATTGTAACTCAATGCTTTAGTAGCACGTTTAATCCCCAAGGCCGTTACAACAACCTCTTCTACCAGTTGAGAATCGCTCTCCATCATCAGGTTGATAACACTCTGTTCCTTTGCTGCAATCTCCTGTGTTTTATAACCGACATAAGAGAATTGAATTACAGGATTTGCTTCTGTTGTGGTCAGCGTAAAATTACCGTCAAAATCGGTGATACAGCCAACACTGGTACCTTTCACCAATACGTTGACACCGATCAGAGGTCCCATATCGTCCGATACCTGACCGGTTATCGTACGTTCTTTTCCTTGTTGGGTACCTTCTTGTCCTGATTGAGACTTCTCTGAAAGATAAACGATGTTATCTTCTACTTTAAAAGAAATATTTTTCCCTTTAAGAATAGCAGTCAAGGCATCTTCGATAGATGCATTCTTCACATCGACTTTTTCCACTGCCGTAGCAGCAAGTTTGTCGTCATAAAAAAATTGATACTTGGATTGAGTTTTGATTTGTTCGATGACCGTACCTAATGTCGTGCGAGACATGTTCAAATTCAGTTGGGCAAAAGTCCACTGGACTGATACAGTCATGAAGAACAAGACTAATAAAGCCCGTAGAAATTTCGAACTTTGAAAAGCATGATTGTTGTCCATAAACAAAGTTTAAAGGTTACACATTGGTTAATTTTAATCTGTCAGGAGACCCTTTCTCCCGACTTTCATATATAAAACAACAGTCGCTAAAAATACACTTACTACAAAATGATATTTTTTTTCATTAAAACAAAAAAGGGAATAGTTTTAATTCCTATTCCCTTCTTTCTTACATTATTAACTTCAGCCCTTACTTCTTTTTTATTTCATTAGAGAAAGAATATGGATAATCTTCCGGATGTATTCCTCTCTGCAGATTAGGCTTATTACCCATATCAAATTTCAGGACACCCCCCTTCAACAGATCTCCGTGTTTCACATAATTCTTCGTATATTCATCTCCATCCAGACGAAGCGATTCAATATACATATTTTCAGAACTATTATTTGCTGCATCAATGACCAATGAACGACCATTCTCCAGATGAAGTGTAGCTTTCTTGAACAAAGGAGCACCGAGAACATATTCATCGGTTCCCGGACAAACCGGATAGAAACCTAATGCTGAGAACACATACCAGGCAGAAGTCTGCCCATTGTCTTCATCTCCACAATACCCATCAGGACCGGGAGTATACATACGGTTCATCACCTGACGCAACCAATATTGAGCTTTCCAAGGCTGTCCGGCATAATTGTACATGTAAATCATGTGCTGTATAGGCTGGTTACCATGCGCATAGTTACCCATATTCATCACTGTCATTTCACGTATTTCGTGGATCACCTGTCCATAATAGCTGTCATCGAAGATAGGAGGAACAATAAACACAGAATCCAACATTTCGACAAATACTTTTTCACCACCCATCAAATCGATCAGACCTTGCGGATCATGGAAAACAGACCAGGAATAATGCCAACTGTTTCCTTCTGTAAATGCATCTCCCCATTTCAAAGGAGAGAAAGGTGCCTGGAACTGCCCATCTTTATTACGCCCACGCATCAATAGGCTTTCCTTATCGAACACGTTCTTATAGTTCATAGCACGATTAGCAAAAAGTTTCTGCTCTTTCTTCGGACGATCCAGCGCTTTTGCCATCTGATAGATACACCAGTCATCATAAGCATATTCCAGAGTACGGGCAGCATTCTCATTGATCTTTACGTCATAAGGAACATAGCCTAACTCATTGTAATATTCATGACCGAGACGTCCGGTAGAAGAAACTTCCGGATGTACATTCTTTGTGCCATGGATAAGTCCTTCATACAAGGTAGCCACATCATCCACTTTAACCCCTTTCAGATAGGCATCAGCCAGTACAGAAGCAGAGTTATTACCAATCATACAACCACGATGTCCCGGGCTAGCCCATTCAGGGAAGAAACCGCTTTCCTTATATGTATTGACGAGACCTTCCTGGATTTGTTTGTTTACCGAAGGATACATCAGGTTGAGGAAGGGGAACAGGCAACGGAAAGTATCCCAGAAGCCGGTATCCGTATACATATATCCAGGTAATACCTGACCATTGTAAGGACTATAATGAACAGGATTGCCCGCCTCATCAAATTCATAAAAAGCACGGGGGAAAAGTACCGAACGATACAGACAAGAATAAAAAGTACGATACTGATCAAGATTACCACCATCCACTTCTATTTTACCTAATACCTCGTTCCAGGCATCTTGCCCTTTCTGAACCAAAGTATCAAAACTATCGTTTCCAAGCTCTTTCAAGTTTCTGTCTGCCTGCTCAAAACCGATAAAGGAAGAAGCTACACGAGCATGCACAATTTCTCCTTTACGGGTTTTAAAACCAATAATTGCACCTGCATGTCCGGCCTTCTGTTCTTTTTGATTCTCTGTCAAAACGCCATCGGCAACAGAAGCCTGATAAGTGAAAGGCTTGTCGAACTCAATGACAAAGTAGTTCTTGAAGTTATCGGGCACTCCACCACTGTTACGGGTTGTATACCCGATAATCTTATTTTGTTCAGGAATAATTTTAATATAAGATCCTTTGTCGAAAGCATCCACTACAATATATGAATGTTCATTCTCCGGAAAAGTAAAACGGAATAAAACAGCACGTTCAGTGGGAGTAAACTCCGTCACGACATCGTGTTCAGCAAGATACACCTTATAATAATGAGGTAATGCAACTTCTCCTTTATGAGAGAACCAGCTGGCACGCTTATCTTCATTAAATTCGGGTTTGCCTACTACCGGCATGATAGAAAACTGACCGTAGTCATTAATCCAGGGACTGGGTTGGTGGGTTTGTTTAAAACCACGGATTTTATGGGCGGTATATACATACTGCCAACCATCTCCCATTTTTCCTGTTTGAGGAGTCCAGAAATTCATACCCCATGGACGTGCGATAGCAGGGTATGTATTACCTGTAGATAGTTCGAAACTGGATAACGTACCCATCAGCGGGTTAACGTATTGTGTTAAATCTTTAGCCTGCGCCCAGAGAGCACAGCCCAAAAAGCACATTGATAAAAGCAGCTTTCTCATACTATTATATTTATAAGATTATATATTTCAAAAGTTTCCTTTTATTTTTTGGGAGACAAAAATACACTATTTCCTACAATTTTATATTCAATAGGTATTGCATTTGTACTTTTAATCAAATTCAGGATTTCTTCCACAGTGTTTTTCTTCTTCAGTGTACCCGAATATGTTTTAGTAGCATCCATATCAGGCGCCAGAATAATCTTCACTCCATAAGAATTCTCTAAAGTACGGGCAATCGTAAATATATCGGCATTTTCAAAGACAAACTGATTATTATGCCAATTCTCAATACCTGTATCCACTTGCTTCACTACCAGACGACGAGTTACAGCGTTCAATTCGGCTTTTTGCCCCGGGGCCAACACAATCATACCCTCATTGTGATTGCCTTTCACCTCAATTTCTCCCTTAATCAGTGTAGCTACTGCCGAACGGTTCATCTTATCACTCTTCAAGTTAAAGACCGTACCCAGCACTCTGACTTGCATGGCTTCACTTCGCACAATAAAAGGCTTTTCTACGTTTCTCTTTACTTCAAAATAGGCCTCTCCCTCCATATACACATTTCTTCCCTTTTCAGAGAACTCACGTGGATACTTCAAGGTTGTATGCTTATTCAACCATACTTTAGTGCCATCGGGCAGCATCAACTCCTTCACCTCATCCCGGGCTACAACAGCCACTAACTGTTCTTCACTTTGAGACTGATAGATATGATAGCTCAAACCGGATGCAAAGAAAATTCCTATGAACATAGCAGCATACTTCATCCAAGTATGCATTCTACGCACCTTGAACTGTTTAGCTTCTTCCTGTGCCAACCGTTTGAATAACTGCTTTTCTGCTTTTTCTATTTTTTTCTCATCAGTAGAATCGCCATTCTTTCCCAGATGATATATTTCCTCTATCCTGAACAATTCACGTGCATTATCGTCCGACTCGTTCAGCCAAGTGTTCACCTCACGGAGTTCTTCTTCAGAACATTCACCCATAAGGAATTTGACCAGTAATTCTTCATTCAACTTATTCTTTCCTTCCTTCATCATACTAATAAAACAATCGTTTCGACAAAAACACTTATACCTTATTCAATAAAAACAGGACTAACATAAAGTTGAGGTAGCCCAGTCTTTCACGCAGGAACTTCAAAGCTTTATACATGTGAGCCTCTACCGTCCGCAACGATATTCCCATTGTTTCTGCAATTTCTCTGTTCTTCATATCATGCAGATAACTGAGTTTGAAAACCATCTTGCATTTATCCGGCAGTTCATTAATGGCTTCGGAAAGCTCTCTTCTAAGCTCACGATCCTCTATCCTTTTCACTACATCATTACTATCCGGCTGATAGAACTCAACCCTCTTCTGATTAATTTCCGTTACGACAGCTTCGTAACTATTCTTGATGTCCCGGTGCTTCAAAACATTCAAAGCACGGGTATACACCGCCCGATACAGAAATGCCTGTATCTGCTCTCCCACCGTCACTGTATCTTTTCGTCGCCACAATTCCACAAATACATCTTGTACTACGTCCTCTGCTTCTTCCTCACCCACAATACGTGTGGCATAGAAAAGCAGATTGGCATAGTATTTACGGAAAAGGAGTTTATAAGTTGAATCAAAGTTATCACCCATAATCCCACAACTTCATTTTATCACTCTATCGCATACCACACTGCCCCCGGTTTATTCCCCATCTCAAATTCAAAGACAGAGCCATTCATTATTTGTTCATGTGTGATATAGCTTTTATCATAAGGTTTCCCGTCGAGTTTCACCGACTGGATATATATATTCTCTTTACTAACAGCCGGCGCCAATATCGTAAATATCTTGCCGTTATCCAAATGCATTTTCATTTCAGGATACATAGGGGTGCCTATTTCATATCTGCCACTAACCGGATCTACCGGATAGAATCCCATTGCGCTAAATACGTACCAGGCAGACATCTGACCACAATCCTCATTCCCGCATAAACCGGCAGGCGTGTTTTTATAAAGTTCATGCATCACCTCGGCGGCATATTTCTGAGTCTTCCAAGGTTGCCCTACAGCATTAAACAAATAAATGACATGATGACTCGGTTCATTTCCATGCGCATACTGCCCAATCATTCCGGTACTAAAAATAGGCAGATCTTCATCCGCAGAAGGATTATAAGTGAACATACTATCCAGTTTCTGGGCAAAACGCTCCGTACCTCCGACCAAGCCAATCAAACCATCGACATCTTGCTGCACAGACCAGAAATATTGCCAACCGTTACTTTCGCAAATATGCGGAGTATAGTCATCCGGACTGAAGGGTTGAATAAAATTTCCTTTATTATCACGCGGCTGCATAAAAGAAGTCTGGGGATTATATACATTCTTATAGTTTTGAGAACGTTTATAGAATTCAGCCGCAATCTGCCTTTCACCCAACTTTTCTGCCATACGGGCAATACAATAGTCATCGTAAGCGTATTCCAGAGTTTTAGAGAGCGACCAGTTCTCCGAGTTATAATGATCCGTCACATCATAAGGTACATAACCATACTTTTTATACAATCCAATTCCGCGATATTCATCTATATTGGCTGTAGCTACACAGGCTGTCAAAGCTTTCTTCGGATCAAAATTTCCTATACCTTTCAGATAAGCATCCACAATTACCGGTACAGCATGATAACCTATCATCATGTCCGTTTCACTTCCATAGAAGTTCCATACCGGAAGACGTCCGTTCTGTTCAAAAAAAGCAAGAAAAGACTGAACCATATCATTCACACGTTGTGGTTCTATATAAGTGTAAAGAGGATGAGCGGCACGATAGGTATCCCACAATGAAAAAGTACTGTAATTGGTCCATCCATCTGCCTGATGCACTTGTTTATCGGGACCGTAATAGGCACCGTCCACATCATTATAAATAGTCGGTGCCAGCATAGAGTGATACAGAGCCGTATAAAATTTGACATTCTCATCAGGATCATCGCATGTGATTTCTATTTTAGAAAGTTGCTCATTCCAATTTTTCCGGGTAACAGCCAGATATTTATCGAAATCATCCTCCGGTGCTTCAGCAGCAAGATTACGGGCAGCACCCTCCATGCTTACGCCTGATATGGCAGTGGTTACAAGAATCTGCTCTCCTGCAGTGGTATGGAAATCAAAACGGGCGATAGCAGACGTTCCAATCCGTTCACCATCCTTGACAATAGCAGCAGTATCCAACTGCATTGCTTTAAACGGTTTAGAGAAGCGGGTACGAAAATAAATATGCTGATCGCGTGCCCAACCGTCAGAAAAACGATACCCTTGTATGGTAACAGAATCGACTCTTTCAATATAAGTATCATTGGTAAAATCCCAATTCATAGCCTTTCGCAAGTTAAGGAAAATGGCAGCATCTGCTTCGGGGAAGGTATAACGTTGAATACCGCAACGCTCGGTTGCCGTCAGTTCTACATTGATACCATAGTCTTTCAACCGAACCTGATAATATCCGGCACTGGCAGTTTCTTCGGAGTGAGAAAATAAAGAATGAATACCTAACGGAGCATCCGCTTCTTTATAGGGCAAAGTAACAGGCATAAAAGATATATCATATAAATCACCTGCCCCGGTACCTGAAAGATGGGTATGACTAAAACCTGCAATCGTGCTGTCCGGATAGAAATAACCGGAGATACGATCCCATCCCGGAAGTCCGTTATCGGGACTTAACTGCACCATACCGAACGGGGCTTGTGCTCCGGGATACGTATTCCCGGTAAAATCCGTACCGATAAAGGGGTTGACATACTCTGTGGCATAGCACTTACTTTTCGTATCCGGTTGTTGGGACACACACGCTGAAAGGGAGAAAAGGAATAAAACCAGTAAAAACAATTCTGACAATTTCATAATACTACATAGTTAACGTGCATATGTAACAACTCAGCATCCGGAAACACTTAGCGGTTTCTCAAATAAATTCATCGAACGAACAAATATAGTCTAAAAATTCCAATTAATTTATAACTTTGCCGCAAAAAGCGACAATGAGCTATACGACTTATCTCTTTGACTTTGACTACACGCTCGCAGACTCTTCTCGCGGCATCGTTACCTGTTTCCGTAATGTGCTCAATCAACATGGTTATACAGATGTAACCGATGAAGATATTAAACGCACCATCGGAAAAACTTTGGAAGAATCTTTCTCCATCCTGACAGGTGTGACGGATGAAGACCAACTGGCTGGTTTTAAGAGTGAATACAGAAAGGAAGCGGATACCCACATGACAATAAACACCGTACTCTTTCTGGAAACCAAATCCGTGCTGCTTGCACTGAAAGATGCAGGTGCATTCATCGGTATCATCTCCACCAAATACCGCTATCGCATTAAGGAGATGCTCGACCAGCACTTCCCCGGCAGCTTCTTCAATATCATTGTTGGTGGAGAAGATGTACAAACAGCCAAACCTTCACCTGAAGGATTACTGTTTGCCATCAAACAACTGCACGTCACCAAAACGGAAACCCTCTACATTGGCGACAGTACAGTAGACGCTGCCACAGCCAAAGCGGCAGGTGTGGACTTTGCCGGAGTAACCCATGGGGTAACCACGGCCGAAGAATTAAGCAAATATCCGCATTGGAAAATTATGAACTCACTGGAAGAACTGTTGGAAGCGGATGAACAACCAACTCATGATAAGCAGTCGACTGATGATACACCTCCGAGTACAGATGTAACAGTATCCTCCCATCCGGTTGTCAATTCACCTTCCGTTCCAGTTATTGCTCCCCGCCCCACTCCCCACAAAAAGAAAATGATCAATATCTGGCAAATACTAATCCTGGCAGTGCTACTATGGTTATCTTTTGAAGAAGGAGGAAATAGTAATGTTTTTCTGTGTTCTTTCATACTGGTTCTTTGGTATATCCTTACCAAACGCAGAATTCTACCAGACCGCGTGTTAGATTTTATATCACCCTGGTGGACTCCCTGTAAGAAGTACCTTCGAGCCTTGCATATCAAGATGGTACGTGGAAAAGATATTCCACCCATCAGTGAGGAAAGTAACATCTGCCTGAATTGTGATACCGTTTATACAGGTAGCTATTGCAACCGTTGCGGCCAAAGCCGGAATACTCCCCGCTACCGTTTCAGTAATGCATTCAGAAATATATTAGGAGGATTCACCAATATTGATAATGGTTTCGGGCGTACCCTTCTGGACTTGCTCTACCGCCCGGGATATATGATCAGAGACTTCATTGCCGGCAAACGAATCTTATACTTCCGTCCCTTCCAGACATTATTTGTGCTTGCCGCCCTTTACATCATGGCTGTGCAACTGGTGGATCCCGAAGCTCTGAAAGAGAAAAAAGGAAAGTCTCCGGAAGTACAAAGACAAGAAATACTTACTACACGCGAACAATTGCAAAAACAGATAGAAGTAGCAGACCCGATTACCCAAAAGGTCCTGAATAAAACGATAGAAAGTCTGGATAAAGAACTGAAAAAACTGGAAGCAAAAAGTTCTCTTAAAAAGGATAACATCACCCTCCAAATAAATGGTGATGAAGATGACGAGCTTATTGATGATTTTCTGGAAGGTGGGTCGTCAGTATTCAACAAGCTTGAGAAAGCCATTCACAATACACCTTTTCTGGAAAAAGTATGGAACTTACTGAAAAGTTGGGGACATGGTAACAAGGCATTTCGAATTATCGCCACATTACCTCTCTTTGCGCTGGCAACACTCATGGCTTTCCGTCGTAAAAAGAACAAACTGCGCTATAATCTGACAGAGCATGTATTTATACAAGCTTATATTGCCTGCCAGATACTCTTGCTCAGTATCATAGTGCTTCCTTTCAACGGCAGTGCACAGGTAGGCGATTTATACGAATTGCCCATACTATTCATCTTTGCCCTCTTCTGCCTGGATTATAAGCAACTGTATGGATATACCTGGTGGAGAAGTTTCTGGACTACAATACTGATGTTCTTCTATAGTTTAATACTGCTTATTATCTTTGCTATTATTGTAGTAACCCTGATAATTGCGGCAGTTTATATACTAAAACCGCTTTTATAATCCATAAGAATACCCAGCCCACTCAATTATATAATAAAAGTTCTCCCTATCAATTGATATGAGAGAACTTTTATTTATTTCAGGAAAAATCAATTCTTATCCATTATTGGGGATTTGCAAGAGCCCCTACCATCCATTCTGCAAAAGGATAAGTATTCATCATACCGGAATTGATTGAGGAACAAGTCCAAGCATCCCAACTGTTCTGAGTTAATGTGCGCAAGTCTGCCATATACGGAGAATATTCAAATGATTCCGGAACATTTTTCCCATCATCACCCAAATAATACGAACAATAATTCTCATACCAGCCACCCATCCAATAATCGGCAGGATCAGTTGATACAAATCCATCTCCCGTCACATCATCTTTCAGAAAAATTACCCCATCCGTAAAGTCCTTTGCATCATATGTGATAGACATGGATTCATTCTTTATAGAAAAACGACCATCACCATCGGCATCATAACCAAAACCACGAATAGACCGGCTGTCATCACCACCAAATCCTGGCCCCATCACAACAAAGAAGCGAGGGTCTGCTTTAGCTATTGCTAAGATCATCTGATATCCGGTGGATTGGTCACTTTCTTTCCAACGATATCCCCAACTCAAGAAATGGACATTATCCTGTGTCGGATCTTCCCAGTTGTCACCACTTATCCATTGCACGCCTAATGCAGACTGACATTCTCCCTCTCCTGTCCAGAATTGAATATCACTCATAGACTTTACAGCATCATAAGCCACATATACATTCACCAGTACAGCAGCATAAGCTTCATCCTTATCCTTATAAGCTGCAAACTTCACGTCGTAAGTGCCTGCCTTTGTGGGAGTAAACACATACTTCAGTTCAGTTGACACCTTCTCACCATCCACCGTCCACTCTA
>OGGB01002301.1_pt1 | contig 11121 bp, 15 predicted proteins | sample 1571111 | NCBI WGS metagenome assembly OGGB01 (sample SAMEA2582067, study PRJEB24529) | metagenome | biome: Human gut stool | place: China | collected 2011
TTGTGAAATGATAAATTCGCGGAATTTAATTTACACCAACATTTTGGACTTGACCCACCTAAAGCTTCGACAATTTTGGTATATTCATTTTCTGGATCAATAATGTAGAGCTGATAGTCTTGAATGGCATATCTTAGAATCTTCTGGATCATGTAGGTTGTTTTACCCACACCGGAAGTACCAATAACAACCATATTCTGGTTCAGGGTCTTGTTGCGATCCAACATATCCACGGCAATTAAGCTGTTGGTATCTTTGTTAACCCCTTCAATATCGCTTCTCGGCTTCAAGTCCAAAATTTCCGCGTCGTCAAAGGGAAACATGCTGCTGGCAACTTCGGTATTACTTTCTTTGTACGTGTAATCCCCCATGAGGTTCTCGTTAATTGGCATGGTTGACCAAAATGCTTGAAAGGTTGCTTTAACGGGTACTAGCGGTTTCATCTGTAGCTTAATCAACGTATTCTTAACGTTTTCGGTTAAGTCGTCTAGTTCTGCTAAACTGTTGGCCCGCAGATAAATGAGCATATGTTGGTACACAAATGTGGTAGAATTATCAAGGTATTTATCTAGTTGCATGTTGGCTGAATCAATATAATTTTGCAGAATCTTCTTTTTATACGGGTCGAACGTATTGAGCTTCTGCGCTTCCTTATTTTGAATCGTCTTCTTGTAATAGGTAATCATTGAATTGTTACTGGCGCTGTCGATATACTGCACAATATCGATAACGCCTTTTTTACGCTTTAATTCTGATAACCAGTTGCCATACACCCGTTTAGGGTAGTCAGCGATCGCTAACACCCGAATAAAATTCTCCCCCGACTGGACATAGGTAGGGTACTGTTCCCAGCTAAACGGAAATAGTGAATGCAAGCTGTCGCGATCAATCAGCTTGGTAAAATCCTCAATCTCCGGTTTGGGCTCGCTAACCGCTAGTTCATGATTACTTGGCTGTCTTTCTTTTTTAGTTGGCATAAACAAATCAATGATCTTATCACCAAAACCCATACTATTTCCCCCTATCCATTAAAATTAATTAAGTTCTTTAAAATTTCTTGGACTTCCTGACTAGTCAAAATTTTGGCCGTCACATCAAAGTCTGTTAACGCATTTTCAATATCCCGTTTAACCTGTTCGATCTTTTCGTCTAAATGAGCGACCGCTAAGTTTAAGCTTTTAACGCTTTTGTCCTTAATTGGCACTTTAACGATTAGCAGATGTTGTTTAGTCGTCATGTTTTTGGATTCTTGGACTTTAGTAAAATGATCCAAGTAACTGGCTATGAGTTGGATTTTGAACTGTTGCTCCGGGTGGTCTTTTTGTAAGGTGAGATACCGCCGTTTGAGACCATTGAGATAAGTCGTCATATTGACAGGAATCGTTGGTTCTAAGAACTGTAGCGTGTCATCAACGCCTTCACCTAAGGTACTCATGAGAAACGCGCTATAGTCCTCAAAGACGTCCTGTTGTTCGGTTTCATTAAGTAGATCAAGGTTGATCCCGCTAACTTCCAAAATGCCAACGAGATTACCCGTTTTGGTAACTTCGTAATTACCATACATACCCACTACCAAGCTCATGTCATCAATGGTTTCTTTGCCACCATTGATTTTAGGCGGTTGGTAATCCCAATCGAGCTTCACTGATTTATTGGCGGTTTTGCTCTTCTTCAAACGCATTTAGTTCACCTCGCTTCTTCGGCTTTAAGTAAAACAATTTCTGACTATTGGCATAACGGCGTTTCAACTTAAAGTTATCCCGCACCTTAATGTTCTTCCGCGCCGCAACTGGCCTAATTGTTAAAATAGCCATGACAATCGTCATGGCTAAGACAACAATCACTATTTTTATCAGGACTAAAATCAGACCATAGGGTGGAATCGCAATAAAAATTAAGCCCACTAGTCCTGCCAGTGCCGCATAGCCAAAATCCTTCAAGGTGTAGTCTTTCCAAATCCCGTAATCTTTATCTACGTTCTCTGGGAAGATAAATTCTTTCCCTTTCTTCATTTGGCAAGCTCCTTTTTAAATTAAGTGAATAGGCTGTAGACCCAAGGCAATAGCCAGATAACCGCTGCCGCTAGGGCCACTAAACCAGCTACCCGACCAACTGCGTGATAAACTTCGGATTTCTCTCGCGGATCGTCTGCGTCAGGCATTCTTTTGATAATAATAAATAGTGCGACACAAATCCCAACTAAAACGACCAAGCCAGTTAAAATACCTTGAATCGTCTTACCAGCTTGAGTTAACTTGCTTTGAACTTCACCACCGTCCGCTGCCAAAACCACCTGAGTATTCATCAGGCCCAAGTAAATCGCAGTAGCTCCAGTAGTGGCTAACGCTTTTACTTTGCTGAACTTCATGTTATTCCTCCTTCCCATCGTCTTCTGATGTTCGTAATTGAATTTGTTCTGCCTGCGTTTCTTCCGGCTCACGCTGATAGAACTTGTTCAATTGTTCCTCGGCAATTTGCTGGCTTGGTAATGGATCGGTGGCTAATTTGACGCGGCCGTTTTCACTCGTGGCTAAGTAATACTCTTTTTCTGACTGGCCTAATTCTTGGGTCTCTAAGACATGCAAATTATGTTCGTAACGGCCTAAGGCATTATCAACTTCTAAGCCATAGAAGCCTAAGAAGCCTTCCAGGAAACTCTCACCAAAAAAGGTCATTTCATTTTTGATCTGCTTATATTGATGGGTCGGTTTGTCACTCACCAATTTTTCGGTCTTTTTAGCATTTTGACTGTCTTGATGACGATTAAACCAGCCCCTAAGTTTTAATGGCGGCGTTTTTAGCTGACGTTTAACGGTCTTCTTAATCATTGCTCGACGAACTTCATCGATTGGCTGACCATCTCGATCTAAAATCGCTTGTAGCTGCTTTTGATCAGTTAATGCTTGGTCATTATCAACCACAATTGCCTTTTGCTCATCATGAACTAACTTGCCATTAATGCCTTGCCAGCTTTCCACTTTCATTGGATCACCTCCTCAAAAAAAGCGCGTTAGGGACGCTAAACAACTAGCTTTCCCCTAACCCGCCCGGTAAAATGGATTGTTAGGAGGGTGACACCTAGAAGTTGCGGTTCTAGGTGCTGATCCCCGTTAGCAACTCTACTGCTGACGAGGACGCCCTCTTTTTTTATGTGGTTTTTAATCCATTCAATACCATCTTCAGATATTAATTTAACTTTGCCCGTTTCCATGAGCATTTCACTTGGTAACTCGTTAGGGTGCCGTCTTAACCAAACACTCACATACGTACTACCTCGTCCTAGTTTGAGACTAGCTTGAGCTAAGCTAAACCATTCTTGCTTCTTTGTCACATGCGAATACTCCTTTCCCTATATTATGGATTCATTATACCATTAAATGAGCACGTTAGTGCACTTTTTATTTTACATTTAAATTACAAGTGCATACCCCCATCTTCATGCCGATTACGAGTTTGGTGTTGCCGCTGCTTTTTCGTCATTTCCCACTCAGTCTCTTTTAAGCTGCGTGCCTGTTTTTGTCGTTCGTAATCTTCATCATGAGCATATAGGGCGGTCATGATTACGTTACTAAAGGCTGTCTTTAAGTAGTAGCTTGGACTAACTGGCTTGTAGTTCAGTGGTTGATAATGTCCGATATTTGCTTTTCTGTACTGGTCGTCCTTGGCTTGTTGCCCTTTTAACTGTTTTTGGATTTTCTCGATCTGACTGTTCTTAATCGTTGGATCGACTTTGCATTCACCCAAAAAGAGTTGTTTAGTGCCATCATGCTTTAAAACCCGTTGTAGGTGATGATTTTCTAACTGATCTAAGCTCAGCTGTCCCGATAGATAAGCTAGTCCTTGTTGATGTTCTTGGGGACTGAACACCTGTGGTGGATCTGCTTGCCACTGTTCAATCGTTTCGGCCTGACATGGCTTTAAAACAGGATCATAGTACATCACGGCTGTATAGGCTCGTTCCTGTTTAATCAATGGCAATCCATCTAAATCACCTTTGGGAAAGGCCCTTTTCAATACTTCATGGTATTGCGTTTTAATGACTTGCTTAACGGCCATGATTGCCCGTAGATCTTTGACTGAGCGAGTAATTTTTTGCTGTTCGGTTGGTGAATATTTCTCTAGTAACCCTTGATCGACGTGTTCTAGACTTTCTAAGTTATCGTCATGAATCATCAGCGTATATTTCAGTTCGATTTTGACTTCCTTTTCTTGTTGCATTAATAACTTCCAGCCAACGTACGGCCGTTTGGTAAAGGTCAATAATTGTTGGGTCAACAAATCATCACGAATGTTCATTAAACGTTCGTTTAATTCACTGCCTTTGAAAATCGTTTGTTCGCTATCGGTTTCCTTAATTAATTCTCGTCTTTCAGCTTGCGTGGTCTGTTCAAAATTAAGCTCTGGATAAAGTTTTTTAGTCGTGCGATCAACCACTTTATTTAAGAGCTCATCTGCTTTTTTGAGTGAGCTTTCTTGTTGGTTAATTGTCAATAATTGTTTAGTCACATCTTCACCAACCGCATGTTTAATTAAGGTACTGTTTTTCCAATTAAATAGCATGCGCCGTTTATCATCTAGGCTCTCCAAACTGATATAAGTTTTCAGTTCATGGCTTAACTCTTTGACTACCCGTTTTTCATTAAACGAGAAGTGTTTACTTAGGCTATCTAAATGGCCTCTATTGATCACTTTTTCTTGGTTGTTTTTATAACTAGCTTTGGCCTTGCGATAGTTCTTTACTTGTTGGTTAAATTCTTTTCTTTCATGCCGCTTGCTATTGATTCCCTCATGTTGCATTGGGGTATCATCTATTCCCTGCTCGATAAAGGATTTTTCACTGATCCGATCCGGAATATTTTTTTGTGCTAAAACTTGATTTACACTAACCGCCCAATTGTGCCGCCATTCAGTGATTTTTTCTTTTTTATCCCAATCAACTAGCCACACCTTTCTTGATCTTGGAAAACGACTATTTCCTGTATAAGTCTTGTTCCCATTTTCATCTAATATATTTTCTCTTTTACTTTTCAATCCCCATGTTCCGTCTGGATTAAATGGTCGGTTAGTTAACATCACATGTGCGTGTGGATTATCTGGGTGGTCGCGATGAATTGCCACATCAGCCACCATGCCTTGATCAACAAAATTTTCTTGTACATATTTTGTCAATAATTCTTTCTGTTCATCTTCACTTAATTCAACTGGTAAAGCCACGTTAAACTCTTTTGCATAGCGTGAATTTGCTCTACGATCTTTTCTTTCGACTTCATTCCACAACCGCTCTCGATCACTGGCCCATTCTGGTGCATTTTTGGGGGTTAAAATAAAGCTTTCTGGCATAACCGAGCGGGCATAAAAATAGCTTCGCCCTTCTTTTTGATCGAATAGCTTTTTACCACTTCGATAAGCGGCACTGGCAATCGCACTTCGTCCTTTACCAGCACTAATATTACTAAAACTCATGTGAAAAATTGCCATGTCGGTCACCATCTTTCTTTGGGTCTATGGGTTTGCTTTTGTTGTTGCCAACGGCGACTTCTGATACAAGGGTTTAGCACAATAACACAACCAACTTAGTTGTTGTGTGTAAGTGCGCATTGACCTCGTTTCACTCGGTCTGCTGATTCCCTTAACTCCACTTTTAGTGTATGCCCTCCGCTTCGCTATTTCAACTTTTATCCTTTGACTTAACGTTTCCTATATGATATAGTTTCGGTGATTATTTCTAATATGATTGGAGGGATCGTTATGTCTCAAAGTAACTTAGAAAAACAAGAAGCTAAATTAAAAGCCCTTAATCAAAAAATTAAGGACGAAAAAAATAGAATTGAACAACGGCTAGGTAAACAAATCATCAATCAAGCCAATTTAGAATATACTAATTTGTCTAACGATCAGATTAAGCTTTTAGCCCAGCAATTTTCTGAATTTTTAAAGAAAAAGTCCGTAGATCATTAGCCATACGAGATGAGGAAATTCTATGCCTAATCAATATGAAAAATTAGTTAAACAACAAGCGCGTTTAAAACAAAAAATTGAGCGGGAAGATTTTAAATTACGGCAATCTAAATACTATGAAAACCGCCAAGCACGCAAAGCCCGTTCTCGCCGATTAATTCAAAAAGGGGCTTTGCTCGAAAAATACTTTCAAGCTGATAACCTCTCGGTCGAACAAACCGAAGAACTTTTAAAAATATTTGCTAATTACATTAATGCGCATAAACCGGATAAATTAAAAAATGATCAGCCTAATAACTAGGTCGATCATTTTTATTTTCTGGATCCTCTTTAGGATTGACTTCTGGATTCTTTTCAGCAAATTCTTTTAATTGTTCCTGCACCCTACCGCTGATCTCTTTTTTTAGTTCTGTTGTTTTTTCTACTAAATCGAGGTACTGCGGTGTGGTCGTATGATGATTAATCTCCATTTTATTAATAACACTATCTATGCTGTTAAGCAGGGTATTATTATCTAGCTTTCTGTTAAGAATCTCGGTAATAATCTTTTTGGGGCTTTCGTTCAAATTTTCTAGGCTAGAATATAATTTGTTACCCTTTCGGTCATATAGTCTGATCTCTTTAAATAACCTCTGTTTATACAGAAAATCTAAATTGTCAGGTAGCTGCCTGACAACGACATCATGAGCTTCTTTGGTAGTCGCTCTAGCAGTTCTAGGTGATAAACTAAATTGATCCTCATAGCGTGCCAAAGTCCCTAGATATGATTCAATTCTCGGAACTGCCATAACGTATAAACTCGCTTCGTAACCCCTGTTCTGTAACTTAGTTACAGTGGCCATTGGTACTTCAACTGTTCTTAACGTCCCTTCGATAATTAAATCAAATTTTTTATCACTCAGATAATCAATTAAAGACTCAGTCATTTGGTTAGAAAACGGGGTTACATATTTGACAACATCTTTCCCGTATTTTTGCTCTAATTGTTTATACTTTGGGTGTAGCCACTTAAAAGTATCGTTATCAATCGTAATAGCGTTGGGATCTTCGGCTTTGATGAGTTGATGCAAGCCTGACTTTCCCGCTCCCGGTTGCCCGCCCAGTAAATAAGCTTTGGGGCTTTCCTGTGCTTGCTTGTTTTTGGTTAATTGCTCGATTTCAATCTGTAATTTCGTTTCAAATTGATGATCGGTATAGTCAGCTAGTTCGTCCATAACTAAGCAACTTTACTTTTCGTTGGCAGACTATCAATAAAGTTATTCATTGCTTGCCAGTAAGCTTGAATTGTCTCTAACTCTCCCAAGGAATGCGCGTCCATAATTACTAACTTAGCATCTCCTAACTGGTGCATCAGTTTAACCAGAAAATGACTTTCATCGTGAATATTTAATTCTTGGTCAACGACCAAATTGACTACTTTAGCATAAATGCTGCTGGCAAATTCGGTTAGAATTTCCTTTTTGTAAGTTTGTTGATAGTCTAATTTCATGTTGGTACCTCCTTAAGTTTTGACTATTTTTTTACTTCTTATATGCGAGTTGCTGGGATTAAGTATTAAAAGTCAAACATAGTTACTTTCCCCTTTATTTTAGCCTGCTTTGAGCTAAAAACCAATTAAGGCGTCTGTTAGCACTTTGACCTTCTCCTCACGTTTGGTTGTGTCCATAGAGATGCCCAGCTCCTCTTCTTAGCAGTTGTTTAGCCGCTTTAGTATAATTATACCCCAAGCAATTAAAATCGCTTATACGAGCTTATATGAGCTTATATGACATCTAGAAGTTATCTGGGTGTGTTGCCCGGTATTTTTCATTGGCTTGTTTGTTCCACCAAACGCCAAACAGGTTTTGCATAGTGCCGTACAAGTAGTTTTCAGCATTTTTAACTGGCTTATGTTTCTCATTACTTCTCAGGGCTTTAAAGTACCGTCTTGAAGTGCTGGTAACGCGCTTCCGTAAATCCTTATCAGGATCAGGATTATGCGCGGCTTGCTGCCAAATTCTCTCAATATCAACTGCCCAGGGGTCAGCCAACAATTGCTCAATTTCTTTAACTTCTTGGCTTGGTTTGGTCATTTAAAAAGCTTCTATGCCATTTTTGAAAGACGTTTGGATCCCAGAGATCCTCATTGTCAGCGTCCTGTTCTTCGGGGTGTTTGGCCGCATATTCTCTGGCCGCTTGCTTGTTCCACCAAATCCCAAATAGATTTTGCATGGTACCGTATAGGTAATTCTCAACGTCTTTGATATGTTTTTCATTACTTCTCAGGGCGTTAAAGTAGCGTCTTAACGTCTTGGTCATCAAGGGCTTTAGCTCTTCATCGTCTAGTGGAATATAGACCCCAATGTCCCGGTGGTCTTTTTCAACTTTGTATTTGGCATTGAGAATAATACCGATAAAGCGCCGCATTTGTTGTGGAGTTCGGCACCAAAAGCTAAGCAACTGCACCGCTTCGGGTTCTAAGAAAACTGGTAAGCCACTGTCTTCATCAGTTAAAAAGTCACTAGCATGGTGTACCAAATCGTGGTTTTGTTGTTCAATTTCAGCTGGTGAGAAATTGGCTGTGGAAAAGTCCAACTTTTGAGTATCTATATTGTATCTATTAGTATCTAAGTTATTAGTCTTATATAGATCGTGTCTATTTTTTAGACTTTCGCTCGTAGCAAGGGTTTGCGGAGTGTCGTCAACGGACTTTCGCGAAGGTCTATTTTTTAGACTTTCGCTTGTAGCAAGGGTTTCAACGGTCTCCCGCGAAGGTCTATTTTTTAGACTTTCGCTTGTAGCAAGGGTTTGCGGCTCTTTTTGAGCATATTCACCGCGTAAATAGACGTCGGATGACTGCATATCTAGCTCAGCAAGGTAAAGTCGATTTGGTTCGTTCTTGCCAGTTTTTGGATTAAAGTGCATCGCTTTTTGATAAAGTAACCCAGCTTTTTCTAGTTCTTTCTTGACGTTGGCTAATTTCCCTTTCGAACAATTAAACAAATCCATTAATTCTTGGTTAGTAAAAATAAAGTAGACGTGACCTTCTTCATCTACCCAGTGGTTGCGTAAGGAATATTCCAGGCGATCTTTTAACACCATGTAAGCTAACTTAGCAGTATCGCTTAACTTTCGATATTGTTGGCCATACATTAATACTTTGGGAAACTGAAAGAACAAGGCCCCATAAACGTTGTCAGCTTGATAAAACTTAAAATTTGCTTGATCCATTATAAAAACTCCCTTTCTATATCCAACCCATGCTGGCTCAAAAGAGAGTTGCTAAAACATTTGATTTGCTTTAAAATACAAAGCTGATATGCTCTAACTGAACTACAAAGCTTTCATTGGTCTGGCGGCTTTGTAGATTCATCAGCATGGATTTCTTTTCTTGGTTGCCCATTTGGCAACCTTTTTTATTCAACAACTAAATAAAAATGGACTAAGTAGCCTTGTTAGCTACTTAGTCCATTGGTTTTAATTTACTTTTTAACTATCTGCGACTTGTCCTCGTGGACTAGCCTGCGGTATAATTGCTTTATAAATTAGAACTCAATGTTCAGTCGATTTAGACCGGCAAGTTAAAATCGACTGAATCTAAGTAGCTCTCTGTCAGCTACTTGCTAAGCCAAAGGTCCCTGATTCCTCGTGAATTGGGGACTTTTTGGTTTAGCTTGATCTCTTTATTCGGTTGTTAAATTAGTCTTAGTCTAGCATAGTGCTTACCTACCGGCAACTTTATTTGGTCTTGTATACTTTGCCAGCTTTTGGTTGAAACCAGTAAGCTGACATCACATATTTTTTATAAGCTCATTTAAAAATTTGGAGGCAGACTTAAAATTATGTTCTTTGGCTAGACCGTCAAGTCTTTTGCGTGCGCTAGGTTGAAGTGAAAAGGTATAGTTCTTAGTACGTTCCTCTTCATCTTTAAAAACAGGAATAACAAGTTGATCTTTAGTGTCAGTTGGCTGTTCTGTTTCATTTTTTTGTAGTGCCTTTTTTATGTTGTTGTTCTCTGGATCGAATGCCATAGGTAGTCCTCCTTTATAATTAACATGCACACGTATTGAGTATACATGTGATTGATGCGTGTACGAAATGTTTATAATTTTTCCGTAATTTCATTAAATGTTTTGTCCATACTGTCGAAAAATTCATGTTGATCAATATATGTTTTGTGGTCTTCAGCCATTTTTGAAAGAGATTTTTTATCCAACGTTGAACGATTAAATAGCTCCTTTTCTGGAACTGTAGCCAATACACTGGGATCGCCTTTTAAGGCTTTTAATAACTCGCGAGATGATCTTGTGTTGTGTTTAATCATGTTGGCGATAAAAAATAATTTGGTCGTGACATAAGATTTTCTAGTAGAGTAATCAATGGCTTCTTTGCGTAATTCGTTAATTCTTTCTTCTAGGTTAAATTTTGCATTATACCCATGTTCGCTAGGTGTGATTGGACTAAGGATAGCATTACTGATGATGACTGCATTCTTGGTAGCAGTAGAAAAATCTGGGTGACAATCCAAAATAATATACTCGAATTTTCCTAAATTTAAACGTTCATAATTATCTGACAACCACATATAGAGGAACATGTTTTTGTTAGTCTTATTTTCGATGGAACGCTCAATATCGTCAAGGTGCATGTCTCCGGCAATTAGACTAATATAAGCACTTATTTCATGTATTTTGACTTTCCCTCGATCTAAGAAAATGTTGCCAACGGTGTCTTGATTGTCGTAAATGTTGTAAGTCTGGGTTAAATTACTTTGGTGGTCTAAGTCAATAAATAAAACATGCTTGCCATTTTTTGCTAACCATTCACCATAATTAAAAGCTAGGGTAGTTTTACCAACGCCGCCTTTTATAGCTGAAAATGTAATGATTTTCATTAGTGACCCTCCTCATACATACTAAGTAAGCTTAATAAGCATCATTACATGCATAATAACACATAACACGTACGCTTGCAAATGATACATATACATTATATTCATGAATTATTAGTATACACTAGCTAAGTGCCCTATCTCTTGATGTTAAGTTTCTTACGATATCGAATAAAGGTTGTTCGCTTAATCCCAGTATTACGGGCAACATCGACGTCACCCATACCTGCCCAGCTGATGACAGAAGGTATCGATTACTTTACGCATTCCTTTATTTCAGGCAAAAGAAATGA
>OGGB01002335.1_pt1 | contig 10998 bp, 9 predicted proteins | sample 1571111 | NCBI WGS metagenome assembly OGGB01 (sample SAMEA2582067, study PRJEB24529) | metagenome | biome: Human gut stool | place: China | collected 2011
TGAACGCCACCAAGGCGCTGCTGCTGGGACTGTACGCCGAGGGCGTGCGGGAGGTACTGGCCATTACCGGCGACCCCATCCCCACCGCCGAGCGGGACGAGGTGAAGAATGTGTACCAGTTCAACTCCCGCAAGCTGGCGCAGTATATCGTTTCGTTGGCCGGAGAGGGGCGGGAGATGCCCAGCCCCATCACGGTGTTCGGGGCGCTGAACCTGAACGCCCGCAATTTTGAGGTGGAGTTGCGCCGCGCCGCAGAAAAGCTGGAAAACGGCATGAGCGGCTTTCTCACCCAGCCGCTGCTGTCGGCACAGGCAGTGGAAAACCTGAAAAAGACCCGCGAGACGCTGGGCGAGCGGGCAAAGATTCTGGCAGGCATCCTGCCGGTGGTCAGCCAGCGCAACGCTATCTTTATGGAAAACGAAGTCAACGGCATCCATGTGGACGAAGCCATCATCCAGAAGTTTGAAGGGCTGGACCGTACCGCAGGCGAGGAGCTGGGCTTGGAAGTCTCGGTGCAGGCCGCCAAGGCAGCTGCGCCCTATGCAGACGGCTTTTACCTGATGACCCCTTTTAACCGGGTAGCGCTGATGGAACGGCTCATTGCCCGCCTGCGCACCGAGGTGACGGATTGAAAATAATAGGGAGGAACACACTGTGCCCTGCGAAAAACCATTGCTCAGCATCATCGTGCCGGTGTACGATGTGGAACGCTATCTGCCAAAATGTATTGATTCCATTCTGGCGCAGACCTTTACGGACTTTGAGCTGATCCTTGTGGAGGACGGCTCGCCGGACAATTGCCCTGCGCTGTGCGATGCCGCCGCCGAAAAAGATGCCCGCATCCGGGTGATCCACCAGAAAAACGGGGGGCTTTCTGCCGCCCGCAACGCCGGGCTGGACGCGGCAAGGGGGGAATGGATCGGCTTTGTGGACTCAGATGACTACATTGCGCCGGAAATGTACGAAGCACTGTATAAGGCTGTGCAAAGCACCGGGGCGGACCTTGCCCTGTGCGATTACGCCGAGGTGGACGAGACGGGCGCGCCATGCCAGTCGATGCACATCCGCCTTGAAAAAAAGGACTTTACTGGGCGGGATTTGCTGAAAAATGCTACGGATTCGACGATTCAGCCTGCGTGGAACAAGCTGTACCGCCGTGCCATCTTTGCACAGCTGCGCTACCCGGAGGGCAAGCTGAACGAGGATCTGTTCCTGATTCCGGAGGTCTGTTTGCAGATCCAAAAGGCCGTGGTGGTGCCAAAAGCACTGTATTATTATGTGCAGCGCGGCGACAGCATTATGAGCGGCAATAAAACGCTGCGCCATTTTGATGCTGCCGAGGCAGCACAGCGGTATTGGGACTGTCTTGTGGAAAACGTTGCATACGATGCGCTGGCAAATGCAGCAAAATTTACGATGGGTAGTGTAAGCCGGGTGTACCGGCAGCTGCCCCCGGCGCTGCGCAAAGCACCCCGCAGCCGGGAAATGCTGCGGATGCAGTTTGAGGTAGTCAGCCGCACCCGGAGGTACTGCGCCGTCCCCGGCGGGCTTTGGCTGCAAAGCTGGCTGCTGTGGCGCTGCCCGCAGACATACAGCCGGCTGCGGGGGTTCAAGGGCTGAGGAGAAAGAGAAAAAACGCATGAGAACACGCTATTCTATCATCAATGTGCTGGTCAACATCGGCGGGCAGTTTTTGACGATGCTGCTGTCCTTTATCAGCCGAATGGTTTTTATCCGCTGCCTTTCAGCGGCATATCTGGGCGTCAACGGTCTGTTTACCGATGTGCTCAGTATCCTTAACTTTGCGGAGCTGGGCATTGGTACGGCTATGGTGTTCAGTATGTACGAGCCAGCCGCTCGGGATGACGAGCGGAAGCTGGCGCAGCTGATGAACCTTTATAAGTGGATGTACCGGGCGGTGGCAGCTTCGGTGCTGTTGTTCGGGCTGGTGCTGCTGCCGTTTTTGCCGTACCTCATCAAGGATGGAGAAGGCATTGAGCATATCACCCTGATCTACATGATGTATGTGCTTTCCTCTGCCTGCTCTTACCTGCTGAACTATAAAAGCTCTATTTATCAGGCCTACCAGAAAAGCTATATCTGCACCGGGTGGACACTGGTATGCGAGTGCATCCGCACCGTCGTGCAGATCGTGGCGTTGCTGCTGACGGGCAACTTTATCCTGTACCTTGCCATCCAGCTTGTGGTGCAGTTCATACCCAACATCATTATCTCCCACATGGCGGATAAGGAATTTCCCTATCTGAAGGAATGCCGGGAGCTGCCGGAAAAGGAGGAACGGAACGGCATCCTGAAAAACATCGGCGCAATGAGTATGCACAAGCTGGCTACCGTCATCGTGCGCAACACGGACAGCCTGCTGATGTCCTCCTTCATCGGTCTGGCGACGGTGGGGCTTTACTCCAATTACCGGTTGGTACTCAACGCGCTGAACAACCTGCTGAACAAGTTTGCTACGGCTTTTTCCGGCAGCGTGGGTAATTTTGCGGCGCTGGAAAACTCTGACCGGCTGTACCAAGTATATAAAGAGATGGACTTTCTCTTTTTTGTGCAGTCTGCCTATCTGACTGGCGGGCTGATGATGCTGTTCAACCCCTTGATCGAGCTGCTGTTTGGCAGGGAATACTGTTTCCCGATGACAACCGTGGCGATCATTGTGACAGAGTTCTATATCTCGCGGATGCGGCAGACGAACCTGTTGTTCCGGGAGGTCATGGGTCTGTTCTGGAACGACCGCTATAAGGCTGTGGCGGAGTCCATCATCAATCTGGTGGTCTCTCTGGCGCTGGTGCAGCGGTACGGCGTGGTCGGCATTATCGGGGGTACCATCATCAGCAGCCTGTGCACCTGTGTCTGGGTGGAGCCCTATATCTTTTTGAAGTATGGCGTTCAGGATGCATGGCAGAAGAAGCTCCGGGTTTATTTTGCGGAGTACCTGAAGCGTGCAATGATCGTGGCGGCGGTCTCGGCGGCAGCCATGCTCTGGGTAAAGCGCTTTCCGGTGGGCAATTTCGGCGTTTTTGTTTTGGACGGGCTGCTTTATACGGCGGTGTTTGCAGGAGTGATCGTATTGCTCTACCGGCGCAGCGTGGAGTACGAAGCGCTGAAGCGGCGTGGGTTGGAAATTTTAAAAAGGAGAGCCGGATGAATACAGAAAAAAGCCCTCTGATCTCGGTGATCGTACCGGTCTATAAGGTGGAAAAGTATCTGCCCGCGTGTCTGGACAGCCTGCTGGCGCAGACCTACCGGAATTTTGAGCTGATCGTTGTGAATGATGGTTCGCCGGACGACTGCTGGCAGATCATGCAGCGCTATGCGGCGCAGGATGCCCGGGTGCGCATTTTCAACAAAGAAAACGGTGGGGTGTCCTCGGCGCGCAATTTTGGGCTGGATGTGGCAAGGGGCGAATACATCGGCTTTGTGGATTCCGACGACTTTGTGCTGCCGCAGTATCTGGAATGGCTGTACGATGCCTTGTGCAGCTGCGGCACTCGCATGGCTATGTGCCGCTACCGCGGTATACAGGAAAACCAGTCCCTGTGGGCAGTGACAGAATGCCCGGCACCGCAGAGGATCACGGCGGAAAATTATTCGTGGATGCGGGAATGGAGCGGCGGGCACTGCTGGCGGATGCTGACCCACCGGGAGATATTACGGGATATCCGTTTTGATCCGGCATTGCTTTATGGGGAGGATACCCTGTTTTTTGTGATGGAATTTCTCAAGGCTGGCAGTCTGGCGTTTTTGAACTGCCCTCTCTATGCCTATCTTGAACGACCAGATTCTGCCGTACGGCAGAAGCCGAGCCTGCGCTTTTATACGGCGGCACTGGCATGGGAACGGGTCTGGCAGCTGGCAAAGGAGCAGCCGGACCCCTTCCGCAGTACTACGGATCAGCGCTGCATCATGTCCTGCGCCGAGGTGTATTTCCGGCTGGTCAACCAGCTGGAGCGGGACCCGGAAAAGGAAAAAACACTGCTGGAGCTGGCTTCCACGCACCGCCACGCTGCGTGGAAGATCCCGTCGGAGCACAAAAGCCAGAAGCTGCAGGCGCTGATGATGGGTTACTGCCCACATCTGGGCGCAAAGGTATGGAAGCTGGTGCGTTGGGTGAAAGGTTTGAAAAACTGATTGACAAATCCCACAAAAAACGCTATATTCTTTTTATAAATGCGTTGAAAAAGAGTGTGCATCGTCTGGGACCGCACAGAGAGCCGGGGGCAGCTGAAAACCCGGCGGGATACCGGCGGGGCACTGTCACTTTGGAGCAGAAGCGGTGAGCCTTGCCGGTAAGCCGCTTTCGGGTCTGCCCTACGTTACAGGGGCATCAAGGGGCGCGGAGCTTTCCGCGCAATTTGGGTGGTACCGCGGTCATGTATTTACAGCCGTCCCATGGAACGCTCCGTGGGGCGGCTTTTTGCGTCCCACTTCATCAAATTTTTTGGGAGGACACTATGAAAGAACTTGCAAAGCAGTACGATCCCAGTCAGGTGGAAGATCGTATCTATCAGTTCTGGCTGGATGGCGGCTACTTCCACACGAAGGCCGATCCGGACAAGAAACCCTACACTATCGTGATGCCGCCGCCGAACGTTACCGGTCAGCTGCATATGGGTCATGCGGTGGATAACACCATGCAGGATATCCTCATCCGCACCAAGCGGATGCAGGGCTATGCCGCCCTGTGGGTGCCCGGCACCGACCACGCCTCCATTGCTACCGAAGCCAAGGTGGTGGAGGCAATGCGCGCCGAGGGCCTGACCAAGGAGATGGTCGGCCGCGACGGTTTTCTGGAGCGCGCCTGGGCATGGAAGACCAAGTACGGCAACCGCATCGTCAGCCAGCTGAAAAAGCTGGGCAGCAGCTGCGACTGGGAGCGCGAGCGCTTTACCATGGACGAGGGCTGCTCTGAGGCTGTCAAGGAAGTGTTCGTGCGTTTGTACGACAAGGGCCTGATCTACCGCGGCAACCGCATGGTCAACTGGTGCCCCCACTGCAACACCTCCATTTCCGATGCCGAGGTGGAGTACGAGGAGAAGGACGGCAGCTTCTGGCACCTGCTGTACCCGGTCAAGGAGACCGGCGAGATGCTGGAGCTGGCTACCACCCGCCCTGAGACTATGCTGGGCGATACTGCTGTGGCTATCAACGGCGAGGATCCCCGCTACGCCCATCTGCACGGCTGCCATGTGGTGCTGCCCCTGCTGAACAAGGAGATCCCCATCGTCTGCGATGAGCACGCCGATATGACCAAGGGCACCGGTGTCGTGAAGATCACCCCCGCCCACGACCCCAACGACTTTGAAGTTGGTCTGCGTCACGACCTGCCCATCGTGCGCGTGTTCACCTACGACGGCCGCATGACCGGCGCTGCCGACAAGGCCGCCGCCGATGCCCTGTTTGCCGCCGGCAAGAACACCGTCAACGAGCCTCAGGTGCTGGATTGCGGCAAGTACGCAGGTATGACCACGCTGGAAGCCCGCAAGGCCATTCTGGCTGACCTGAAGGAGGGCGGTTTCCTGAAGGAAATCGAGCCCCTCAAGCATGAGGTAGGCACCTGCTACCGCTGCCACTCCACCATCGAGCCCATGGTCTCCAAGCAGTGGTTCGTCAAGATGGAGCCGCTGGCAAAGCCCGCCATCGAGAGCGTGGAGAAGGGCGAGATCAAGTTTGTGCCCGAGCGCTTTACTAAGAACTATATGAACTGGATGAAGAACACCCGTGACTGGTGCATCAGCCGCCAGCTGTGGTGGGGTCATCAGATCCCGGCTTGGTACTGCGACGACTGCGGTGAGACCGTGGTGGCAAAGTCTGCTCCCTGCAGCTGCCCCAAGTGCGGCGGCGCAAAGCTGACGCAGGACCCCGACACGCTGGATACCTGGTTCTCTTCTGCCCTGTGGCCCTTCAGCACGCTGGGCTGGCCCAACAAGGACAGCGCCGACCTCAAGTATTTCTACCCCACCAATACGCTGGTCACCGGCTACGACATCATCGGCTTCTGGGTCAGCCGCATGATCTTCTCCGGTCTGGCCTACACCGGCAAGGCACCCTTTGACACGGTCTGCATCCACGGCATCGTCCGCGACAGTCAGGGCCGCAAGATGTCCAAGAGCCTTGGCAACGGTATCGACCCGTTGGAGGTCATTGCCCAGTACGGCGCAGACGCTCTGCGCTTTATGCTGGTGGACGGCTCCACCCCGGGCAACGATATGCGCTATATCGAAAAGAAGGTGGAGGCTGCCCGCAACTTTGCCAATAAGCTGTGGAACGCCACCCGTTTTGTGCTGATGAACCTGCCCGAGGACTTTGAGCCGGGTCTGCCCAGCGAGGAGCTGCTGGACATGAGCGACAAGTGGGTGCTGACCAAGCTGAATCAGGTGGCCGGTGCTATGACCGACAATCTGGAGCACTACGAGATGGGGCTGGCTGCCGCCAAGATCAACAGCTTTATCTGGGATGTCTACTGCGACTGGTTCATCGAGATCGCAAAGCCCCGCCTGAACTCCGGCGATGCACAGCAGGCCGACACTGCCCGCCGTGTGCTGGTGTATGTGCTGGATAAGGCGCTCAAGCTGCTGCATCCCTTCATGCCCTTCATCACTGAGGAACTGTATCAGGCTCTGCCCGGCTCTGCCGAGACCATCATGACCCAGGCTTGGCCCACCTTTGACGCCGCCCACAACTGGGCAGCCGAGGAGGAAGCCTTTGAAAAGGTGATGGATTATATCAAGGCTGTGCGTACCATGCGCACCGAGATGAACGTGCATCCCGCCAAAAAGACCAGCATGATCATCGAGACTGCCGATGCAGCCCCCTTCCAGAACGCACAGGTCTATCTGGCTAAGTTCGCCTTTGCCACCGATGTGACCTTTACCGAAAAGTACGAGGGCAGCACCGACGGCATGGTGCAGGTGTCCACCCACGCCGCCCGCGGCTTTATCCCCATGATGGAGCTGATCGACCGCGAGAAGGAGCTGGCACGCCTGAACAAGGAAAAGGCCAAGGCTGAAAAGGAAATGGCCATGTTTGGCAACCAGCTGAACAACCCCAAGTTCGTGGAGCGTGCCCCGGCGGCTCTGGTGGAGGAAATCCGCGCAAAGTTCGCCAAGAGTCAGGACAAGCTGGCCAACATTGAGCAGAGCATCAAGGCGCTGGGTTGAGACTGTGGAACGCTATAACGATACGGAGCGCACCTCGTTGTGGGTCATTGCGGGGCGGGTGATCTTTACCGCTGCACTGATTGCCTGCATCTGGTTCATCTTTTCCAACTCCATGGCGGTGGCAACAGTCTCCACCGGCTCCAGCGGCCGGGTGCTGGCATGGATGCGCATTATCCTGCGCCGCTTGGGTCATCCGGGACTGGCTGACCGCCTGACCATGCACATCGTGCGCAAGCTGGCACACTTTTGCGAGTATATGCTGGAGGGCTTTCTGCTCATGCTCTGTATGCGGGTGTACAGCCGCCACCCGCTGCGGCATATCACCGTGCCCATGCTGGGCGGTGTGCTGACAGCGCTGACCGATGAGACCATTCAGCTCTTCTCGGAGGGGCGCAGCAGTCAGGTCACCGATGTGTGGCTGGATTCTGCCGGTGTTCTGGCAGGCATCCTTGTCGCCATCGTGCTGCTGCTGGCCTGCGAGGGGCTGTATTATCACATGAAAAGGAGACACGAATGACCATCCAACAGGCAAATCAGTATTTTGCGGCTCTGCCGGACGGCTTTGCCGACCCGGAACAGCTGGGCGCGCTGCTGCCCGCTTCGGTGCAGCAGGTGCAGTTCGTGGGCGTGGCAGGCACTGCTGGTAAAACGGCGGTGGCGCGCCTGCTGACGGCCATCCTGCACGCGCAGGGCATTCGTGCCGGTGTCTATCATGCCGGATGCGAGCCCCTTGCGGCTCGTATCCGGGTGGCAGGCGAGCCGGTGGACGAGACACTGCTGTGCCGCGCCGCCGATGCTCTTGCCGCCCATGAGGAACTGCCCATGCAGGCGGCGGAGCTTGCCGCCGCTGCGTACTGCTTTGGCGAAGCCGGCTGCACGCTGGCGGTGGTGGAGTTGCCGGACGCAGGTCTGGCTGCGGCACTGCCCCAAATGCCGGTGTGTGCTGTCACAGCGGTGGGGCCGGACGGCGTGAGCCGCTCGGTGGAGCGTCTGGCTGCGCTGACAGGCGGCGTGATGCGCAAGGACAGCATCTGCGTCACCGCGCCGGAACAGCCCAAGGCGGTGCTCAGTGAGCTGATTGTTGCTGCGGGCAAGTGCGGCTGTGAGCTGGTAGTGCCCGACCCGGAGGATATCACCTTTTTGGAAGCAGAACAGTTCGCCAGCCGGGTGGACTACGGCGGCTATACAGTGCCGTTGGCCTTTCTGGGGCGTCACGCCGCAGGCAACGCCGCCATGGCGGTGGAGCTGGCATTGGCGCTCTGCCGCAAGGGGGCAGACATCTCCGATGAAGCGATTCTGGATGGCATTGCTGCCGTGGACAACCGCTGCAGCATCCGGGTGCTTTCTCAGCGCCCGCTGGTCATTCTGGATGCCTGCCGCACCCCGCAGCAGGCGGCTGCGCTGCTGCGCGTGCTGAACATGGCTAAGGTGCGCCACATGAGCGCCATCATCGGCCTGACCGAGGAGGAGGGCGCCGAAGCCTTCTTCTCCGCGCTGGAAACCGGCCTGAGCCCCGAGGAACAGAAAAAGGATAAATCCACCATGCCAGGCATGAGCGAGAGTCCCTTTGATAAGGTGTATCTCGTCACGCCCGCCGGTGTGGAGGAGCAGCTGACCCGGCGTCTGACCGAGAAGGCAAAATATCACTTTGACGCTCAGCTCTGCACCAGTCTGGACGAAGCAGTGCAGCTGGCGCACGCCAACACCCGCCGTGGATTGCTGGTCTGCGGCAGCGAGGCGGCGGCGCTGGAAGCTGCCGAGCTGCTGGCAAAGGCATAAACCGCCGACAGCTTTTTCTAAAAAATAACCCGAAGATCCCGTACACTGAAGCTATGTGTACGGGATCTTTTATTTTGCAAAAAAGGAGATGGACAAGCAATGGCAACGGTGACCTTCAGCGCGGCAGGGGAGACCCTGTACGCCTATCTGGCGGGCGAGATCGACCACGATGCCGCCCAGAGCCTGCGGATGCAGCTGGACGATGCACTGGTCAGCCGCAGCCCGCGTACCTTGATCGTAGACCTTGGCGGGGTGGGGTTCATGGATTCCTCCGGCGTTGGGCTCATCCTTGGGCGGCAGCGCTGCGCCCGCGTTCTGGGCACGAGCCTGCGGCTGCAGCACGCCCCAGTGCAGCTGCAAAAAGTCCTGCGGCTGGCAGGCATCCCTTGTACGGAGAACATAGAAAAGGAGAATGCGCAATGAAAGCAGAGAACAGTACCCGCATCCAGTTCGATTCCCTCAGCAGCAACGAGGCATACGCCCGCGGCGTCACGGCGGCCTTTTTGGCACGGTACGACCCCACCGTGCCACAGCTTGCCGACCTGAAAACTGCAGTGTCCGAGGCGGTGACCAACTGCATCGTCCACGCCTACCCGGAGCGAATCGGGCCGGTGTGGATGACCATAGCGGTCTATCCAGACCGGGAGGTGCACATCACCATTACAGATAAGGGCATCGGCATCCCCAATGTGGAACAGGCCATGCAGCCCTTGTTTACTACCGGCAACCCGGAGGAACGCTCCGGTCTGGGCTTTGCAGTGATGCAAAGCTTTATGGACAGGGTCAAGGTCACCTCAAAGCCCGGCAAGGGAACAAAGGTGCTGCTGATCAAGCGTCTGTCCCGGCGGGAGCCTACATAAAAAAGAAAGGCGGTCCGGTATATGGTAACGGATAAGACCCGGCGGGAAGCATTCATCACACAGAATCTGGGGCTGGTGCACGCCTGTGCGGGCAGATTCCGTGGGCGCGGCATGGAGTATGACGATCTATACAGCGCAGGGTGCGTGGGACTGATCAAGGCCTACGATAATTTTGACGAGAGCCGGGGCGTGTGTTTTTCCACCTATGCCGTGCCGGTGATCCTTGGCGAGATCAAAAAGCTGTTTCGGGATGGAGGTACGGTCAAGGTGAGCCGCTCCCTGAAGGAGCTGGGAATGCGGGTGCAGGCAGCACGGGAGCATACCATGAAGCTGTGCGGCTCAGAGCCTACCTTGCAGCAGCTGGCAGAACAGCTGGATGAACCGATAGAGAATGTAGCCCTTGCCATACAGGCTGCGCAGCCCGCCATGAGCCTGACCCCGGAAAATGGCGAGGACGGGGACCGGCAGCTGGATATCCCGGTGGAATCACCGGAGGAGGAATTGGCAGATAGGATCAGTCTGGCGGAGGTGATCGAAGCGCTGCCGGAGCAGGATAAGCAGCTGATACGCCTGCGCTTTTATGGCAACCGCACCCAGAGCGAGACTGCAAAAGCACTGCACACGACTCAGGTGCAGATCTCCCGGCGGGAACGCAAGATCCTGATCCGGCTGCGCACCCGGCTTTTGGAGGAATAAGGGAGGAAGTGTCTATAATAAATGTAAAAAACTGGGCAAAAAGTCAAAAGAATGATTTTGGTGTAAAAAATGTAAAAAAGTGCTTGCTTTTTGAAGGATGCTGTGCTAAAATACATTACTGTCAGGCAGACGTCCGACAGAATGAAACACTTCAAAATGAACGTCAAATAGAAAGATTCGACAGAATCAAAAATGAATCTCAAAAATTTTTCAAAAAAGTGCTTGACAACTTATCACGAAAGTGATAAAATGAATAAGCTGTCAGCCGCAAGGCTGCGGCGCACAGGACCTTGAAAATTGAACAATATCGAAAGAACTTGTAACGGAACCTATATTCGTGTTGGAAAAACACGGTAAACAATTCCAAACAAAAGTAATTCACACAGGACGCAAGCGATTGCGTGCTGAGCGAAACAAGATTTAACACTTTTAAGTGATAAATATCATTTATAAAGAGTTTGATCCTGGCTCAGGACGAACGC